>Ga0126342_10010518_pt1:2500-16557 | contig 16557 bp, 13 predicted proteins | sample Cyp1metagenome_FD_92528 | JGI IMG/M metagenome (GOLD analysis project Ga0126342, IMG submission 92528) | Coral microbial communities from Lord Howe Island, Old Settlement Bay, Australia - Cyphastrea 1 metagenome | ecosystem: Host-associated > Invertebrates > Cnidaria > Coral ... | reverse complement strand
TCCAATCCTTGGCTACAGCATTCAGCAAAACTTGAAGCCGACAGTGCAGTGGCTGCTTGATTTAGGACTGGACAAGAAGCAAGTTGCAAAGGCTGTTGCGATTTCTCCTCCAATCCTTGGCTACAGCATTGAGCAAAACTTGAAACCAACAGTCGTTTGGTTGCTGGGCCTGGGTCTAAGTAGAGGTGAGGTTGCCAAAGTAGTGGCTGATTTCCCAATATTTCTGGGATTGAGCGTGAAAAACAACTTGACGCAGAAGATAGTGTTCTTGCGCAAATTCTTCACAGCCAGGCAGACTGCTGCACTGGTTGCCCGGTCACCTCGGATTGTTTCCTACAGCTCCCATCGGCTGGAAGAACGGCTGTCACTGTTGGCGGAACAAGGGAAGATCCAACTTCTAGCAAGTGCAATGTGCTTGACCGACGATGCGTTCGGCAAACGTTTCTTGCTTGGCTCAAAAAGCATATGCCCCGGAAGGCAGCAGCACATTGTATGTGACGATCTAGACCAGGGGTTGTAATGCTGCCACCGAAAGCTACGTGCCACTTTTTGGAGAAGATGAAACTGTAAAGTGTCTTATATGTAGATGAAACATCATCACACATTTTACTTTTCATTTTGCAGGGGTTTCAACGCATTTTTTGAAATGAGGAGCAACCAAAAATAAATCAAAACCATCCAAGACTATATGGGTGTTTTTATGAAAATGGTGCAGAACCTGCTGAAATGGTGATTTAATTCTGAACCTTTTTATAAATGACAATTAAAGACAAAACTGGTGTATACCCTCCTTAAATGGCCATTCAATTTCGAATATTTTGACAAATGACAATTAAGAAACTGGTGTATACTCTCCTTAATGGTCATTTTAAATGGTTTGTCCGATGTGTTTTTTTTTTAATTGGGACACTCACAGCCAGTCACCTCGCTGGAGGCATTTCCGACCCTCATTGCCTGGGGCCTTCCGGGCGTTCCGTTGCTTGGACTGGGATGGTGGTGCTGGGGTGGGGCTGGAGGTTTGGGCACCGATGCTGGGGTGAATTTGTGGGGTGAAAAACCATGGGAAAACGTCAGTTATTATGGTTTAGAAATGTTTCAAATGAGATTTGGACAGTATTTTTTGCCCAGAACTCTTCAAGTATGTACAAAATCGGGTCTTTGGGGGCGGGTGGTCCATTGTCCGCGCTCGCCCAAGGCCGTTAGCAGCGCAGGGCTATCTGGACGATGAGAATCTGGAGCAGCTGCTGGGGGACTCAGAAAACCACAGATTAACTTGTCGATTTTTTCGTATTCACCAATATGAACCATCCATTTTTTATCATTTTCCTATGGTTTTAGTCTTAATCAATCAACCAATATGAACCACATAGATGTCCCAAATTCCCATTGGTTGATGAAAAAAGAGGGGTTTGAAGAAACCAAACTGGCCCCTCTATTTTTACCAAAAGGACATAAAAATGATTCACCATCCATTTTTTGGGGGAACAGTACCCAGAAGAAAATGGGATGGTGGAGGTGCTGGTGGTTTGCCGCTTTCCAGATGGCTAAGGGTCATGCGGGGGTTGGATGGAAACCTGGCCTACCATATGTATATACCCAACCTGGTTATGACTAACAGTTCGCCATGGTTTTTCGATGGCCCATTTAGTTCGATGGTTTACCTATTGAACATGGTGATTTTCCATGGCTATGTAACAAATAACCAGAGGGTATATTTATGCATATTTTGGGGATGAACATCTACAACCAGCTATTTCCATGTGCAGACGAGGGTGCATCGCTGCAGGCTGACCACAGTGGCGTTGAGTGAACCACAAGCAGAGTGAAGCGCTCCAGGGTGACGCAGGTGCCATGGCTGGGACCACAGATTTTGGTCCTTTCCAGTATGACAGTTTCAATATGTTTACCCTCTGGTAATGTAACATAGCTATATATTGAGAATGGCCATTGAAATAGTGGATTTTCCCATTTAAAATTTGTATTTTCCATAGTTATGTTAGTTTACCAGAGGGTAAATGACATGTTTTGTGGCAACAGTTGCATCCATCATGATGTTTAGGGTACACAAAGTCAGACCTGGATTGAAGAATGTTCAAAGACAACCAGGTGTTTCTGCTGGGATGTTGGCATAGGACTCCCTTCCGGTCATGCTTCAGGCCTCCCCTGCAAGTTGCATTGCCTGACCGCCTGCGCCCGCGGCCCCTGCGACAAGATGCGGGGCCCGGGCCAAGAAATTTCTGGCGACGCGTTCGCTGAGGGAATTTCTAGACCTTGAACTGGATGGGTGAGCTGCGACCCAATGGGTGCGGAGGATGTGGGTGTTACTGAATGTTACTTACCAATATAAAAAACTATGAGTTCAAGCTAAAAATGATAGGACATGGGTATCACCAAGTAAAAACTGAATGAACTAGTTGTAAAAATGACGAAGATAAAGAATGATAGAATAGATGATATATAGCCTATCCGATTAATACTCATGGGCTACTTTTTTTTGATCACATGTTGGGTGTAATCCCAGCCCCAACACATGGTGACTCAACGATCCTGACCCTGGATTTTTAGGCGCATCACCCCCCAGTGAAACCATTTCTCGCTGCGCCGGCCCCTCGGCCGAAAAAAGCCCGGGCGTCTGGACGTGGTCAGATTGGGGGGGCGCACAGGTGAGACATCAAAACAGACACCTAACCTCTGGTAAAACATAGCTAATGATAGAAAAACCGTAACTTTTGATAGGTAAATTAAGTCAACTATAAATGTGCCATGTTCAATAGCTATGTTGAATTACCGCATAACTGTTGGTTGATTTTTTCCGTGGTGTGTGAAAACGACCCTGCTAGGAATGTACCCATTGACCAACCGGTGTAATCGGATGGGATAAGGGTATGACCCTCACGGCTCAGATGAAAAACTTGGAATCTTCCAAACATGGCATCGGTTTTTCGTTCCCTTTTCTATGGCCATCATGAACCATCAAAATCCATCAAAATCCAGCAAAATCCTGTGTCAGATCTTGACCAAGACTCATTTTTTTCCGGCGAGTTTGCTTGAGAACTTGGGCCCGGCAACCTGGTCTTGCTGCCGTCTTGGGCCGATGTCAGATGCGGCGTGGTGCCGCGGCCCAACAAGGTGGAACGTAGATACCTGGCATGGGTTGACCCCCGGGCAATCCATGGCCATTCCAGGGCTATGTAAGGGGAGATACCCCCAAAATATGGCCAAAAATATGGTACAGTACCATACAGTACCTCCATTTTAGGATCCTGGAATTCCCATTGATCAAGTATGGCAAGCGGACAGCCTGCTTTTTGATGGGAACAAAAGCTGGAAATGGAGATGGAAGTTTTCCATTTCCCTTGTTCGAATGCTCCATTGCGGTGTTTGATTGCTCCAGGGGAAAAAAGGGTAACTTTCAAGTTTCCGTAGATTTGTTGGCTGTGAACCGCAGCCATCATGAATACATCAGGTTGTAGGTTTGAAACCTGCGGACCGATGTGATTGGTGTCAGCAATTTACTGTCAAACTAGGGACATCGAAAACGAATGTTTTTTTTTTTTTCCCCATCAACTATTTGGGTGGTGTCAAGTATACAAATTCAATCACTTTCAATTTATATGTTCTATATATATACACATACATATTTGTATAATGTATAATTTATATATCACATTTACATTGGTGGTTTCTAGTCACATTTTCTGGAAACCAATCCGATGATCTCAGCGCAGGCCGCGAATGCCATGAAGGCACGGCTGTCCTGGGGACGTCGGAGTTTTCTCCACAGCTGGATGGGTTATTTCATGGAAATTCCTACTTACCCTCTGGTTATGTCAAAATAGCTATTGAAAATGGCTATTTATAGTGGATTTACCCATTGAAAATGGTGATTTTCCATAGCTATGTTAAATTACCAGAGGGTAAAATGGATGAGAACTGGGGGTACCCATATTTTAGGAAACCACCAAATATATTCAAATATGGGGTTCACATTGCTAGAATCAGACTTGAAATGACGCAAAGTCGCTGTCCTAGGCGCCACAGAAATCCCTTCACCACTTGAAAGCATTCGCACATAGCTTTGTAGCCGGTAAGAAATGGCTGTGTCTAACTTTCCGAGGCTCTGCCAATGATGCCAAGCATTACGTCTGTTTTGTGTTTATTTTTGCAGTTTTCTTTTCGAACAATGCAACTCAGCGTGAAGTGCCACTTTGTGGTTCACCCTACTTACTTTACCACTGAGTAGATCCTAACCCTGGTTGGGCCTGCCTTGAAATCCAATAGCCCACTGATGAAGTGGAATGAAACACCTAATGGGAGCACCCCGGCCTCCAGTAGTCTACCCATAGATCGTTGTCTTATTGAACGGGGCGGGTTTTGCATTGCCAAGTTTATTTACTGGAGAGAAATACACGTTTATCAGATTAATACATATAGTAACATACATACATACGGAGTCATAGTATATATATATATACACGTAATAATGATGTTTATTACACAAATCATATGTATAGAATACATGACAAGATGTATACCGTATAGCTGTAGATCAAAGTCGGCCGTTTCCGCTTGCTCTCGTCTTCTCGCAGGCGGCAGGGCCTAAGGCCGTCCCTGCCAGGCGAGTGGGGGGGTTCCCAAGAAATATTGGTCAAGATAGAATCGGATAGAAGATAAATGATAGGAATACTGTACTTTTTTTTGGCAAAACTACGTCTTGAATCATTTTGAAGACGTTCTTGAACTATATAAGAGATATATGCAAATAGTTTTTGATGTGAATGCCATTAAATTCAGGTTCAATTCAATCACTTTGGAGCGTTGAGACACCCCCAGTCTGGCTTCCCGTGACCAGGAACTCTTCTGTACCGAAAGGCGCCCTGTCTCACTCCAGCTTGGGGGTTCAAGGTTGAAGGGTCCAGGAATGACATTTTAACCTTTGAAACTCAACAAAAACACTTGGGCCCCTGGTTAGTTTTCTGGGCTGTTCCAGAGCAGGTTCTATCACTTTTCTGGGGTATATAATCCTCCTCCGGTAATCGAACACAGCAATTGGCTGGTTGGTGGTTTGGAACATTTGGATTATTTTTTCCATTCAGTTGGGAATGTCATCATCCCAACTGACGAACTCATATTTTTCAGAGGGGTAGGTATACCACCAACCAGATTTAAAATTGATTAACCCATTGAAGATGGTGATTTTGAATCCTTATTGGAAGAATATCCCCAAGAATGTGGGGAGCCAACAATGGTATACCACCAACCAGTTGGAAATATTCATATTAATAGTAGTTCAGAATAGTTCATAGCTATCAAAATTTTCATGGATTATTCATTTGGAAGATGAACTTTCCCAGCTGACCAGGTGCTGCGGTCCGGCGACGTCCCTTTGCCAATGCCAAGGCGAAGGTGCGGCCGGCGGTTGTTTCGATTTTTCTTTGGGTTACCCTCTGGTTATTTGACATAGGGAAAGTGGCCCATCTATAGATGTTTTTTGATGATTTACCTATGAAACATGGTGATTTTCGATATGTTAAATAACAAGAGGGCAATTGTAGTCCATTACAATACTTAATCATAGTGATTGTAGGAATGTAACCAACTATCATAGTGATGTTTGTTCTGGAGGGAGGGGGTTATCATGATTATAATCACGTAATGGGTTATAATCCACCACAATATAGTCACATAGTATTTATAGTTCGATTGACAATCAGATTGTAGTGATGACATTTTTGGGATTATAATGAAGGGATATAATGATTGAGGGATAACAGTAGAACCCATCATCGGAATAGTTATACTATTCATTTCTGGCCGCTAATGGTTTTAATAGTCAATCATAGTGATTATCAAGCGATATAATATGATATTATTATCGCCGTGATTATTTGTCTGGAATTATGTGGTTAATGATATAGTGAAAACTTGGGTCATGATTGTCAAATACCTTATCCTCTGGTAAATCAACATAGACCCTGAAAAATTACTATTTTTGAGTGGAAACTAATCTTCCAACCCCTACCTGGCAGGGTCTATGTTAATTTACTGGAGGGTAACAGATTGAGAAGTGTAACAATCCATTATGTGAATCCTCACTACAAGGGGGTTCCACGGGTTTGTCCGAAAATTGAGCACAAACAGCACTGGCTGTGTGGTTGGTGGTTGAAATTCATCAAATGGGGCTATAGCCCTTTAACATGGATTATGTCCGTGTCTAAACCTTCAAGTATGGGGATATATCCGCAAGCAGTGGTTGGTTGATAGAGGATGGAAGGAAAACCCAAATAGGATTTATTGGTCATAGTCAGCCCCAAATTGTGTAGATAAACCAACAAGCTGCGGGCTTATTATCCAGAAACTATAGTTGGTTGATGGTTGTACATTAGGAACCCTTGTTGGTTATGCCAAGCTTTTTTGGACATGATTTTTGGCCAGTGATGCGGATTTGTCTTTATTCAAATCCCGATCCAGATATGTTGGCTGATATTTTGACGCAAGACCTTTCTGCTGGAGTTTTGGGGAGGCAACCCAAGCCAGTTGTGACTGGCTTTGAAAGATGCTGACCTATGGGAGCAGTGTATGAAGCCGTCCCATCTTTGGGGTATTCAAGTTCGATTTTTCGTCATATGAACTCGCCCGAAACTTGGGGTACCCATGGGTACCCAATTTTGACCTGCCATTTTTGGTTACCTGGGATTCATGGTGTTTGCCATGCAAGGAAGTCAAGGTTCCAGTGAAGAAAGCGGGCCACGGATGATTCCCCCAACAACTTTTGAACATGCGCCTCGACCATGATGTTTTTTAGTGTTTAGTTTAGTCATTTGGAGATCATTTTTCATCTGCGTCCACGAGGGTATGCCATTGAAGTCCTTTGGATGTCGGATGTGTTTGGTTCAAGAGATCACAAGGAGACCGAACCAGCCACCACTACTGGAGCCTGGTGAGAACGAATGCACGGTGGAATCTGGTGACAGTGGAATCCGAATGGCAACAGCCATTTTTGAAACCCACTGAAATAGATCTAAAATTGTCTAATGTTGGTAAACAAAAATCAACCATCTCCAATTTCACCATAAATGGATGGTATGTTTACCATTCCCAAATGGCTGATTATCGTCTCAGCATTATTGACATTGTTAACCATTCCCCATTTACCGCAACCATTTTTTTTCACATTGTTAATGGTAAATGGGGAATAATTTATTGACATTGTTAACCATAATTCCCATAACCATTAAACATCATTTTTTCACATTTTTCGCCTTAGAAAGCTGCAGTCCTTTGCGGGTCCTTGCGCCACATCGCCATGGGCGTGGCGGCCTGCGTGCCCAGACAGGACTGCCAGGCGCGCCAGTGAGGGAGCCAAGTACTTCATAACCGTAGTCAAGATCTATAAATGAAGAAACCAGTAGGTAAATAAGTAAGTAAGTAAGTAAGTAAATAAGTAAGTAAGCAAGTAACTAACTAACTAACTGACTAACTGACTGACTGACTGACTGACTGACTGACTGACTAAATAAACAACATGAATAAGTAAATATGTATATATATTGAATATATTGTTTATTAATGTTTATGATTATCAATACTAGTGCTAGTATCATATTATGATCATCAGTGATGTTTGTTGGTTTATAAAGCCGATTTGCTATAGGTATACCTGGCATAAACGATACTTATTGGACTTGCAAACCAACTTAGCTATCGGTTGGGGGCCCACCTTGTACTTAGTTAGCACGTAAGTATCCAGTGGTTAGGAGAGAGTTAAGGAGCTAGGGGTAGTTGTTTTGATTATCATTATGAGCTAATTGGTAAACCCAGTGGCATAGAGCATTCCATTAACCAACCCTTTGGGGTCATTTTACATCATCCCAGTCATGGGAGTATACCCAAGTTCGTAAACCTCGGGATGCTTTACTATTGGGTTTACCACATTAGTCATTTACTTTGGGCCCCGGTTTTCTTTTGCTCTTGCATGGCGAGCATGTTTCACGATCCCCCGAGAATGACAGTTGCTTTGAATGGCCTTTTGGGCCCAATGTTTTTTGAACTTCCCTGGATTGTTTTTTGACCCCTCCTTGTTTTTTGACCACCCCATTTCAGTTCTTAATTTATGCTAATGATGGTATTACCACTTTGTTTTGATGATAGTGATAGTGATATTTGATTAAGTATAGTAATGATGATGGTAATTTCTTTTGTATGGTATTTCCTTGTGGTAATATTTATTTACTATGCTAATTGTGGATGTTGCTTGGTATTGATTGCCATTGTTTATCATTGGCAGTCAATGTGGTAACGTGGCAATTATATATATATATAATTATATATGGTGGTAATGGGAAATGGCAATTGATGGAATTATATATATATAACTTACTTTGGTAAATTATCCTGGATACAATAAGCAACTAATAGGATCATTTATACTTACTGTGGGCAATTGTATAACTTACTGATGGTATTTTACTGGGAAGGATGTTAACATTGTTACTGTGGCAATTTATACAATCATCCTTCCCAGTTGAATGTACTGAATACCTGGTATTGCTGGGGGACCTTCCTTTTTAGCCACGAAGGGAGAAGGGAGAAGTTCTTTGGATGTGTCCCTCTTTGATCTTAGACAGCGCCGGGACAAACGGGGTGATATCTAGCTGGGAATTCGTCGAGAAATTTCAGCCTTTTTTGAGACATGATTCGATCATCCGCTGTACCTGGTTTCCTCGTTGCGATGAGAAGCCACCTTCCGGCCATCAAAAATACCCAACTCATAGGCTAGCCTCATGGCCACTACTACAGAACCCCCGAAATGGGGGAAGATCATTTGCCAAATCTGGAAGTGGCAATTTTCAGGCTCCATTGTACTTTTCCAGGGTGGACTGGATCAATCTCCTTTCGATAGCTTTAATGTCGGGGTATTTCCATAAATCGGAAAATCGATGAACCAGCTAGATTCTATAGAAATTAAGTGAGTCCAACATTTTTCACCAAGAATTTCGAATAGCTGACCAACTTGCTGTCCTTTGACGAACTTGCTATGAATGGTAGGCTATTGCCAACAGCGCCAACAGCAGGTGTCTTTCGCCACGCAGTTGATCTCTGTCCAAGCAGGTGACTGTGCAGATCGATGGGTGTCGGTGGGTCTGAAAATGGGTTTTGCATAAGCAAAATGGGATTTTTCCCTAGCAAAACATGGGGGAATCAGCTGTCAAACATAGGGATTTGCTACCAAAATGGGATTTAAATGTCAAGAAGAGGGACTGGTGAAACCCATTTTGGTTGGTGAATTGGTGAAACCCATTTAAATGAGCAAACATAGGGGATTTAGCTGTCAAAAATAGAAAAAACATCGCTCATCAACAACGAGGGTATCTAAGCAATGAACCATGGATTTGGGTCTGAACATAGGTTGGATACCCCAATCTATTGCCACATTACTAGGACATCTAATGATAGATATTGACAAATCGTTGGATTTTGTGGTACGTATTTTCAGGCAAACACAAATATAGGGATGGGCGCAAGAGAATCTGAGGGTGGAGCCTTTAAACCTGCAACCTTTACATCCCTGTGCCAACATGGAAACTGTGAAGCACACATTTGAGGATAGGAAGGACCGGGGGTAGTCTGAAACAAATATAGGAGATAAGAAGCTATACAGTAAACATCTATGAAGTGTATAAACTGACCAGCACCGAGCGGCATCCTCAGCTTGAAGAAAACCATGTGTTCCACACCTACAGCCCCTCAACAGGTTTTAGAATAAAACACCAAAAGCCTGAATCAAACATCTTTTTGGACAGTTTATCTCAGAACCTTGAAAACTTCAAAAACGCATCATTTCACTTCAGTGTCCTGTATGTTGCCAACCTACAGCTCCCCAAGAAACTTTAGAGCACTCGGAGAAGCCTTGGAATAGCAATCATTTCACTTGAGTGGGCTGTATGTTGCCAACCTACAGCTCCCCAAGAAGCTTTAGAGAGCACGAGAGCACTCGGAGAAGCCATTTTATTTGAGTGTCCTGTGTGTTGCCAACCTACAGCTCCCCAAGAAACTTTAGAGAGCACTCGGAGAAGCCTTGGAATAGCAATTATTTCACTTGAGTAGGCTGTATGTTGCCAACCTACAGCTCCCCAAGAAGCTTTAGAGAGCATTCGGAGAAGCCTTGGAATAGCAATCATTTCACTTGAGTGTCCTGTATGTTGCCAACCTACAGCTCCCCAAGAAGCTTTAGAGAGCTTTCCGAGAAGCCTTGGAATAGCAATCATTTCACTTGAGTGTCCTGTATGTTGCCAACCTACAGCTCCCCAAGAAACTTTAGAGCACTCGGAGAAGCCTTGGAATAGCAATCATTTCACTTGAGTGGGCTGTATGTTGCCAACCTACAGATTCCCAAGAAGCTTTAGAGAGCATTCGGAGAAGCCTTGGAATAGCAATCATTTCACTTGAGTGGGCTGTATGTTGCCAACCTACCGATTCCCAAGAAACATTAGAGAGCACTCGCGAAAGCCTATTTATGTACTGTACCCAGATCGGTTTGCCATTTATTTGGTACCTTCAACTAAGGAACCATTAAAATGCATTAAAATGCCTCTGCCCCTCTGCGCTTGCTGCCACAAGAAGGACCCCAGTTCTAAGTTCCTGTCTAACTACAGATATACTGTATACTTTTGAGACAGATGTTTTGGTTTTTAAATTCCCTATTGCTTCCCTCAAAAATCATTGGTATTAGATGATATTAGATAATATTTGACAAATAGTGATGATAACACAATGACATATAATACCATGACATTATGTGTCATTTATCTAGATAACACCACTATGGTGATTACTCATGTGCACAGATATATCTGATCTAACAACCTAATAGTAGAATTGCAGTGATAAAGTGTTGAATCTTATTACCAACATTAGTCTTAATCAATCAGTCTTATTGTTCATGAACCATGATCAATTACCAGCCCCAAAATTTTGATAACATATTCAACCATTAGAAACGCAATTATTCGGTATGTAGTGATCAATTTCAAGGTGATCACTATATATTGTCAAATAATATTGTTTGATATGTCATCCACAAATATATATCACCTTTCTAAATTATATCGCAATCAACAAATCAAGAAACACCATTGTCAAATATCAAACATGTTGATTCAAGGTGTTGGCCCAGCCATAAGTTGCGTTTAGTTCCACCCATAAAAACCAGTTATATCTACCAGAAGACCGTAGAATTCACCGAGTTATCTGCAGCCACTTAGCTATTCATGTTGGCACCGTTCCCATGGATATTTTCCATTGAATCCTCGTTTTATCCCATTGAAATCTGAAAAAAAAATCCAAAATCAACCCATCGATACCTTGTGGCACCAGTATCATCATATTACATCCTATTTTTGGCTAGTTAAGTCCCTTAAGTCCTCGTTGTTGATGCTTATATGACTTATATGTCATCTTATCATGGAAAAACAATCACTTTGCTAAGTTGGTTTATCACTATCTATGGTTTATGAATGTTTATGATGTGTATATATACTTATATATATATATGTTATAGTTATACTTACAGTTCTAGTTCTAGTTCTACTCATAGTCATAGTTATAGCCATAGTTATTTATATATACACATATACATAGCTGGTTGGTGGTTTCAACCATTTTTTATTTTTCCATCATATATGGCCTTCCCATTGACTTTCATATTTTTCAAGATGGTTAAAACCATCAACCAGATATATATATATATAATATACACATGCATATCCCGTAATAGTCCCATTATATTCCCATTATATTCCCAACAAAAAGCCCATTAAATACATATATACATAGCTACAACATATATTTATAATTATTTATATACACATAATCATAGTTATAACAGTTATAACATATATTTATATACACAGATGTAGTTCTAGTTGGGGGCTTTATCCCTGCGCCTGGCGCGCCAGGTGGCCCATGGGACCCAGGTGCACCGAGCCAGGACGCTGAGGTGCTGGTGCTGCGTGAGGAAGCGCGCGACGGGCGCGAAGGGCGCGAAGGGCGGCCGGTGCCGTTGGCGCCTTGGCGACGGATGGTGAGTGATGTATATATGGTAAATATATGATGGTAAATATATGATATAGTATATATATATATATATATATGGTAAATATATGGTAAATATTTATGAACTTTATGAAATTACATGGTAAATATTTATGGTTAATATATGTGGATATGATATTTATGATATGTATATATGGTAAATATATGGTTTTACCACCCTGATGAGTCTTTAAGATGAGATGCTATGATGGTATATCTATAGATGGTATATATTTATGGATATTATACAGTGAATATAGATGGTATATATATGGGAAATCTATGGTAAAGATTTGGTAGATAATAAACCAGCCAGTTGGGAATGGTTTATAGCACCTATTTATAGTGATTTAGGGGATTGTTTTACCCACATTAGTGAATATAGATGGTTATATATGGTAAATATAGATGGTATGTAGCTGGACATGACATATATGTGATTTGCATCCCCTTGGATATTTCGATAGATGATATATACAGTATATATATATACACGCGGTAAATATATAGTAAAGGGGATGCAATACCATCTATACCAATATATTGATATGATTATACCACCCTGATGAGTCTTTATTTTATCCATTATATTGCCCGTAAAAAAAAGGTGTAGAAAAGGGATGGAGTAAATCTATGGTAATTAAAGGGGATGCACTTATTTCGTTGTTTTGTTCCATTCCATTTGGGGACTTTTTATCTGATTTTCTTCCTGGCTGCTCTTGCTTTTCCTTCTTTCCATACTTCTTGGCTTTTCTGCTTCTCCGCTTCTTTGCTTCTGCTTTTTCCCCTTTTTCTGTTTTTTTTGCTTCTTTGCCTTTCCGCTTCTCCGCTCTTCCTCAGCCAATTGTAAAGCACTAAAGCAACCCTTAAAATTACTGAATCAATCAGACCTAAACCAATCCTGACTAGACTTTAAACCAACCTTGGAATAAATTTTAAACAACCTCTAAATAAACTTTAAACCAACCATAACCAACCATAACCATAACCAACCGTAAAAAAATCCCATTCCTCAACAAACACTATACCAACCCTACAGTGGCCGAAAGAATTACAGAAAAAATGGACATAAGAATACGGCAGCTGACGGAGAAAAAGAGATTAGATGCGTCATTTTGTCTCTATAATTATGTTTTTTGCTACAACTATTTTTTTCTGTAATTCTGTCGGTGGCTATATTTCTGAGGGAATTTGGCAGCAATACTCTGGAAATTGCACAAAGATATTGATAAAAGCATATTTTTTGGTTGTTAACCCTTGTGGCAATTTATAGAAAAGACTGATACGGCAGGTGCTGCCGTATTTTTTTATCCTTTGTTTTTCTATGATTATGTCGATGACCATAAAGCAATCTTATGCCTAACATCCATGTGCAGCTGCACCTACCCATTGCTTGAACCAGTACAAGATCCCAACAAGCAACAGACTATCTAAGCCCTATGAATGCAACAAAGGCAAGGGAAAGCACCAGGCAATCCAGAACATGAAGTCCCTGAAGGAAATGAAATCAATGAAGTCCATGAAGAAGAAGAAGAAGGGCATGAAGATGATGAAGGGCATGAAGTCAATGAAAACCATGAAGTGAGAGATGCACTTTTGGAAGATCAATTTTGTTACATGCGTAGCTTGCAGTTTTGAACCTATAGCCTGTAGCTAGAAGACATGTTGTTGCAATCAGTGGCGAAACCATGTATGTCAGTCTTTGGTGCCACGTGTGCATGTGGGATATTGTGTTCTTAGTGACCCTTATATCAGAAAATCTTGATTGTCCATGCATAGGGGAGATGATTTTTGCTGTAAAACCTCGGTTTTGGACCCTTTTGTTTATAAAACATGGTAAAAAACCAGTAGTTTGTAAGGCTTTTGAAGCAAAAATGACGTCCCCATGAAACCCCCGTTCTGGAGAGCGGGCTTCTGTTTAATCAAAAGTGGAATAGCAAAACGCGTGTTGCATTTTCTATTGG
>Ga0126342_10010517_pt1:0-15000 | contig 16559 bp, 11 predicted proteins | sample Cyp1metagenome_FD_92528 | JGI IMG/M metagenome (GOLD analysis project Ga0126342, IMG submission 92528) | Coral microbial communities from Lord Howe Island, Old Settlement Bay, Australia - Cyphastrea 1 metagenome | ecosystem: Host-associated > Invertebrates > Cnidaria > Coral ... | reverse complement strand
ATGTGGCATTCTGTTGTGGCCTGGCGACAGCATTCTGTTGGAAACTGAGGCCAGGCACCTCCATAATGGGCGAAATACATGGAGCCTTGGCCTCAAGCGAAAACTCCGCCCCATCGGCAGATCATCCTAACACATTTTTCATCCGCCTAACGTAATACATGGAGATACATGGCCTGGTATAGTAGAAATCGTGGATTGTCCCATTGAAAATCGTGGATTTTCCCATTGAACATAGTGATGTTCCATAGTTACGTAAACGTTTACCATGGATATACATGGCCTAAATGCCCACTTTTCAACTCGCCTTGGTATACAACTGACGTGATTTACGCCATGAACAATACCCACAGGTGGCACGTCTGGTTGCTAGCTGCAGGTCTTCCCTGCATTCATCCCCAATGATCTTTCATGTCACCTAAGCAGTGTTCAAAATCCCATAGAGTCATTCCATTGTACTGGTTGGATAAATTTGCTTAAGACCGGGATTCTCCTGTTGGATTGCTATAATTACCAATCTAAATATATATACATATATACATTTACATATATTATATGTATACATATATATATATATCTATATATAATATTATCCATATATATATATATGTATAATAATCATTATAATCAATATATTGGGTAGTAGTAATAATATAATCCCCTCACTCATCAACCAACAGGGGTGTATCGCAGTCCGGGACGATGGACATCGATGGACTGAGCTTCCCACCTTCCGACCCTCAGCGTCACGGGCTTCCTCGTTGTCATAACTACGCTGCGTTTCATCCTCCAGTGGCCTCGTTGGAATGCAAAACCCATGGCAAAACAACAAGAAACACACCATTTATCAACAGTTTATGGTGAATTAACCAACTTTAACCAACTAAATTGCGGATTTAATATGATTTTTCATGGAATTTATAATTATATGTACATAGAATGGAGTTTAACGGGATATACAACCAACTGTAATGCTAGATCTGAACAAAGCCGATTGTTCTGTTCTTGGAATTTCATCGGCGATGATTCTGATGGGTACTCGAACTGGTCTTGTCCTCTTTGAGGCAATGTATATATATATATAGTATAATATAATATAATATAATATAATATAAATATATGATATAAATATAATATATACATACATACACACACACACATATATATATATATAAATATTATATATAATATATATATATATAATATAATATAATATTATATATATTATATATATATTATATTATATTATATTATATATATATTTATATGGATGAATTCAGTAAATTATTCATTCAATTGATTCACCTATATATCAATCAGCCATTTAGGATGATTCTCCTCCAATTCTCATCATTTCAGTGACAAGGAATGTTGTGCTGGGCCTCAAAGGTTGACGTGGCTCTTGATCTTTGATCTTCAGATTCTGCTTGGGCTTGTTCTCCATCCACCCATCTACCTGGCTATGAATCTCAGCAACTGAGATGAGTGCCTTTGGAATCGCGTGTCAAAGATATCTTGAAACATCATTGAAGGTTCCTTGAACAAGATTGTTTTTTCATGTAGCCACGCAAGTTGCAACCAGAGTCAGCGGTACTGGTACTTCTGGAAGGCCCTTTGTACCTAAAAGGTGGTTGGGACACGAACCTTGTCCTTGATCCTTCGCTGCTCCCTCCACTGGATAGCTATTGAAACGAACCTTGTTGAGATCTTCTGGTAAGGTCTTCTAGTCACCGACTTGATAAAATCTGGGTAAATTATAATATTTCACTAACCTGAATGGTTCGGCCATTTGGGGATAATTTCCCTTATTAACCATGATTCCAGTGAGGTCGCAGTGAGGTCGTTATAATTTACCCAGATGTGATAAAAGGAAAAAACATCAACTTTTGACACCAGAACCAGTCGGCCAAGTGCTGATGGGCAAACACATCAACACCGAGACCGACTGCAGCCTCTAGCGACTCTATAGCAGCTCGAAAATAGATCGAAAAATGGAACACCTGGACATATGTATTTAACATTATTTAACATCTATAGCATCCTGGAAACAACCGTTCTATCAGTTGAATCTGTTTGGGCATGGCCATAGTCATCTTGGCATCTTCCGAGCTTCCAACGCCTTTCCGTGACCTTGGTCTTCACCTCCTTGACCTCGGTATGACCAGGGTTTCACTCTGGCTGATGTTTCAAAGGTTTCAAGCTGGTTGATGACCAAGACAATTTTCTGGGTTTATGGATGTTTATGGTAGATATATCATGATATATCTATTAGATATCTATGGTGACTGGGGTTTATAAACTATAAATATCAAATCATATATATATATATATCAAATATCATTTTATAAACTATAAATCACTAATTATATATATATATCATTTATACATGGGGGACACCATTTTCCGAGGCTTCAACAGGAACCTCCTTCCGTCTCGGTTGAAGCACACTCACCTCATGTCGCAGTTTTGTGACATTTAATGTGACCCTGAGAATTAATGAGAATTGGTCATTCTTAGTGTTTTCAAGAGTACCACATTTACCCTCCAGTAAATTAACAGTTGGACCCTGGCAGTCATCGGGGTTGGAAGATGAGTTTCCTCTATAAAACGGTGATTTTCAGGGTCAACAAGTTAATTTACCAGAGGGTAGATCATTCAATTTAGATCATTTGGGCAGGGACATGGGACTGTGTGTGTCTAGTCTATGATAAGGTGGAGGGATGATATACCATCTAGTTATGACTAACATAGCCATGGAAAATCCCCAAAATAAATGGAGGTTTATATAGTTCGCTGGGAAAATCATCTATTTCTATTAGGGCCATCGTTTAACCATGGCTATGTTAGTCATAACCGGAGGGTAACTGCCAAGTTCAACTGTGCTGGATCTGAGTGCTGCACGTCCATATCCGGAAAAACCTGGAGACTCGGACCCTTTGTCGGTGCTGCCCCAGGCCAAGTTGGTTTATAACTAACAAAACTGACTATAGGGGTAGATATATCATGATAATTCATGATATATCTATGGTTCATGGGGTTTATAAACCAACCTATAACTGGGGGGCACTACCTACTGGTTTTATGCATTTTCCATCTGCAGGAACAGATCCGCACCTTCGGTGAAACGGTCGCGAGATTGAGAGGGGGAGGCTTGACATCCAGGTGTGCTGGTCTGCTGCGACTGATGATCACCTCCACCTCTGCTTTTGCCCAAGATTCTTGTGGGGCATTTCAAAGGATTTTGTTGGCAGCACCCCATGCTGCCTGGTACACAGCTGTCGGAGACAGGTCCCATGTTGAATTACGAATTTAAAAGTTCAGCTGTCATCAGCTGAGACGAACTAATCACTGAGAAAAATCCTGGCATTCCTTTCCATGGTCAAACGTGCCCTAGCCCTTGCAGCACGGGCATGTGCTGAGAGAAGGGAGGCACGTAAGTCTTCCACCAACTTCAAAAATCTCGGGCCCTCAACCTGCAAACAGCTGGCAATCGATGCTGGAACACGTGTCGTCAAGGTACTGGACCAGTCATGGATAGAGGCCAACATCTGGTTGTAGCCCACGATGTCACCTGAAGCTGAAGGCTGATTTACCCAACAACAGTTTAAGGTTCTCTTACTTGGCCTTCCAAAACAGTGGCTTCCAGAAATTTTCCCGAAACAAAAGAATCCTATCGGAGAGTTCGATCAGCGTGTTTGCCATGTTGTTGCATCAGCATTGAGGTCCATGTTGGTCCAAAAAATGTCAGGGAATTATCGCTAATGCTAAGAATGCGATCTAGGGCAAGCAAACGGGTGTTCTCGAACAAAGCAAGGGGACAACCTCATGAAACTGCCTTTATATCAATGGGGCCAACCCCAATCCAACAATACCAAAGCGACCCTATTTTCTTCTATAACAGTTACCAACCCAAGAACTTCGACCCCCCCATCCTCCCCCCATCCTGGAACACCCAGTGACGTTTCGTCAAAACCTCCATGGATATGGCTTCATCCTCTGCTCTCTTGAGGGCGTCGGGACATCCTATGGCTGTGCCATTCACTGATGGTGATCGGGCGCTCAGCTGGAAACGATCCCTGGGAACATCAGCCGACACGGAGGCAATGGAGGTCATGGAGGCCATGGAGGCCATGGTAGTTGCAGATGGCTTGGGAATGTTGGGATGTGCCCAGGTAGCACAAATCACCAAGATGCAGCAACCGATCCAAGTCCATCTTTTCCATCTCCATCTGCCTGAAATGTCAACGAAATATCCTATGAAAATAAACCGCTTCGAGATTTTGATCATCTATGATCATCTTAATGCTGATTAATCTGCTATTGTCTTATATTTCTGTCTACAAAGCAACAATCATCACAAACAAAATTGGGGGATGCCCCGATCATTTCAATATATTACTTCCATGTTCCCATCACTTGCAGCGCTCAGATCTCCTTCATGTGGATACGGACGAAACAATAGGACCCATGGAAGGAAGCACAGATGTTGGAAAATGTTAGCAATCTTACTCTCAACAATGATCTCTCAACAATGCTCAATCGAATCTAATGGGATAAACAGGTCATTCATGACATTTCATAAGTGCAGGACCATGCATAATCCTTCAATGATATGAACCAATACCAAACAAACACAACTTCTCTAAGAGATTCTATATCTTGATCACACGTATTAATCCATATCTTCATCCCATCTCAAGTGAATAAGTTACCCTCTGGTAAACAGCCACATAACTACGGAAAATCACCATGCTATTTTCATGGGTAAATCAGCTATTCCGACTGGGCCATTTTCCAGTTCGTTGTGTGGCTGTTTACCAGAGGGTACCATCATTGGATTGGTTTAAGGGAAAATTTACAGGACAAACCTACGTATATTTGATGGTAAAAACCATAGTTTCCTGTAGATTTTCCCAGTTTCCAAGGGTTTCCAAGGGTTTCCCAGTTTCAATCCCCACCTCCAGGAGCTCCAGCGCGTTCCGCCTGTTCCGCCTGTTCCGCCTGTTCCGCCTGCGCGGCGCGTCGCCGCTGCGCCTCTAGCCGCAGCCGGGCGCAGTAGCGGCTGCGCAGCGATGCTGGCACCTCCCGCAGAAGCTGCAGCACTTCGGCGGCCGGGACGCGTGGCGCCCGGGTGCAGTGCAACTCCTGAAAACATGGGGGAAAGATGGATGATTATGGAACATGTCAGCATTTTTGGATGTTTTTTTAAAATGTTTGTTGATGATGTTCATGTTGTTTTTTTGCAGGGAAAGGTGAGGAAAACTGTGATTATATTTTTGGAATGGAGAAACATGAAGGAACAAACATCACCAGACAGAGGATTTTTGAGTGAAAAAAATGAGGACACATAGTTTGGAAACAACCGGTCCAAGTAAATGGAGGTTCTTTTAGTTCTTTTGAACCAGGTTGATTTTGAGAAGTACATGCAGGAAATTGACAGGAAACGGAAGACTATATGAGCTGGAAATAAAGCCGGAACACTAGATGTTTCTTGATACATTTGCAGGCAGGATTGGAGAGAACAAATCAAGGAGGGAGTTGTGAAGGGTGAACTCAGTATTATAATCAAAAAATGCCTGATAGGTTTGCATGTATGTGCACAGAATAGGTAACCCCACAAGCTTACAACCGACCACCATGTTTCCAGAGTTAAAATGTTTCTTAATTGGTGACCAACAAAATCGCAACCTAACATTAACACACAAAATGGTTTGTGTCGTGAAAACGAAAGAAGCAGCTAGGTTCTGTTCATCATTCATCATCCAATTTGTGCGGAATGGACGTTCTCCACAATCTTTTTGTAGCCACCAAAACAGCAATCAAAAGAGAACACCCTTCCAACCCAAACACACATATATAAATCGGGAAACACACAAGTTACACAAGCCAAGAGTAAACACATAGTCATATTAAATGTCATATTAAATGTCATATATATGGTGAATTCACTAAAACTCATAGAACTTACCCTCTGGTAAACTGCCACATAACTATGGACTACTATGGAAAATCACCATTTGCAGTGAATTTTCCCATGAAAAGCATGGTGATTTTCCAGTTCGTTATGTGGCTGTTTACCAGAGGGTCAAGTTCGATTTACTCTCTGGTTATGTCAAAATAGCTATTGAAAATCACCATGCTATTAATGGGTAAATCAACTATTTCAATGGGCCATTTTCCAGTTCGCAAACTGTAAACGTTTACCAGAGGGTACAGGATGGTGCCCCCCAGTTATAACTTGGTTTATAAACCCCATTAACTATAGTTATATCTGCCATAAACCATAGTTATGGGAGTTATGTTCACCAACTTAGCTAACTATGGGGCACCACCTTGTACAAGGATGGTTTATTTTGCAGCTGAGGTTCCTCCTCATCCCAGAGTTTCAGCTCTTCCAGATCCACTTCCTCCAAGATGGGCACTGCACCGTGGCGCCGCGCACGGCGTGCACGGTGTCCGCCGTCCACGAACTCATCAGAGGTGGTGAGGTGAAACTCGTCCTCAGTACTTTGGTAGCCTTGATCTTCCTCGATACCCTGCATGGCAGATATTGGCAGATGCCGGCTCTACAGCATTTTTCTATACTCTTCTAATATTCTATACCTATCCTTGAGCCATGCTGATGGGAACAGTTTCTTTTCCATGCTGTGTTGTGGTTTTTGTCATATGGGTTTGGGAGATCGGATTGGTGAGGCGCATGATATGGATGTTTGAAACTGGAATGAAACTGTGATTCACAAGGCACAACTCAAAAAAATCATAGTGATAAGCGAAGCTAAGGTATCAAATGTATCAAACAAAAGTAAGACTTGCCAAGTAAGAACCTCGAAGGGCCACTGAGTGTATCCTCATCAACACCTTTGCCTTAGACATTCGATTCTGGAAATTTATCATCATGGATCCCTCATGAGGGCAAGCCTTGTCATGGAAGACATCCACGTCCAAAGGGGTGATGACGGGAGCACGCCACTTTTCAGCCTGGAGGAAATTGTTTTCATTGGGAAGATTGGCCCATGCTCATCAGACAAGAATGGATGAGCAGCAAAAACAAACTTTTAAATAAACAATTACATCTTTATCATACTTTACTAGCTTAAACCTTCTGATTTTTTCCACATCCAGATGTATCCAGATCTACTCTCTAGAAACGTTTACATAACTATGGAAAATCCCAGTTTTAATGGGAACATCAACTATTTCAATGGCCATTTTCAATAGCAAACTGTTAAATTACCAGAGGGTATTGGGTCAATAAAAATCATACCATCTGGTTATTTAACATATAGCTATGGAAAATCCCATTATAAATGGAGGTGTCCATTATAAATGGAATTTTTCCAAGATCACCAGAATCCTACCACATTCCAAGCGGAGCTGAGAACCTTACCGTCAAGGCCAGCACCTTGGAGCATTGCCATCAGATGAAAATCTGGAAATTGCTGTTCGATGGCGATGGCTTTCCAAGTAAAAGCAACGCCTTTTTCACGCAAATCGACCATGAAATGTGGCCAAAAATTGAAGAGATCATCTTTGGCCATGAAATGTCTTGACATATCAACTGGTTGGTGGTTTAGTTTCAACCCCTCTGAAAAATGATGGACTTCGTCAGTTGGGATGATGTTTCAATTCCCAATATGATGGGAAAGTCATATATCACATGTTCCAAACCTCCGATCAGGAAAAAGAATCCGAATGTCTTGGGTCCCCCCAAAAAACTCTGGGATTTGAATGTACCCTCTGGTTATGTCAACAGTTAGCTATTGAAAATGGCCATTGAAATAGTGGATTTTCCCATTAATAGCATGGTGATTTTCCATATATAGTTATGTTAGTTTACCAGAGGGTATTTCAGCTCTTTAAGAGTCATTTCCATGGTCAGCTTTGGCCCCAAAAAAACCCAAGTGGCACCTCGAAGTCACGATCAGCGCCAAAGAAGGAATCCACCTGTGGCTTCGGCGGAAGTCATGGGATCGCTATGCTTAACTTTTCTGGGGATTCAAGGGTAAAGTCAATAGTAAACCTACCATTTAAGATCATCTAATCAATAGTAAACCCAGGTAAACCATCTATAAATGGGCCATGGCAAACTGTTAAATAACCAGAGGGTATCCCAATCATATTTCAATGGCCATTTCAGGAACCGATTTATTGGAGGTACCTACCATATATAAGGCCTATTTTTCAGGCCTTAATCTAAGGGATTTGGGATGATAGAAATCCCAGCTATTAGCCTATAGGGATTGATCATGTTGGGGATGCTGAATTTTGCATTTGGTTTACCACATGCATCCATGAATAATGAACCAATATGAAACATATAGACAAAGATCAGGCAAAGTAGTACTCAAAAGTACTATTTTTTTAAATTCTCCCATGGTTTCTCCCACTTTGGGAGAATTTTCCCATGGTACAAACCCATGGTTTCTCCCACTAAAAGTACGATTTTTTCTCTCATGATTTACCCTCTGGTAATGACTAACATAGCTATGGACAATCACCATGCTATTAATGGGTAAATCCACTATTTCAATGGGCCATTTTCCATAGCAAACTGTTCAATTACCAGAAGGTATGACATCACCAACTTGTTTTGCTTGGTCATCTTCCCCACGTGTTTGTCAAATCCCCATGGACCAAGATGAACCAAGATGAAGCAAGTCATGGCCTTGCTGCGTTCGGGCGGCTTTAGCCATAACCTCAGGGATAAACATATGCTGCAACTTGGCCTAGATGAGGCAAGGGAGAATCATATATATATATATATATATTTATTTATCTAAATAATATGTATATATATATCTGATATAATATAATCATATAATATATATGTATATCAATCATACCTGTCATTCTGTCATACCTCAATAATATTGGGGGACCGTACAACACCATTGAGGAATGATACAAACATGATGGATTATTTAAAATAAAAACACATGAACATTAAATACACAAGGCATTGATATAAATTGATATGTTTAATAATTATACCATCTGGTTATTTAACATAGCCATGGAAAATCACCAGTTTTAATAGGTAAACCATCTATTTCTATGGGTCAGCTATACCATGGCAAACTGTTAAATAACCAGATGGTATAATGAATATCAATGAACACTATTAGTAGCTATTGAAAATGGCCATGTATAGTGGATTTTCCCATTAATAGCATGGTGATCTTCCATAGTTTCGTGGCTGTTTACCAGAGGGTAATATCATATCAACTTTGATCAACTCACATCTTCAGCTCATCTTCAGCTTTTGATTGACTCGTCTCATCCGAAAAACCCTGAGCTCCCCAACTCCTCAGCTTCATGGTCATCACGATCCTCAGCGCAGCTGCAAAAAGATGTGAGGAAAACCAGGGAAAACCCACCATTTGTAGATCATTTTCTTGAGGAAACCATTGGTTTTACATATGTTACCCTCTGGTTATGTCAACAGTTTGCTATTGAAAATGGTCCAGTCGAAATAGTTGATTTACCCATGAAAATAGCATGGTGATTGTCCATAGTTATGTAAACGTTTACCAGAGGGTAGTTCACCAATTTGTTTGGCTAGTTGATGGCAATTTTCAAGGGAAGCCAACTAATTCAACCAATGCTGAAATGGTGGAATGGGAAATTCTCGAGAACGAAACCACCACCGAAACTGAGGATGGTGCGAAATGAAACATATCCGGAAACAGCATCTGATGCTCTTCCAGCCTGGAGAAAAATCCCCTTGGCTGAATCCTGATTTTGGATCATGGCATATCATGGCCAGGAACCATGCTCATCCTCATCTTTATAATCCAAGCTAATCAAAACCAATCGGATTGAATATCAATGGTAATTTCAGGATCCTAAAATGGAGGTACGTTAGTAATTACCATATAAGGCCATATTTTGTGGGGATATTTCCTTACATAGGCCTGAAAAATAGGCCCGAAAAATAGGCCTTATATATGGAATCGGTACCTCCAATAAATCGGTTCCTGCTGCATGGCCATTGAGAATATGTTGTCGGCATTGTCATCGGCTACGTCCCTAGACATTGAACCTTCATATGGCTGACTTCTGGAGAGAACTTCGAAGCCAATCATCATCCCGCTGAGCAACTGGTCAACCTGGGGTTATAAGCTACCCTCTGGTTAGGTCAACAGTTTCCTATTGAACATAGCCCATAGAAATAGTTGATTTACCTATTCTATAGCTGGTGATGTTCTATAGTTATGTTACAGTAGTTTACCAGAGGATATATCCACCAACATCCCTGTTTTTGGTTGATTAAACCTCTATAATCACCATTAAATCCCATTAAACCACCTCTATAATCACCTCTATAATCACCATTTCCCCATCATATCTCCATGATAAACACTGGGATTATCCCTCAAATGGCTCATGAACCCTGCAGCACCCACTGAGTCACTGTGACTGACCTGGGTTCCTCCTTCTCCGGCGGCGGTGGCAGAGAGCGCAGTGGTGCACGGGGACCCATGGCATTTTCCCAGCCTGTGACCAAAACAGGTGGTAAAAAATGTGGTGACCCATAGGCAGCTGGTTGATAACTACTGAAACTAAGGTCTGTGGTGGATATATTTCTATAGGTACTGGAGTGTGAATAGAAACCAACGACTAGAATTTGGGAGGCACTCCTTGCATAATGCGTGCCAGTTTGCTGCGGAAAATCATCATTTTTTGCTACGTAAATCATGGAACGGAATAGGCCATCTAAACCATCGCAAGCTGAAACCCTCAGATTACTTTTCGGGTGTTCAAGTCGGCACTCGGCCATTGTTCCGAAGGTAAGAAGGTAAGAAGCAGGGGAGTGGTTCATTCAATATCATTCACTCTGGTTGGTGGTTTCAATCCCTCCGAAGAATATCAGTCAGTTTGGGACTATGATCCCCAATATATGGGAAAATAAAAAAAGTTCCAAACCACCAACAAGACTTCACTATATCAATGTCAGGTAATCCATGACCCTATCATGGCCCCATCTGCTTGCACTGCACACCTGCCATCAGCGGTGGCAGAACCAATTCACCCACCATGAGACTTCCAGGTGGCAGGGGAACCATCTGATCACCTGGGGAGGAATTCTGGAGAGACCGGATATGTTTGGAAAAAAATTGGGATGAAAAAGCTGGAGATACCTGAGATATGTGCAGATTCTGTTGCCAAACATTCGTTGAATATGGCACTATCCGATAGGCACAACTGATAATGGATCCTACAAGGTTGTGCCCGCCCAGTGATGTAAATGTTGCTTTATAAACCATAGGAATAGTTTGTTAATATATCTACCATAAACCATATAGTTATTGGAGTTATAAACCAACTTAGCTAACTCGGGGGCACCACCAACCGTAGACACCTTCGCAACGTTCACTGCTCAGCTCTTGGCTTTGCCATCCCGGTGGGGCGCCTGGGATAAACCCAAGCATCACTGGAAAAATTATTTCAAAAGTCTCACTCTTACTCTTGGTTTAGTTACTTTTGTTGGTATATGTTGGTATCTTGGTTTAGTAACTTTAGTATATGTTGGCATATCTTGATGTATTATATATCCAGAAAACATCGGAAAACCTTACCCCCAAAAAATAAGTCTAGTACATCCGGCAGATCGCAACCGAGCCATGGTACCTCCATATGGGCCCTCCATCAAGCGTTGATGTTGGAAAAATGGCGCTGCCGGTGGTGCTGGCACCTGTCGAATCAAGCAACACAGGCTCACAGGCCCAGGGTGGATGAAAACAGCCAATTTCTCTCTCTCACTCTCTCTCTAGATATATCCACCTATGTTTCGATTTATTGATATGCATCTTTGATTATCCGTATAAGATTCATTCATATCAATTTAATGTCAACCCCGGATTAATAAACCATGGTTTATTAATTAGGGGGGTACTCCTCCAATAGTCATAATCTGATACTTAAATGGTACCCTCCCAATTAAACAGCCTAGGGGTTTATGAATCCAGGGTTGAAATTATATCAATTTATATAAAATTTATGACATATACTCAGGCCCATGCATATGTCAAGCAGGAGCCGACCTTGCCAACCATATCTCCAGCGAGTTGCGTGGACACCTGCCGCGCTTTTCATCTATAGGTGGGAGATGGGATGCGAGACGCGGCCACCAAAAAAAACCATAGCACCTCAGAATATTCCGGAACATCCCATGAGAATATTGATATTCCAGTTTTTTTTTCCGGAATATTTACCATTATTCAACCATCAAACCTCAGAATATTCTCTAGATTAATTATCCTATGATCATGTCGACTATTCCACCGTATCCCATGCGTCTTTTCGACAGGTTTCCTCTTTGGTTGGTTTCGGGCTAGCCGAAAAAATCATCCACTTTCATCTTTTTCATCGGATCTTCCCATTTTTTAACCAACCAGTTTATTAACATTTTTTAAACCATTTTTTTAACCATTTTGGGGTACCTCCCATTGATATCAACCATGGTCCCATCTGACATCACCTGACATCAGCCGAAAAATTCGCACCGCTTCGCCTTGGCCGGTTCGAAGAGGAAGGCATATTCCAACTCTCCAGCATCGCGCCGGAGCTTTTCTCTTCGCCTGGGGGTGTTGCAAGTTGCGGCCTGGTGGACAGTAGCTACAGTAAAGCTGTAACACTTACTGTAGGATGGATAGCATTGCCATACAAAATTGCCTTTTCAAAGTAATAAACTGAATTAAACGGATCATTATAAATCAGTATCATATAATATCATATTAATTAACAACCAAATGGATCAGTATATACACATTTTCAGATGTTGTTTTACTGATCCGTCAGGTCCGTCAGGTCGGAAACTGAGCGAAGGACTGGAGCCATTGGCCGCTGGGGACGTTCCACAAGGCCAGGCCTCGGGAAATCTTCCGTGGTGAAGTCGGGTGAAGATGAAGGTCTTGAACCAATTTGGGTGCTTTATGTAATTATTCATCTGTAATCATATGCATATATATAATCACATATATGGAGTTTGTAAGATATTCTTGACTGGGATATACTTGGATCTATTATGACCAGGTATCATTTCCGATATTTTTTTAATGCATCTTCCATTAAAACATCAAAAATCTTCCAAGATTTCCAAGTAAATCGTCCAAAAAGTAACGATTCACCACGAAGAAGTACGCTGTCCCAGTCCCACCCCTGGGCTCCGGACTCAACGTGCCCAGGACTTCCGTGGAATTCACCGATGAGTTCACGACCTGCGCGGTGCCAAGCCGCTGGCAGCCTGGAACCCCATCTACCCTCTGGTTATGTCAAAATAGCTATTGAAAATGGCCATTTATAGTGAGTTGTCCCATTGAAAATGGTGATTTTCCATAGTTATGTTAGTTTCCCAGAGGGTACCCTCTGGCCCTCTGGGAAACTAACAGTTTGCGAACTGGAAAATCACCATCTTCAAGAACGGTAAATCAGCTATTTCTATGGGCCATGTTCAATAGCTATGTGAAATTACCAGAGGGTATTGGGTCAATAAACATCATACCATCTGGTTATTTAACATAGCTATGGAAAATCCCATTATAAATGGAGGTGTCCAATAAAAACTGGTTGGTGGTATACCTACCCCTCTGAAAAATATGAAAGTCGATGGGAAGGATGACATCCCATGTATTATGGGGAAAAAATGTTTGAAACCACCAAGCAGTAAACCATAATAATAAAGAACTGAAATAATATGAAACAAAGCAACCCAAAAACACTAAGTGCAAAGTGCAAACCAAGATCTCGAGTATGTTGAAGTTGAGTTAGCTGTTCCAGGAAGGTTAACTCCAGAGAAACAAAAACCCCTCCGATCCTCCATTTCCAACTCTCCGTCCATGGCAGTGACAGGAAAAGTAAACCTCAGAGACTCACATGTCAATATGGAGATGTTTCTCCCAACAGTACCCCATCTGACACCACAAAATCACAAGATATCACAAATTTCACCAACCAAAAGGGAAAACATCCAGTTGTGGAATCTGCTGTTATCCAAGTTTTCAGCAACCGCCAGCTGATCATTTCAGCTAACAAAACCGAAGCTGAGCAGGACACAAGTTGCTGGTGCTCCAAATGGGATCTTGACTGCTTTCGACTGTCAGGGTCCTGTAGCCCGTTCTTGGCCATGGTTTTAGATCAGAACTTGTATGGATTCATATGGGCTTACCAAAGGTGGTGCTTTCACAATTAGATAGATGACTTGGGGTTTTGCCCGCTCATAAAATTCACCTGGACATAGAAAACTGAGAGAACACTCTGCTTTTTCAACTGAATACCATCTCCTTCATAGTTCATCTGCCAGGTTTAGCATGTGAATCCCCCCCCAAAAAAACGTGATCCTTTTGGACCTCAAAACCCAAGATTTTCCGCCACACCCAGCAGTGCAGCAGGCCGCCTGTGCTCAGTTTGGCCTACCTTGGCCTTTACGAAGGCGGAAGGCCTTGGTGTTGCGGTATAACCAACAATAAATCCAAATTGGGGATTGTTTATCATTGGCACATTGGTTTTGCCACATTATTATCAAAAAAATATCATGAATAAGTTCATGATCTCAGTTTTTCATCAGGTCCTTTTTTGGGCCACTTTTTGCTCCAGCAGCCGATAGCTAAGCTGTCATAAAAGCTGGGCCCTGTGCGGAGCACCGGACAAATCCTGAGCAAACTGACTGGTCAACAAAGGGAAGTTTAGAAGCATGGCATGGCATGGCAATGGCACCCCGAATTATCAAAGGAAGCTTATGTGAATATCTTACATAAAACACATTTAAAGGTCAACATTCATATGTCAACACTTAAGATCACTTAAGCACTTCACAAATGGGATGGTTTATTTACTAGTGAAACAAACACTTTTTTGCACTTCAGAAATGGGATGGTTTATGGCGAGGGGCTCACTTTGGGCATAAATTCGGGCTCACTTAGGGCATAAATTTTCGAGGTTCACTTTGGGCATAAAATGGGCTCACTTTGGGCATATCTGGCTCACTTAGGGCATATCTGGGCT
>Ga0126342_10010516_pt1:0-12500 | contig 16559 bp, 13 predicted proteins | sample Cyp1metagenome_FD_92528 | JGI IMG/M metagenome (GOLD analysis project Ga0126342, IMG submission 92528) | Coral microbial communities from Lord Howe Island, Old Settlement Bay, Australia - Cyphastrea 1 metagenome | ecosystem: Host-associated > Invertebrates > Cnidaria > Coral ... | reverse complement strand
TGGGCCCTGGAACCAATCCCAGGCCAAGTACACCCAGAGAGGCTTGGAAGAAATTGGACAGTTACTTGCAGTTGTACTGGTTTCACCTATGTGATGTAGATTCCGCTGTTTCATGTGTTTTTTGCTGCCGTTCCGGATATTTAATCTATCATGATTATCATGTAGTCTCTGCATCCGAGGATATTGGAATGGGTTCCACCACTGACACATGGAGGTACGCCACGGGAAAACAGCGGTTTGATGGGACCTCTACCAGTTTTTCATGGAGGTTGCTTATTGGAGTGGGAAAGTACAAGGTTATTTGGACTGCTTTGTTGTACCCCGCTTGAAAGGCCAAACATTTGTGGATTTCACTGTCTAGGAGAAAAGCTGCAAAAAAACGAACATTTTGAGTAAAGCTGGTATATTCCTTTTAAACAGCATAAAGGTTGTGTTTCCTTAGCTTGATATCTATCTATATGCATGTTTCTTATACAGATATATACATACGATTAATCTATATTTCTATACCTAAGTTATTTGTCTATACTTATCCATCTTTATCTATTAAGTGATCCATCTGCTCTATCATTACATATATATATACATATATATATATATACATATATATACACACATCTCTACGACTCTACATATCTCTCTATTTTTCTTTTTATATATGTATATTGATCTATTCAATATGATATCATCTAGTTCTCTCTGATATCATGTGTTTTTTTCTTGCATTATCGTATCTATCTTATCTATCTTATCTATCGTATCTATATATATATATATATGTATATATTATGTAAATTATCTAACTTACAGTATCTATATTATTTCTTTTATGTTTCTTTTTTATTTCATTTATTCTTCCTTTGTCGTGTCTTATCCTGTCTTATTCTATCTAATTATCGATCTAACTCTTATGTACTCCAATCTATTAAAATCTAATCTAATGTAATCCAATCAAATATGCATGTTCTATCTATCCATCTATATGGATATATATATATATATGTATAACATATTCACGTATTTATCTATCATATTACCGAGCTTCCCCGGCCTCGCAGGAGCATGGAAGACAACCGCTTCTCCCCAGAGTTGAGAGGTGCTTACATAGGATGATATATAGCTTTGACAAACAAACAGTTCATAAAAGTTCAAGAGTAAAGACTGGGTACATAAACATATATAAACGGGAAGTGGGAATCTAGTGAGATTTCATGGATTTCCAACTGACCAAGTGTTAACTGTTAGCTGCTAGAACGCCGACTGGTTTGGTGGCTTAAAGTTGACGGGATTTACCTGACTTTGCCAACAATGAATATTGGATATATATCCACAATGAAATGACGATATGGCAAACGCCAAACACATCTGTTTGGCAGGTGGTTTTTTAGATTTGTTTATTTTCAGGTGTCCATCCAACAAGCCAAGTGGGATGTTCGTCCCCATTAACATTCATACTGTTGGGACGGGTGGCGGAACCAGAAGCCTACGATACCAGATATTACCATCTTTGACACATGAGGTACAAACCATTAACGCTAGTGACGGACGCTTAAAGTGAGGAAATGATGAACAACAATCGGAATATATCCTGGCAGTATGTGAATAGGTCAAGATGCATGATTTGTCAATCTTTGAGTATAAGATGAATATCCAGGGATTTTAAGCTGTTTTCCAGTGCACCAGGGTCTGGACTGATACCCATATCGCCGTATTTCGGACCCAGTGAAGGGTTGGTCAATGTGTTCCTTCGTGTATATCGAAACATGAACCTTGGCTGTTCTCATCGACATTTACCAACCATGCATGGGATATGGATATGAATTGATATGATATGATATGATATGATGGCCATACCATGATGTACCATGATTTGCTAAAGATTTTTTTTTGCCCAATGGGAAATCCAGTACTCGTACAAAGTTACGTCGGGAATGACTCATTGGGAAGCGACTTCTTCTCCCCGTTGGGATGACATGACCGTTTTTCGCCTTGGAAGCTTCAGTGGAAACTGGTTACCATCTGGTTATGACTCACAGAAATAGCCATGGAAAATCCCCAAAATAGCCATGGAGGTTTAGTTATAGCTGGGAAAATCGAATCTATTTCGATTAGGGCCATTGTCCATGGCGAACTGTTGATTCATCGAAGGCTCTTGGAAAAAGCTCTGAAGCTCCAAGCAGCGTAAAGATCCCAACATCAATAGGATAGTGTGGTCAAATTTGTTTGCATTCCGGTTATCACCTACGTCGCTGGAAAGACTTAATCGTTGATCGTCTTTCTCCATCTTTCTCCCCATAAGCCAATAGCATTTTCGGGTGCCGAATTTTCGGTTCTAATCTACCCGGCCTGGTAATTTAACATAGCTATTGGAAATCACCATGTTTAATGGGAAAATCCACTATACATAGCCATTTTCAATAGCTATGTTAGTTTACCAGAGGGTAATCCAGATGGTTTTCCACTTTGACTCCAGCTGTAGCAGCTATTTGGACCATCCCTCCTTGGATGGTCCGACCCATTGCGCGCAGGGGTCGGCGCCCCACCACCAAAGATGAAACTTGCAACAGAGGACGATGCGCCTTGGCTACGGTCAATCGTCCCAGTCAGCGCCATGGGTTTCAACGTCCCAGTGGGTTTCAAGGGCTTTTTTATGTTTTTTCCTCCCCAGCCACAATAAAAGAGGCACATATTTTAATATGAATTTACAAGCCAGTGGATTTCGTGGTAATTATATAGCATAATTTAGCATCATTTGATATAATTTGCATGTAAGAAAACCTGATTTTCAAAGCTTCCCTTAAATGGTGATGACCGTAGCTTGCATGTCAATGAGTGTTCAGGGGTCGTGGTGATTTCTTTATCTTTCTTAGCATTTCTTTGCAATGATTGCATGCTGCGGCTCACTCCGACTGTTCTTTTTCCCGCCTGAATCTTTGAAGGCATAAGATAGATATAGATAGATAATTCAATTAATTGTTGCACACTGCAAGCCATGTCTTTGTGGAGTGCAGGTATTCTGCTTATTTTGAGGAGATTCTTTGTGGACACATGTACCTAAGGTCTACCGCAACTGTCTTTTATATGGGTTTGTTCGAAAATACGGGATGTCACAAATAGCCAGTACAATAGGGAACATGAATTTCAAATCTATTGGAATTGGCCCGGGGGTACAGTAGCCTATTTTCAGATAGACCCATATGCCTTAGTCAAAGTTTCAGACCACCACGGCCATTTTCAGCAGACATCCCAGTTGGGGCTCCCCACTTTGACCACCCAAATCATGTTACTGGTAAATTGACCCACTCAAACCTATATCCAGCTGCTCATTTTCATGTTTCTTAAGATTCTAATATATTTTAATCTTACTGGTGCTAGTAAGTAGGGAATTTTCGGGAATGATCCACTGGCTAACTATCAATGATAATCCCAGCAACCCCCAGCAACCCATCCATTCCCTGCGTTTAGCACCAGTAAGTAAATGGATTTTAAACTGGTTGGTAGTTTGGAACATTGTTTATTTTTCTCATCATATTGGGAATGTCATCATCCCAACTGACTTTCACTCCATCATTTTTCAGAGGTGTAGGTCAACCACCAACCAGACAATAATTAACCATTATTAACCATCATTAACCACCATTTAACCACAATTAACCACCATTAACCAGTAAGTAAATTGATTTTCATATCTTTTTGGCATGGATTCCCCCGATCTCCAGTTGATCCCGCCATCCCGCCACGAAAAATCAGGAAGTGATGCAGGAGTTTGTCCAGTCGCACTTGGTGAGCACCTTGAATCCCATCCACGAGGCAGGCAGTTGTGAAAACGCGCCAATTGAAGGTTTCCAAAAACCACATTCAAAGCACAAATATATTTCATGATATGTAACTGTATTTAAGGAGGGGTGGTTGTCAGTTTATAGTTTATATGGAGTTATCATGGAGTTATATGGAGTTATATGGAGTTATATGGAGTTATCCAGTTATCCAGTTATCAACATTTCGTTGACCGCAACATGTCGTCCACTGGGCCACTGGGCTTGGGATCATCCCTGAGGTGATGTCTTTGGGTCACCATTGGGCCGGCTCAAGTTTCAGCAAGACTCAATGGCCATTAAATGTTGTTTTTTTTTAAAAAAATTGAGGTTTATATAAACCTTTAAACTGTCAACAACATTAAAAATAGATGTTTATATTAAAACCTTTGAGGTTTATATAAACCTTTATACATGTCAGGATTACTAAATAAGTTCAGGTTGTTTTAATTTAACGTTGTTTTAATTTCAGGTCCAAGCAGCCGACATATTACCTGTAAAACCTGGCTGGGGATCTCCCAGCTGGCTGGAACTCGATCCAACTGGCTGCTGGCTGCATGCCCAGATGTGAAGATTCAGTATAATAAGTGGTGAAGCCAATGACTTGTTCATTTTCTTGGATTGGTTCATGCCTCCGGGGAGAGTTCTTCCGAAATCAGACATCTAAAGATGCCTCCGATGTCCAGTCAGAAGTTGCTGGTTTTCTTGGCTTCAAATCATGAGAGCGACCACCTCAACTGACTAATCAGTGATATGATGAAACCATCAAGCAACATAGTTAGCAGTGATCACTACTCAATCACACACAAAGAAACAGAAGAGACAGCCGGTTTTATGAGCCAATTTGTCACCAGTCCCAGAGACCAGATGGTGTAATATCAGCAAGACAACCAAATTTGTGGGCCCTACTACTCGCAAATGGATATTGCTGGTATTTTTAGTTATTCTCAAGCATTTGGCACCCATTTGAGAATTGTGCAAGCGGCTGCAAGGATCAGACCCTTTGTCCGCCAGTGAAAGTCTCAAGTTTGATGTCCGTTCTGAAGATCCTCTTCTTACTGGTGCTTAGTAGGGAATGGATGGGTTGCTGGGGGTTGCTGGGATGATTATTAGTAGTGATTATGGATCATTCCTGAAAATTCCCTGCGTTTAGCACCGGTAAGTCTTGAGCAGTGCCTCTTTTTTTCTTGTGGCTTTCGTCTGCTGCATGTCGGTAGGAAGTCTCGTGCATTCGCAGCGTGATGCACGAGATTGAGGCGCCGTAAGATAGCACCGCTGGGCGATGTGGCCGATGGGAGAAATGCAAGACTTGCGGGTATGATAGGGACATAGAATGTGGGTAAAACATGGTAAAACAATGTCATAAACCACCCACGACTGGGAATGGTAACCATACCACCTACTTGTATAAAAATGTATTTAAAAATAGTGAAATTGGGGATGCTTTATGGCATTGTTTTACCACCATAGGCCCTTGGATAGCAACACGCAGGGGATGATTGATACATGATCAGAATCTGGAGTGCTTAGCTTTAATTTTTCTCCAGTTTGCAGATGCAGCATACTGAAAATCATGAAATTATGACATGGAAACTCAGACATTCAAGGATTTGAGAATGTGGGTTCATGTTATATATGATATATATATAGGATATGAATAGATAATTTTATATACAAAACTCTACCATTAATAGTTTCTATTGTTGTTATATACCATTCCTATGTATACCATAACTATATACCATTAATAGTCGGTTGAAATCTATATAGCTTCCAAACATGACTTATGATTTCAACCGACTATGTCCTTCGTTTCCAGGGCCGTGTGACGAAGTTCGCCTCGCAGATTGCTCGACAAAGTGCGCCGGCAAGGGCGGAGTGGTGACCGTGCTGGGGATTATCATCACATGGTATCATGATCACTGTATTATAATAGTATTACTATATCATATATTATCGTATTATTATATGATCAATCTAATCATCATCATCATCATCATCATCATCATCATCATCATCATATGAATATATATATATACACTATTATTATGATTATTTTCATATAAATCATATAATCTATTATTATTGTTAATCCCTGGTTCTAGTATTTAATGATATGACTTAATCATATATTTTTGTTAGGTATCTATTATCTACTATTATCTTGGAGTCATTTATTGATTAGCTGTATCTGTGACTATGTGAGATGTCCGAGGGTTACCAGGCACCTATGAACCACTGAGCTAACTCCACGGCCCACTCCATGGGAGGATGCTGTATGTATACCCCAAAATGTCAAACAGAATGAGGAACGTGACCACAAACCATATTAAACCATATTATCATGTTCGGGTTGCAAATCTTGAGACACACCCACCAGGTGTTATATGCATGATTGAACTATGGGGGTATCTCTCTCCTTTTGTCACTGGAGTACCTTCAACCACCAACCACATCCTACTTTGGAAGGCTATCTTCAAGGTGAGACTCCTTTGTGTTTTTGTTTCCACAATGTCTTCAGTCGAAGAGTCGAAGATGTGAGCACCACATGCACTACCAAACAAGCGCAGCACTGTGGCACTGTGCAATTCGCCAGGTTCACTTTTTTTTTGTTTTTCTCCCCTCCCCTTCATTCAGGGCCTTTCAGGGCCAGCTGCCGGGGGCCCCCAGGTACCAAGATGGAGGAGCAAGAACATGAACTTCAAAATCTGAACTCTGCCATCGCCGCCAAGGTGCACACCGCGGTATCACTGGATGGCGATCATCACCTGGGCAGCCTGCTCGTTTTCTGCGGGATATGTCATGAACCATCATGTTTTTTTTTGCATATTTGTAGATTAACCACATAACCACATGAGCCATCAGTAGCCATGAACTTGGTGATTTGAAACCAGGCTTAAAATAAACATATCTTTAACTTATCTTGATGTTGGATGTTTTTTTTCCAGGCGTAAAAAATGTTTCAGCTGCCGTTGTTTTTTTTAAACGCCGGATGCTCCAGGAGTCCCGCATGACAGCCATGCACCAGTTGATTTTGGCGACGCGCGCAGAGAACGCGGATTTGCGAGGTGGGGGATGGCCATGCTCAGGGGACCACTGGAACATGCAGTTACGAATACATCCATGGCTGGCAGCATGGGGATGGGATTTCATGGGATTTCAGAAGGGATTTCATGCGATTTTTGGTGGATGGGTGCACTAACAAAAACATAGATGGAATCAAAGTTGGGCAACGTGTTGGTTGACCTTGAAGTGAAGCTATGAATGTGCTGATGCGATTTTTCTGGACTTCTGGATGTAAAGATATCATCATCCGGCCAAATCATGGGTCAGACTTGGAGTGCCGGGGCTCAAGTTCTCAGCCAATGTAATGGGTACATAACTAAAATTCATATAAATGAAACGGGTATGCTGAACACGGTGTATTCCTCCTTTTTTTTGTAGTGAACATGATGAATAAGAAGTGGATTTAGGGTTCCTTAGTTTCGGGCATCCATATAGTGCAATGCAGAACATCCTGGAACAAAGTGTATGCTTAGAATTATATGCAACGCACATGAAGCTGTCTATCAACAAATATTAACATGTCCAACATGCCAGCAACAATCATCCGGAAACCATCAATCAATGCGATGGACATAACAATAACCACTTTGACTCCACTGGTGCGCCATTTTGGGTCGTCATATCCACACAGACCATCTTTGATGTTTTGGAACCCTGAATTGGTTTAAGGGAACATTTACAACCCCCCCGATTTGATTTATATATTATATATATATAACCTTATAGGTGGCTGTGGATCAATACCTAGAAATTCCCATGGCAATCGGGATGGCTGAACATCCAAATGGAACACCGAGCTATTTTGAGCTGAACTTCATGGGATTTCATGGGTCTTGATCTATCCGTAGGAACACTTATCATGTCAGGCAACACCGACAGCACAAAAGCGGCTCTGGACAAGGTGGATGACAAATGGCAGGCGTGGAGTCAGCACTTCGTCGGAGTGATACTTCAAAGTGGTGCCCAACATTCCAACAGACAAGCAATGCATGACATCATATGAGGCTTTCTTAAAATGGAGGATGCTCAAAATGATCCAAAATGTATATGGTTTACACAATGGCGAATCCTTTTAGAATTGATGATTTAAGGGTACCCTCTGTAGCCCCAATCTTAGGAACTCCATAAGGGTACCATCAATGATCCAATTCTATGTGCTGCGGGGCCATGCTGCAACGAATTGTTGGTGGTTTCAGGCTTCAAGATGTTTCCAGTCTTCTGTATGATTTGCTGAACATTAAAATCTATATTTTTTCCAATATGGGAAACCCACTACTTAGGGAACCTATGGGGAATATGTTGTATTTTTTGAGGGTTCCTTAAGCAAATCCAAGTTCTTCAATTGCATCCCAGTAAATATCATCCGGTTGGTGGTTTCGAACATGTTTTATTTTCCATAATATTAATTCTTCCCATTGACTTTCATATTTTTCAAGATGGTTGAAACCACCAACCAGTACCAACCAGTCATTCATTGAGATGGGTTGAAAACACCAAGCAGAAAAAAACATGACACATGATGCAGCTGATGCATACTGGAAATCGGGTTTCCTCATTAGCCAGTCCCCTTTGAGACAGCGACTAGAAGATGTGCATCCAACATCATTAGATCCAAGTGGCTTTGCTTGAAAATGGTGTACTCAGAAATTTGATGCTTTCTCATCCCCATTAAAATCATGAAAGCTATACCGAGTAGCTCGCGGTTTTTGGCCCATTTTCAGACACACTTACGGCTGACCAGCTGTGTAAAAAAGCACTGTGATCGCAGCACCGTGATGTCGCAGGGCACCCTTGGTGTTCTGCAAAACCTGCAGCTCCAGCAAGACAAGCAAGCTGCTGAGATCAGGACATGGGCTGGACACGGCTGGACGAGACGCAAAATGCGTGGCTCGAAAACCAAAAAAAATCCAAGGAGCGAGTTTGATGATACAGCTAAAACGTACAATAACTATAGGCAAATAACTATCTAACAATAACTAATTATGCGGGATGATTGAATGATTAACTAGAAATGACTATAAAGGTATTACCCTCTGGTGTCATCAAGCACGGCTTGCTGGGAAACCACCTGTTTAGTTCGATGATTTTCACAGCCAGAACCTTCATTTAGTTCGGGGATTTCTCTGCTAGCCACGTTTGAGGACACTGGAGGGCAATCTCAAAATTCATCGATTTGTTTCTGGCATGCTTACCTGAGATTCATGAAAAATTGTTCCATGATTTACTCACTCATACCAACCTGTTTCCGGCCGCTAACCTACTGCCAAAGTTCAGTTTTGAGCAACCAAGATGAGATAAATGCATATAAATGCAAACTTGACCAACAAGCATACAAATACACTTAAATGCTGGAAATGGGGCAGACTTAAAGAACCCGTGCTCCATAGATTGACCGGTCATGTTTAGAACTTGCCAATTCCTTTTGTGGGCACCCAACTTTTAGAGATACTGTTACCTCCTTTTGAACGACCTTGTTAGACTTCTAGGTAAGACAACCATCATTGAGGACCCCAAACAACTTGGTGGTCTCCTTTGTTGCGTTGCCCATGTTGAATTCACAACTCGAGTCCGAATGCCCCATTGTCATGGTTCAACCCCATGCATGGATGATTGAATACTAACAAGTCCGAAAAGCTGTTCTTCTTGGCTTTGATTTTGACCAAACAACCTTTGAAGCTTGAGAATCTGCCGCGGATGCTCTTCCAAACCAACCACAAGCTGTTTGGCTTGATTTTGTTTTGCATTAGCCAACTAGAACTGAAAGTCATTCCATCATATTCCATCACTTGGCAAGTGATTAATATATTTAATATTCCAGGCTAACTACAATGAAGGGCTTGACCATGGTTGACCTTTTATGGCATCTTTCAAGCGTCGTCCTCTAAGATCCGCTACTTAGTTCCATCCAGATCATTGGATTGAAACATTCGGCAAAACATCTGTTCAAGCAATTTGCAAACCAGTGTTTTGGCTATTGAAACCAAGAATCATCAAGAATCATCAAGAAGCATCAAGAAACCATAGTTGTGTTTTTGCTTTTTTCTAAGCACATTAGAAAAAAACATAGGTGTTCCCTATCCAGCCCTTGAAACCAAGTCAGTCAATCGCCAGGAAATTGTACCACACCATCCAAGCCTCAGTGCCTCGGGTAAATTAGATAACGACCGAAGCCTGGAATCATGGTGAAAAAAACATGGGGAATCATCCCTGTTGATTGCCTTATAAGTTTCAGGTTAGTGAGAATTAAATTAGTTCATTTGCCCAGATAAATATCCTGTGGTGGGGTGGGGTGGATCATATGTTTTTTTCAAAATATATGTTGATCATTGTTGATCCATGTTTTTTGAAGGGGTAGCGGCCATTTTGAGATCGATATGTGTTCCAGTCAGTGAATGCCCAACTTATTTCAATCAGTTGAGTTTTGCACACGGAAAGTTACCGAAAAAAAAAGGTGGGTGCCCCAAGAAATCCCCAAATCCTTCACCTTACGCAGGGCTGTTGCAGTCCTGAAGTCGTGGAAACTTCAGGATCAGAAAGCTTCTGACCTCTTGGACACGCGTTTAAACAACTTGATCCTTGGACTTGACAAAAAGGACTTTCCAATGCGGGAATTATTACAGGTCAACCCCGGATTTGTCTGAAGACCCCGGGGCTGTTTTTTCTTGGGGGATTTGGGGGTGGTACCAATGTTAATGGCATTTGCGTTCATCAAACTGGGGGGGGCAACCCCCCAGTTAATAGTCAGGGTCTATAAATCCAGGGTTGACATTATGCTTCGTAGAGGCCATTCCCTCTGAAAAGGGAAGGCCTGGCTCATGGCGGATCTTCAACCACAATGCTCTTGATGTTTTGCACAATTGCACTTGTAATTTGAAGCACTCCAAACATGTTTTTTTTCAAGATGATGTCTTATTGAATATGGCAATGGGGTACATTACGTGTTTTATGTGTTGGCACTCTGGCTGAGAATTTACTTTGCAAAATGGAGCATGTTTGCAACGGTACTCATGGAGTGCACCGCTTACATTATCATGGCCTGCGGACAGCTTGGGATTGTTTGAGTTCATGTGTTTTCATGATCTTTCATGCTATTTTGCTTGGAACATGGAACCTTTGGGAACCATTTAAACGTAAATGCACACTATACAGACTATACATTTGCATTCTTCATTTACCATTCTATCATATTCTATCCATTTCATCCGTCGCCACTTATCAATCTATTTGGATCTATTTGCTCGTTGGTGTTTCAAACATGTTTTTTACTTTCAACCCTAAAAACTGGATGATCACCCCAACTGACGAGAAAAACATGTTCAGATGGATTGAAACGATCAGGGCTTAGTATTCACCAATTTCCCACTCTGGTAATGAAAAAATAGGCCATCCCATTAACCATTTGGAATGGTTTAATTCGGTTTATTATTGAGTTGGTTAACGGGATGGTTTATTAATTAACCAACCCAAAATAGACCATCCCATTAGTGGGTTTATGATTGGGTCTACCAGAGTAACCACTCCTCAGTGGATTTTTGCCAAGCGCAAGGAACTCTTTTTGCAAAGAACTGTGCAACCAGCAGCGCGACATGGAGAACGCCATCAATACTCTCCGTGTGCAAGAAGACGAGACGCGGGACTGAAACCAGTTGGATCATCAGCGATAGGTTGCAAGTCACAAGCTCAACAGAAGGGGGGGTCCTATTAGGCTTGTGGAATTCCAGGATAATATATATATATATAATTATATATATAATTATATATATAATTATATATATAATATGATTATATTGCTTATAGAATAGTGTTTGTTTGAAAGTGGAATCGATTGTGTGCACCATACCCTTTTGAGACGCCATTTCTGTATTTTGCTCAGCATGTAGTGAAGAAAACAAGTCTTGATCAAAGACTTGTTCAGGAAAGCTCACTTAAGTCAACTTACAACATACATGCTTTAGGCTTCTAGGACGGCAAAAAACGGCAGGAAAAGTTGAAGAATGCCGTTGCAGCGCATGACCAATTCCGACAGGCGGGGACTCCAATGCGGCAGGGTTTTTTTGTATTGGTTGTGGTAGCCGCATGAGACACATGAAATTCGTCCTTTTGACTACTCAACTCAACCATTTATCAACAATTCGTTAATCATTCGTCAACCTTTCAGCATTCGTCAACCATCCATCAAGCATTGTAGAATTTTGAAGCGATTGGTGATTTTGCTTAATTTTGCCCCATATGATCAGTACTGAATTCTGTTGAGGCTCCATCCCCACCAACTATTAATTCACAAGCGAAGCGAAGCGCCAGGATATAAAGTCGTTGAACTAGGCAGTTCTTCGATTCAGGCCTAGTTCCACTTAGATCATTTGGCTCTAAGGGATTATGCGGTTTTAATGGCTTCAAAGGTTTTGCGATTGAAAGTGGGTCTCTGGAATTTGATTTCTTTAGGTGGATCCATATGTATGCAGATTGTTTGGCAAGGAGCCATTATATTTGAATATGATTTGAATGTGTTTGAATTTAACTACTTCATTTTTTCTTAATTAAGTCGCAGATAAGTTACTTTTTGGCATCTAATTCCAGGACCAAGGGAATCATATCATATATATATATTGATAGCATATC
>Ga0126342_10010515_pt1 | contig 16559 bp, 22 predicted proteins | sample Cyp1metagenome_FD_92528 | JGI IMG/M metagenome (GOLD analysis project Ga0126342, IMG submission 92528) | Coral microbial communities from Lord Howe Island, Old Settlement Bay, Australia - Cyphastrea 1 metagenome | ecosystem: Host-associated > Invertebrates > Cnidaria > Coral ... | reverse complement strand
TATACATATATATATTTTTTTTTATCTATCTATCTATATATGTATATATAAAGTACTAGCATTTCATTTTACATTTTTTTTCGTTATATATAATTATATATATTATATCATAAACCTTATGTATGTACGAAGTATAAATATGATATAAATATAAGTACAAGTACATAAATACGTACATACATACAAAGATACATAGATACATGGATAGATAAATGCATAGATACATAGATACATAGACACATTAAATTACATTAATTACAGTAAATTACATTGAATTACATTAATTACATTAATTACATTAATTACACATACATACATACATGCATACATACATACATACATACATATATACATTAAATACACACATTAAATACATACATTAATTACATACATTAATTACATACATCAATTACATGCACCAATTACATACATTAATTACATTCATTCATAACATGCATTAATTACATACATTAAATACATACATTATTTACATTAATTACATACATTAATTATATACATACATTACATACATACATTACATACATACATTACATACATACATACATGCATGCATACATACATACATTACATACATACATACATGCATACATACATGCATACATACATGCGTACATGCATGCATACATGCATACATGCATACATGCATACATGCATACATGCAAACATGCATACATGCATACATGCATACATTGATACATGCATACATTGATACATGCATACATGCATACATGCATATATGCATACGTGCATACATGCATACTTGCATACATGCATACATGCATACCTGCATACATGCATACATGCATACCTGCATACATACATACATACATACATACATAAACACAGACACACACATACATACATACATACATATATACATTAAATACATACATTAAATACATACATTAAATACATACATTAATTACATACATCAATTACATGCACCAATTACATACATCAATTACATACATCAATTACATACATCAATTACATACATTAATTACATTCATTAATAACATACATTAATTACATACATTAAATACATACATTATTTACAAACATTAATTATATACATACATTACATACATACATTACATACATTACATACATTACATACATACATGCATACATACATGCATACATACATGCGTACATGCATGCATACATGCATACATGCATACATGCATACATGCATACCTGCATACATACATACATACATGCATACATACATACATACATACATACATAAACACAGACACACACATACATATATACATACGTACATACATTAATAACATACATACATACATACATACCTACATCAATTACATGCATCAATTACATACATACATACATACACACGTAAACACAGACACACATACATACATACATACGTACATACATTAATTACATACATACATACATACATACATACCTACATCAATTACATGCATCAATTACATACATACATTACATACATACATTACATACATACATTACATACAAACATTGCATTACATTACATTACATTACATACCATACCATACCATACCATTACATACATACATACATACATACATACATACACATGCAATCAACAAGTATATGTTTGTTATGGGTATGATTAATTTCTTGTGCCAGGATTCAAGACAAAGGAACCAGAGATGCTGGTCCTTTTTCGGTAAGGGTAAACGGGCTCAACTGTCAGGTTGACGAGATTCCCAGACATCAGTCCCAATGTCGTCACCTTCAACGCCGCCTTGCGCTCATTCGGAAAGGCACTACGTTGGCAGCTGGCTCTGCCATGTTTGGAGCTGATGGGCTCGGCGTCCCTGGAAGCCAATGTCATCAGCTACACCGCACTCCTCAGCTCCACTGTGGATTCAGATCGCATGGCAAGCCGCATGGCAAGCCGCATGGCAAGCCAGGTGCCTCCCTGGTGGTTAGCCATGGATATGCTGGATCGGATGATCTCGGAAGAAGTTTCACCTAACATCCTGACCTACAATGCTGCGCTGGTGTCTTGTGAGAAAGCCTCACAGTGGCAACGCGCACTGCTCCTTTTTTTCCAACTTGATCAGTCTGCGCCCCAAGATCTGGGTGCGGTCGGGCGGATCCACTTGGAGAGTTCGGGGATCCTTAGCCCTGACGTCTTGAGCTTCAGCTCTGCGATTGGCTCATGTATCATGGGCTCGCAGTGTCCGCTGGCTTTGTTTGCCTCCCTGTCTAGGAAGGCCTTGTCCATGATGAAAATCGATGTGCCTCTGGAGTGGTTCTGGAGTTTCAAGGGGAAAACCTGTTCGGAAATCTCCTTGGCATGATGAGCAGCAAGACAACTTTCGCGACGGACTGTCATCCGTTGGGACCCATGGGTCCTGCTTTCCACTTTCATGGCGCTGGGGCAGGTGCTCGCTTTGGTCTAAGATGGGATTTCCTTCACACTTAATATGCTAAATGACACACTTGGCTGGTTAGAATTTAAAGGCACCCTGGGTCACCCGCTTGGACCTACCAGGTGGTGGTAATAATTAGTTATCACCCGTCTACGGTGTTCGGTTCATCCCATTGATTCCAGCATATTCCACTTTTTTTTTGGTAGGTTAGATCAGATCCCTATTTGCTGTTGGATATAATTATATAACCCAATTTATCTGTGGTTTGCCACATGATTGGTGATTATATATTATACATTCCGTTGATTTTCCCTCCACCACCATTTTCTGGTGGGTAAATCCCTATTGTTTCCGCCAAAAAAACGATCGAAAGCGACCCTGCACCTAGGCCTTGGGGGTGGCCCTTTGCAACGGCCTCCGTTGCTATGCCTTCCACCTGGCACGCTTGGGCTTCGTCGGGTCCCTGCGGCAGAAAGCCTTCCAGTGCTACCTGCGCGAGGGCCTGGAGGAGTTTTTTCAGCGGGTCGCTGTTTCCCCCGAATTTTCAGCTGGAACCTCTTTCCCAAAGATGATTTTAGATGGATTTGATGATACAGCATGGAATCTTGGGAAAAGAAACTGATTTTATCCGATTTTCCATTTTTTCTGGGCTCAGGGTTTGGGTGCCCAGAATTGGTTTCTGAGGTCAAAGGACATGAGTTTTTATGACAAGGTGGGGCCGGGGGGCATCGAGAATTTCATCGCTGGGGGCCTGGATCCGGAACAACCGGATGGTGATGTTGAAACGTGTTGAAACGAGACATTCAGCACTCCAGCATTACTGACCTGCGGAAAATGGCGAGAGGATATGTTAACCACCGGTAAAAGCATACCGACAAAGGGGATGGATGGGGCCAGAGATGGGACATGCGCACAAATGGTGCCTGACTTTTCAATGATTTTGGGACGTAATGGCGGACTCTATATCTTAGACCTGAAAACAGCCCCAGGACAGCCACTGCACTTGGCGCCATGAAGATGCTAAGAATCTCCCGAGGAAGGTCATTTGAACATGGCTCAACGATGCTCAGCATCTCCAACTGAGATCTCCCCAGCCATTTGGCAAGGTGGATGCTGCAGAGCTCAGTTCCCGCCTGACCTCGGATTGTCAACTTGTCAGGGGGCCAAGAAGAAGGGTGATGTGGGGTGCTCTCCTAAAGGAAGCTACTTCCCAGTGGTCAGAGAATAGATCTTCCCACCGATCCACTTGCCAGTGACGAGCCCGGCGAGGTCTTCGCTAGTTTGGACGATGTGCTGAATTTCTTGCTGCGCTCGGGCACCGTGACCTTCTTCGGTCGCTTGCCCAAAAAACCTGCGGAGCGGAGAGAAACGCGTGGGAATGGGTCATTATTGTATGGGAATAAAAATTATAACTATAACATATAATAACATATAATAACATATAATAACATATAATAACCATCAAATACTGGCATTGGAACAGTTCAAATGGAGATGTTTTTCTTTTGTCGGATTTTTCGGCATCCTGGATCCTGCGATTGTGCCGTGAGGGACAGGTGACACAATATGATGAGCTGTTGGGGCGATCTTCCGATTCTCCAATCATGGGGCTCTCAACTGTCTGGCAAAAATGTACCCCCTCGCCCCACAACAGGGGTCTAACGCCTCTATTTCTGTCGCGTTCGAAACGACATGAGGCCCAGCTCTGTTTGAAATATGGGTCCCCTGGTCCCAAAATGTGGCGGACAACGATTGGTCTGGTGGGTCTATGTCCCCATCATGCCGTCTCAACCAGGGCAGTTGAGACTCCACTGGTTGAATCCCCAGAGCTTACATCCCCTCAGGCTACCTGGCCATGCTCCGCTGCTGCTGGCAACTGACCCTGGTCACCACTGTGGTGATCGCCCTTTTGCTGCTTCTCACACGCTGCTATGCAGAGGCCCTGGGGAAACTGCAAGGTGAGTGGTGGGTTGATGGTTAATTTCTGCCCATCAATGGAGGTCAGCGACCCTTCATGACCTGCAACTATGGATATAGGATGGGGGCACGACTAGGACGATGCTGTGTTATATTGAAAATATGCTTAAACAACCCTCTCTCTCTAATATATGTATATATATATAATTATATATATATAATTATATATATATAATTATATATATATATATAATTATATATATATATATATATCGTGCCACTAGTATTTTTTTTGTTCGGGGTGTCTTTGAGGCTAGCCATGCTAAAGATTGACAAAGGGACATCCTGAAATGATTTGGAAATCTACATAGAATTCTGGCTCAAGCTACTGTAATTCTAAAAGTGGCCCCATGGTCTCTGATTTCCCACCCCTAGTTATGGGTACTTTAAACATTTTTAAGACATGATCTACTGTGAATCTGGGTATGGATCAACAAAACAGATGCCTTGGCTGGATCGTAGTTCTTCTTCCCAACAGAACTTTTGTTTTGATGGAACGATACGGACAGCAGCGCGATTTCATTGACGCTGGCGGCAGGTGCGACGCGCAACCACAGCAGAGACGCAGGAGCATGACTGATAGGCTAGATAGGTGACTGATGGTGACTGCGCCGGGTCGTGGCTTTTGATGAACAGACATGGCATTTTGACATTTTGATGCATTTTGTATTTATCAAATTTTATCAAAACCACATCTCGTGGCAGGACGCCGTGGCCGAGCTGAGCCGTGTGGCTGAGGAGTCGCTATTGGGCATCGGCACAGTGCGTGCCCTTGGTGCTGAGGAGCGCCTGGGGTGGGGTGGGGTGGAGATAAAAATCAGGGTTTTGTAGGGAAAATCGATCATCTATAAATGCGACAAACATGTTGATCAATGGAGGTTTATGGCATGAAATTGATGGTGTTTCTTAGGAAAATGATCACATGTGCCATGGTGAAAGTCGTTTTTTGGTCACAAAAGGGGATGGTTTTCTTCTGATTAATACTCTCAAGGCTATAGGGGTTAACATACTCGTTATAGGCAACCCCCGATGGTAGGATGAACACACCCCATATACATCCATATACCTACGATGTTTCGCATGTTTTGACGATGGCGCATATGGGAAACACTACAGTTTCGGTAGGATTTTTGATTTATGACTTATCGATTTTTCATATATATATATATAATATATATCTATATTATCTGTTGACAATCTGTCAACACATTGATTTGCTGGAGGGTGCCATTCCTTATGACATTATTTTTCCTTCTCACAATATTCAATATTCAATAGCTAAACTTATTATTGATATGATCAACGTTCTTTTTTGTCATACACTAAAAACTAATGTGTGTATATATATAGAGTACCTACATATGATATAGATAACATGATATCAGGTGTTTTTTGTTTTGCAGAGGACATGTGCATATAAGTTGCATGCATACATACTAATCAGTTGAAGATGTACTCATTGAGTTTCCTGCAGGGTATCCAGGAGTGGAGCTTTTAGCCCAGCGTGAGCTCACCGTTGTGTTTTGTGGCAACAATGTATGGATCTATTGACTATTTTTTAGGGGTTTATACAGATTTATACATATATATATACACTGTATATACACAGTGTATATACTGTATGCACATATATGCATACACATCATATAGGTGTGTTTCTTCAAGATGTATCACATATTGCTGTGACGGGGATGGAATCACAATTATTTCGTGTCTACTGTGGATGAATGTAGCGGTCCAACGGAGTCTAACGGCTTTGATCACTTGGTAGAATGTGAAGGTTCAGTGTGTTCATGGGGGGAATTCCTGTCAACTAATGAATAGCTGTAGGGATGGCACACCCATCCCTGAGGAGACCCATGAAAGACTCTTTCACCAGCAGAGCCTTGGATTTTCTACGATGGGGATGACAGGAGATGACTTTGCAGCAAGTGGCCTTGACTTGGAAGGTTTTTTTTGTGTTTCTGGGTGTTGCAGATGTAGCTGTGCTTTCTGTTGGTCAGTGGAAGCCGCTGAAGCTGCTGAAACCGCTTGGTGTTTTCAGGAACCAGCGGATCCTGGCTGTGCAAAAGCGAAATAGTGACTGGTTCGCAAATCTGCGATTTTGTGATTGGTTGGAGGATGTTGGAATTGTTGAAGTTCACAGTGGCTGGTGAACATCACTGCTTGTTTCCCCAGACCATCCTACTTTTCCCCAACAGCGTAAGCCAATGGGGTCTTCAGCCCAGAAAAGATCCGGTGTGCACTGGTGCAGGCGCGGGTCAGGATCAACGAGGTTCCGGAGAAGATTCCGAAGGTTCAGCAGGCTTTGGTGCAGAAGGCTCCGGAGAAGGTCTAGGAGGCTTTGGTGCAGAGCCAGGTCAGATTCAACATGGTTCCGGAGAAGGTTCTGGAGAAGGTCGGGGAGGCTTTGGTGCAGCCAGGTCAGGTTGAACATGGTTGAACAGGGTTCCGGAGAAGGTTCCGGAGAAGGCCTGGAAGGCTTTGGTGCAGAGCCGGGTTCCGGAGAAGGTTCCGGAGAAGGTCTGCAGAGCCAGGTCAGGTTCAACAAGGTTCCGGAGAAGGCTCCGGAGAAGGTCTGGGGGGCTTTGGTGCAGAGCCAGGTTAGGTTCAACAGGGTTCCGGAGAAGGTTCCGGAGAAGGTTCCGGAGAAGGTTCCGGAGAAGGTTCTGGAGAAGGTCGGGAAGCTTTGGTGCAGAGCCAGGTCAGGTTCAACAGAGTTCCGGAGAAGGTTCCGGAGAAGGCTCCAGGAAGCCTTGGTGAAAAGCCAAGTCAGGTTCAACGGGTTCCGGAGAAGGTTGCAGAAACCAAGCCAGGTCAGTTTCATTTAACTTACGGAAACCCAGCTGAGGTGTTTCCAGCGCTTGGCTTCGCAGCACGATTTAGAGAGATTTGTAAAAATAAAACGTTGCGGCTGTTGGGGATACCACCGAAGCTTATTTTTCTTAAATGGGTGCTCTATGTTTTTGCGGCCATGGCACTCAGGCTATGCACTCGGAGGCTTCTGCTTGGGAAATGCGTCGCTGAGCGGAAGCTCGACAGAAGCTCCACCTCGGAGAAGGGTCATCTGGGATGGAAAGATGGAAACGGCTGGAAGATGTGACACGTGGGGAGAAGGGGGAAACGCATCCATATCAACAAATGAATTCTATATCTGAATATTCTATTTTGTTTTTATAAACTTTACAAGTCTTCTTCAACGAATGTCCAGTCTGACGACGGACTAGTCTTCCCCGGTACCGCCGTCTTCACATCCCAAGCTTCCATATCTATTCAAGGGCAACTCCATCCATCCTTCAGCCCTTTGGCTGAAGGTTTTTTCTTTTCCGTGTTTTTCTAGTTTCAAGCCTTGGTTGGCGTTCATGGCTGATGTTTGATGGTTAATGGTTCGTGGTTGATGGTTCGCTGGTCGATGGTTCGATGGCTGTTGTTGTTGCTGTTGCTGTTGTTGATGATTGACAACGGTTGACGGTTGACGGTTGCCGTTGCTGCTGCTGTTGTTGATGACGATGAGGATGACAATGATCATTATTACTAGGTTCATCATGGAGTGAAAACAATTGAATATCTGGCCTGGACGAGGCATTTGTCGTGCCCTGGGCCTGGCTTCTGGTGGCCTTTTCGCGCTGAGCCAGCGCATTAGCGGGGAGGTGCTGACGCAGTTCCTGTTCTACCTGGATATGGTACTGAGAGGTTGGGGGCTGGGAGCCATGTGGAATGATGTTGTGTTTATGTTTTTTTGTGGGATGATTGATGAAATTTTGAAGCCTGACTGTCTTAGGAATGGCAACATATTTTCAGGTGATTTTTGGGTGAGACTAGAGTGAACGCATCGGTTCTATTCATCCTATTTCATGAGCGGGCACCCTGACACATTCCCATTTCAGACTTCCAGGTGTGCTCGACTTGGGAGAGGACCTTGCATGCTGGGAACTGCCATGAATTCTGTCTCTGTGGGGTGCCTGAAAATTGGGGGTCCCAAAGATGCAAAAAACAACTTAAACCATTTGGTCCTAACCAATCCACTTGTGTAGAGTCCATCTTGGGTCACAGGAAATATGTTTGACATGTATTTTGAGATCAGATGGAAAGCACGTGGAAATCCTCGCTTTCCCCATCAGAATTGCTACTATAAGTCATTATTTTCGCATCCTCAAAACCATCTCAATTTCACCTAGGAATGGGTTCATCCCCATCTTCACCAAGGGTCATCTCAGTGGTTTGGGCAGGACTGGCCTGCCACCATGGAGGCCCTGGGCGCTGGCAGCAACGTCTTGGAGACCTTGGCCGAAGCCGAAGCGCTGAAAACCGCTGGCACCAGGCAGCTGAAGTGCCCTGGCTGAACGGTCACATGTTTTTGATATGGCTAGTCAAAATCCCTGGCACCCCAGGTAATCTAAAATAGATAAAGTAGATTAAAGTAGCCATTTTTATCCCAGGTACCCTAAAATAGCCATATTCGGGGGGCAAAAAACTGGATAGCTCAATGGATGTTGATTCCATTTGTTTGCCGAGGCACGTCTCGGGAGATGCTGGGCAGCATGAAGACAGTTAGCTAAGTTAGCTATAAACGTTTATAACTAGTCTAACTAGAATCTATGGTAGATGTATCTATAATTATCTATAGATATCTACCGTGAAAACGGATGATATAGACCAACTTATAACTGCAATGCCACCAAAATGACTTCACAACCAACTCTATGGGGACCATGATGGACACTGAAAAAGTGACAATGGACGATGATGATTTTCCCAGTGAAACAGGGTCTCTTTTTGATGGCATCAGTATATAAGTTGTTGGCGGTTTACTCTTCTGGTATGGCAAGTCACATAGAAGTTTCACTCCCGTCTTTTAATAGGACCATCTAAGAATGGCTTGGATGTTCCACTTTCAAAGGCAGTTACGGAAATGATTCCTGTTGTGATGGGTTTTATCACCCTTTTTGGCCATTTCAGGCGCCCATTACAGGATCCAAAAAATCTCGGATGTTGTCCCCTGAGGCCTTATCGTTTGATCATTCTATCGCACTCGTGGCAATGTAAGCCACCCATCCCAGAATCTGGATTATTTGTAGCGACCTCAACAGACCACATGAGATTTTCTAAATGATGATCAACCCTGTAGGAAACAATAAACATTAGATAGCATGTGGCGTAGAGACACAACATGTTAACATTTAAAGTTGCCTTGAACTTCCTTGAACTAGGTCTCAGAAATTATGATGGTCCGGTCCCATGTCCCCATGGCAAGTTCAAATCTCTTCAAATCTCATTTCGCAGGGGTTTTGATGGTCGGTGCGGTGGACAGTCCCACGAACATATCCATTTACAGATGGGTCCCAGTGAGAACATGGGGAGTTTCCATGGTCATATTTGATTGCCAGAGGCTATCAATCCCCATTTGGTTGCTTACATTCCGAAGATTTCTGAAGTTTCTTACTGAAATCCACTTACTCAGGACAATCCCCTATAAATTGAGCTCTAAATGAGAAACTCATCTATAAAATGGTGGATTTTCAATTGCCACGTTTGATTGCCGGAGGGTGTGTATTATATATATATATATATATGATATTTGATGATTCAATCACCACCCCTGCCATTGATTAAATGACCACCAGTGCTACCCAGGAGATTCACTTCGATCACGTGACCTTTGCATATCCAATGCGACCCTCGCGGCAGGTCCTCAAGGACCCAGCGATTGAACCACGGTGATCCAAGGTAGCTAAGTCAAGATTCCAGAAATGCACCATGAAATGATTGGGAATATGGTGAAAGCAGATATGCAATGATATGTAATCATATCATGACACATCAAACTAATGGGTAAGTCATCAAAATCAACAAAGAAGTGTAGATTCGGTTGAAGCCACAGAAACGGATGACGAAGGAACAAAGATGGGCAGGTCTTTCTAGCTAAGGAGACCCTCTGGTAATCCAACCATTCAACACCTCCATTGCCATAGGCTTTCCGAACATGTTTGATTACGGGGTAGAATGGTCCACGTGCTGATGCAGCAGGATGTGACGATTCACTGTCGAGCAGGCGAGATGACTGCACTGGTGGGAACCAGTGGTTCGGGGAAGCTGCTTGGCAGTGGTAAGCTTGTCCATGTCCAACAAAAACCAAAATACCAAGGACCACAGGAACCCCCTATTTACGCGTTTCAGTTTTCTTGGCAACTTTTTTTGAACTGGGATGACATTGGCATCCATTGGTGGTTTTCCGGGCCTGGTGGCTGAGGAGTTCGCTGATCAATCTGATCCAGAGCTTCTACAGCGTGCAGAGCGGACAGGCTCACCTCATGCATCATCTGACAGCCATGCTTAGTCACTTCTTGACTAGTCAGTCATGGGGTTGCGCCAGTTCGATCTTAAACCTGGTGCTGTCCACCATATTTGCTGACGGTCTGGACGAATTAATCTGAAGAAAATGCGTTTTTTTCTCAATCTTTATCCCGAGTGCAGCGAAGGGCTCTCGTTTTACTTTTGGGGATCTTGGGGTGGAGAAGCGTTCGCTCGACGTCGCGTTTGCGTTCGCAACCGTCCGCAACCGTCCGCAACCGTCCGCAACCGTCCGCAGCACGACCGCAAGTGGTACCCTATGGCCGTGCCTATAGCCACTGCTGTAAAAGTGATCATTGTTTCAAACATCGCGTATCCTCGTTTCGTGTGGCAGGCGTGGAACTTGGAACTTCGTGACATTGCAACATGTTTCATAGCTCGTCGAAAGTCATTTTGTGTGACAGGCTGAATACTTTTGAGATGATTTTCAGGAGATGAGGTGCATTTTTCGTGGCAGGTGCAGCACTTTGAAGACCTCCATCTTAGATATTCTTTTTTTGCGTGGCAGGGACAGCACTTTAGACGTGTCGTGTTGCGTGTTTTGTTCTATTTTGGTACATGTGATGAAAATTGACGGAAGCCTTGCAAGAAACATCGATTTTGATGTAGCAGATTTTGGGGTTCATCGCAAAACTTGTAGGAACATGTCGACAAAGCGTGAACATTTGAGGAAGTCTCGTACGACATGCTCGTTTTTGGCTTCCTACACGTGTCGTCTCGATTCGCTGGTGTTGTTGGTGTTGTTGGTGTTGTTGTTGTTGTTGGTGTTGTTGGTGTTGTTGCTGCTGGTGTTGGTGTTGGTTGTTGGTGTTGGTGTTCTTGTCATTGTCGTTGTCGTCGTCGTCGTCGTCGTCGTCGTTGTCGTTGTTGTTGTTGTTGTTGTTGTTGTTGTTGTCGTCGTCGTCGTCGTCGTCGTCGTCGTTGTCGTTGTCGTTGTCGTTGTCGTTGTTGTTGTTGTTGTTGTTGTTGTTGTTGTTGTTGTGTCGAATCGCAATGTCAGGGCTGCGTCAAGTGGTGACAACGTGACATCGCGAGAGTGTCGTATTGCGTGGCAGAGCTGCGCGCGGCGCGATGTTGCCTTCGCCTTTCGTGACATTTTGCATGGCAAGCGCAGTACTTGGTGATACTTATTGATGTTGAAACTTGCCACTCTAGACACGACCCTCCCCACTCTACCTTCCGCACTTTCCACTATTGCATTGAACATTTCGCATTCCGCTCCACATCCTACACTCCACACTTCATACTCCACACTGTACATTGCACCGTTGACATTTCAAATCCGCAATCCACACTTTACAATCTACACTTTACACTCCATTGTGAAATCTACCAACTGACTTGGGGCGGTCAAATCCTGCAGGGAAATAGTTTAAGTGTTAAATCCGCAAAGTGTCCAAATGATCACCAGTTGCAATCACTTAAATATCCATCACTGCTGGCAGAAGGTCACCATGGACGGCGTTCGCCTGGAAGATTTCGATCCTTCCTGGCTGAGGGAGCAGCTGGGCATCGTGGGACAGGAGCCGAGCACTGGGGGATGGTTTATGACATTGTTTTACCCACATTAGGATATCTTACTAAAGCAACAACAAGCCACCCATATTTTTTTTTTTTTAAAGCACCCATTTATGATAAAATTGGGGATGATTTACTATTTTTTTAAACCAACTATAGCCCCTATTTACTCCATTTATGATTGGGGTGAACTACTCTCTGAGAAACTAATGTAGCTCTGGAACATGGCCATTTAGCTCGATGATCTAGCTGTCAAACATAGTGATTTTCCATACTAGTAGCCAGTAGCTATGTTAGTTATTTTATTGAGGGTACCTGAATGTACCTGATATAAAATTTGTGAGAAATTGTCTTGGCGATATTTGCGAACTAGTTAGTTAGTTAGTTGAGTTGAGTTGAGTTGAGTTGAGTTAAGTCAAGTTAATTAAGTAAGTAAGTTAGCTAGATAGTTAGTTGAGTTAGTAAGTAAGTAAGTAAGTAAGTATGTTAGTTGGTTAGTTAGTTAGTTTGCCATAGTTTGCCAACGGCTCCATTTCCCCGAACAGGTCTCTGCTTGGGAACATTCAACCGCAGACCTGGGCTTATGACTCTATCACGGTTTATAGATGTTTATAGTATTTTACCACGTTTACCCACTGGTAATTGAACGTAGCTATGGAAAATCACCATCAGGTAAATCATCATTTTTTATCATCGAACAAAATGAGCCATGGCTTCCAGTTCAGTGGAACAGATCACCAGAGGGTAAACCTTCATTTTTCAGGGTGAAACCATATGAAACCACCAGTTTTCATGGCTAACCCCTCCATGAAATCGCTGCTTGGTTGCCGGCCTCGGTTGAGGAGCCCCATTTCTTCCGCGGCACGGTGGCAGAGAACATCGCCTGGGGCAGCGAGACGGCGTCCCTGGAAGAGGTGAAGGAGGCACGGTCCGGGGGTCCACCGTAAAACTTCGCCCTGGTGTGGAAAACATGGGAAAACAGATGGAGAATCATCCATTTGAATGGGATTTTCCATCATAAACCCTTCATTTTGGGGTCTTCCCATTTATGGAAACCCCCATATGACGAAAACAAAGGGATTTCACCCATGAATAGTGAATGTTAGTGGGGATAGCAACCATCAATACGAAAACATCTTAGTGGGGAAGCCAATGATCAACTCCAAAATTTCCAGCAATGCGTGGCAAAGAACCCCAACTGGAGATTTAACGTATGTGCCATGGTCAATTTGTGTGGTTTATTTTCCCACAAAGCCAGGGATAGTCATGGATAGTCATGGATAGTCATTCCCCCGTAGGGATGACCATGTCCTGGGAGCTTCACGCCCATCAAACAATGGATTCCACCCCAGAATCATATCCCCAAAGGATATACAATTGTCCAGTTACAGCTCATGATCATCGGTTAGATATATCTGATATATCCATTATTGTTGATATGATCTTTTTGTATCTTTTTGTTGGGCAAAGATATCCATCCCCCATATACTTATTGATATTTGAATTATTGTCGCCGGATTGTCGACTTGTTCGTTAAATCCCCATCATGGTTGATATCACACCGACATTTCAAATCAAATTAAATCCTGTAGGAATTTGTTGTTTGAGTTGAATTATCAACTGATTATATATACATATGATATACATACATATATATATATATATATATATACACACCCGCAATATCCCCTCCATAGATCTCCTTTTTGCACTTGGTTAGCTTAGTTCCTCCCATTCAAACTAGTAGGTAGATGATACAGTAAATTATACCAATCTGGCCATTCTTTTTCTCGTATCCAGCCTTGAGAAATTAGTTGAATCAGGTGTTAGCATTAGTCACTAGTTGATTACCTTTTATTATCAAATTCCCTATTGATCTTCTCCCACCATCTCCCACCGATTGTTTATTCCCATTAAACATCATTTGTACATATATATATATATACATAATCATATATATATATATATTATACATCTCATATGTATATATATATACATATATATATATACATATATATATATACATATAGATATGAATATCACATTCCCTATGTATCCATATGTTGTATTCCGACTAATCATCATTCTCCCATGACTTTCGGCTCAAATCTCTGCCATCGGCAGGCGGCCAAGATCTCACAGGCTGACGGCTTCATCCAGCAGCTGCCCAAAGGCTACGACACGCAGATTGGCGATGGCAAGCTGTTGAGTGGAGGAGCCCATGGTCCATGTGGATTTCGTTATGCTTTAATCGTAACCCCCAGGTTACGGATATGGGGGTCAATATTGTTGATTTAGACAACTTTTTTTCATGATGGAGTTTTCCTCAAGATAGTGATATAGATTATGAAAGGTTATAACAGATTGCCATTGTAATTATGGTACCCCGTTAAAACTGGGTGTTTGTTGATCCAGGGTTGAGATTTGCGATGGTGGGTACAACATGTGCGATGCACATGGATATGATACCATCAGACATGGTGACATGGTGGTTTTACCCTGACCAAATGGGATGATATCAATGGGAGACTCCAGCAACCATACAGGGATATCCAATGGATATCCAATTATTGGAAGCCATGATGTTTGGGATGACTGGTGAGGCGAAGAGTGATGGTAGATACAGCCGTCAAGAATTATGGCTTTGAACCACCATCGGTTAATTTAATATATAAATAAATAGTAGGGTGATTTGGGACAACCTTTTGAACCCCCAAGAGGATGTGTCTGAACATTTTCCCTGAGATACTTGATGGCCAAGGGGTATGTCACACTATGTCATGGTGTGACATTCGTATGGCCATCAAATAATAGGGAATATGATCATCAACCACGGGACTTCGGGAGGTATCTCATTGGATTGGTTTTGTGGGGAAATCTGAACACCGGAAACCATGGCTTCTCCAAACGAAATCTGCAAAGTTTCCCTTAAAACATCTTGAACCAATCCATTGCGTATCCCACAAAGGACAACGGCAACGCCTGGCCATTGCCCGCGCCTTGCTTCGGGATCCACCCGTCCTGATCTTGGACGAGTCACTTGGTGGGTCAAAACCATGGTACCCGGATAGTACCCTATAATAATCTATAATAATCTATAATAGCTGGTTAATGAATGGTTATTCCCCCAATATGGTAATGTAATAGGTCCATAGCCACATCAACTAACTGGAGGTTCATGGCTGGGAAAAGCATCAATAGTTGCATGTGCATAATTGGTTTCTAGCTGGGAACATCATCAATGGGGGATTTTCCAGCCACGCTTGATGACACCGGAGGGTACACACGTTCCATCATCACCCACAACAGGAGCTGAGATGACCTGAGGCCCACGAGCGCCCTTGATCCATCTACTAGCAGGCGTATTTCCGGATCCAACGTACTTGTGGCTTCTACATGATCTGAGTATATGAAAGAATGATCCGAATCCCCTGTTTTTCACACGATTCCCAAGCTATCATCCCAACACTTGATTTAGACAAGGTACACATTTCTCACTTGGCCAGCTATGGGCAAAGTCTTTGCAGGGTTGATGTTTGTAGGTTGCAATCACAAGCACGCTTTTCACTGGTAGTGTTCCCACTGGGGTGACCGCATCAAGGATTCATTTTTGCTTTTCTATTCCCATGGCTTTCGAATATATAAACTACTGTATCCACATTTGGGTTCATGGGTCCGTAGCAACTATTCCCAACGCAAGGTTCCTTGCAAATACACACAAGGACCCCATCATAACATTCATAACACACACACAAATATGGAACCCCCAAGGGTTGCAAATAATATTGACCTAAGTATCATAACAATAATGAAGCCACCATAAACCACACCAACAGAAGAAACCAACTAGGAGCACGGCCTTTAGATGGCGTGTGTTTTTTTGATTCGTGGGATGTTGTTGATCATGTTTGATGTGCTCGTGCCAATAGGAATTCGTGCGATTTTAGTGTGAAGGCCGTGAGCGCCTTAGTTCCAAGCAGAAAAATGAAAACAGTCATTTTGCCTACACAAAACCTCCATTTTGGGGTTTTCTTCAAAGCCCCCAACTAATTCATTCTCACAATTTTTGGCAGTTTTTTGTTCACACCAGCGCTTCAAGTTCTTCCAAGAACCTTTTAGGATCTGGATTCTGCAAACTTGATCGCCAGCACCACATAAACACATATTGTGTCACGGAGGGGTGCAAATTGGAATGTCCACGCTCTTTGAATTTCAAAACCGACAGCCACAACCGACAGCCACAGCGTAGCATCTACTTCATGTGCAAGTTCACATGAACCTTAATACATGCCCCACCCC
>Ga0126342_10010514_pt1 | contig 16560 bp, 21 predicted proteins | sample Cyp1metagenome_FD_92528 | JGI IMG/M metagenome (GOLD analysis project Ga0126342, IMG submission 92528) | Coral microbial communities from Lord Howe Island, Old Settlement Bay, Australia - Cyphastrea 1 metagenome | ecosystem: Host-associated > Invertebrates > Cnidaria > Coral ... | reverse complement strand
GTTTGAAGCAACATGAACTGAAATATTCATGGCGTGATGAGAAAGGCAATGATCCAAAACCGCACCATCCTTGTGCGTGGGCACCCCAATAGGGTTCCGTGGTTTGAGGTTGAATCCATCCCGATGGGTGAGAAGCATCCAAATTTCCCGGTCAACTGGTCGACACAATCGGTCATCCTGTTCAGAAAAGCCGCTCATGTGGATGTTCAAATCACCACAAATAAATAACTGTGCATTTTTCCAACGTTGATTGCTCAGAAGTTTGTGCAGTTCCACTAGCCGTTGTTCCCAGAATTCCTTCCTTTCAGCCACAAGACGGTTTGGTGGAAATGCGTATGCCGCAAGTCCTAGTAATCTGACCTGATCTTCCCTAGCACTAAGACCTGAAATCTCAAACCAAATCGATCTTGAATTTCCCACTCCTTCTAGGAGCTGAACTTTAGGAAGGGCTTCGTTTAAAACAACCAAAGCAACTGAATCCGGATCACGTGATCTCTCCCCAAATCGACCAGCAATTCCAATGCCACATCTTCTGACCATACAGGCGCAACTGACATCCTTATGGAAGCAAAGCCCACCACACGGCCACAGCAGCCACAGCTTCCACCACAACACAGCATCTTCGACCTTCACAAGCTACAGAGCAATACTGCCCAGCACCACATCCCAACCGCGCGCGCTGGTTGTCTCGACGTGTCGCGGAACCAAGTCCAAGTGACCGCTGGTAATTCCCCTCATCGATCGACGGCCAGTGCGCCTGGTTCTGTGGATCCCTTGGGCACCGACGAGAAGGTACAGCCCTGCGACAGCAGTGACAACGGCACACCACCGGTACATACGATCCGGACACAGCACACCGCAGCCCACAGCAGCACAACACCCTCGGTGCACACCATCTTCACAGCCGCGGCACGAACTAATAGGACACCCTCTGCCCACACGATCCAGACCGTGCTCCTACCTGCCAACCAGCAAAGTGACCCCGGTATACTTGGGAAACCGCCAGGACGGCCTCTTGCCCACCTGGACAACCCCAAGGTTGCCGAGAACCAAAACCCCAGGGTGGTTACATGCCTACCTGGGAATCAAGTCAATTTGAACCACAAATCGAAGCGGCTTTATGGGAAACAGGCTGACCCCAGCCTGGCCACTGCGACCACAAAAGACAGCTCAAAAGCTTTCACTTGGACATGTCGACTCTGCAATTACAAGATTGAAAGCACAACTGCTCGAGGAATCTCTGTTCCCAAACACAGACATTTCAAAAATAAGCATCCTGGCCACAAGAAAACGCCAGAAGACAAGTTCCATGCCCAAGAACTCCAGCAACCTGACCTTGGTGAACCCACCGATACCAAGGCAGCTGGCCCAAATCACCCGACCAAACTCACATTGGAGGCAATCAGCATCCATAACAAAAGCAAAAACCACACGTCACATACTGCCGAACCACCTACATTTGGCTGCCCCAAGAAGCGCAAGCGTGACCATTCCAAGGCAGCGGACAAAGGATGGTTCAATTGGTGGTGCCCTTACTGCGAAAGCGATATCCCAGTCAAAGGAGATTCCAAAGGTTTATTCTGGAGGAAAAAAGCATTTGAAGACCATTCACAACAAAACGCTCAAAGACTGCCCATCCCAGGGCAGTACAGCCCTGACCAATAGAGCCATGATGCGTGCCAAACAAATGCAAGCAATTGCACCCGACGATGCGCAGCACAACTTGCTGCATGTGAAGCAAAACAATCTTCAAGACTGCGTACCTGAACGGACCACTTGGATTTGCACTACCTGCCTCGCTAAAGGTAACACCGCCCACATGGGGAACACAACTTGCAATCCCCAAGCCAAGAATGCAGGCAGAGCCAAGTGGATCCACGGTCTGACCAAAGACCAAAGCCAACTACTGCAATCAACCCTCGGCTACACTGTTGACCAATGGAATACCATCAGGCAACAAGCCCAGCAGCTGATTGCCCAAAGCAAAAAGCACACCAAACGGTAAGCTTCCGACAAAGCCTACAACGAAATGCTCAAGATCAAAGGGAAGAACTGGAGGAAGAACCGCAGTCTTTGTGCCAACGCCCAACAAGCCTCTGGAGCTACCAACAGCAGGAACACCTATGTTCCCAAAGCCAGACGCTGCCTGGGCATCAAGGCTACATCTTCCAACCCAGCTTCTGACCCATTCTGACCCAACTTGCGGCGACGTCGAACCCCACCCTGGCCCCCATGCCACGACCCCCAAGCTCTGGCAAATCAACATAGCCAGCTACCACCTGATGACCGACATCCTTGCCACTGCCATCCAGGAAGGCATCCATGCGATCCTCATGCAAGAAACCCGACTCAGCGTCCTTGAAGTCGATTGCATCAACAATACCAACCGACAATGGCAGCTATTCCAGGCTTCCACGGCTACCACCCACCGACGCGAAGCTCCCAAGGCTGGTACAGCCGTCTTCATCCGCCGAAACATCCCTGCAGTTCTTGCAAAGAAACACGCTGACCAGGACGGGGAATGGATCGACGTGCCCATCCCAGCCCTTCACATCATCAGTGCCTATCGACGTCCTGGCATCAACAAGCAACCATGGACTGACAATATCGGCGAGCACCTGGCCAGCCTTGGCTCTGGCAAATGGTTCATGGGCGGAGACTTCAACGGAACCCCACTGGAAGACCCACTGCTCATTTATGCACATTCCTTGCAGGCCGACGTCATCTATCCCCACCAAGATCCGGGACAAGGTGACGAAGCGGACAACGCAGACCCCCCGGAGCCCCTTCCCACGAGATGGGGAGGCAACAGCTGCATTAACTACAGCCTTCAACACGGCATCCAAGCACCTGTGCACCTGCGTCAGGAAAAGTACGCAGACCACAAGCTCCTGGAGTATAACCTGGACCATCAAATCCAACAGCAACCTGAAAGATGTTTTATCCCACAACCGAGATGGACGAGACCTGACCATGTGAACCCAGAGGATTGGCGACATCAGCTTGACCTTCAATGGGCTACTCACCAGTTCATTCTTCCTCCACTGGACAACACCACCGATATTGACCAGCTGTGGAATGATTGTATCCAAGCGCTCAGGCACACTTTCCGGCGGGCTCACAACCAAGCCTACGAAGGTCGCAACGACCGGCCCAAGCAGCACACACGGCAAACCAAGGGTACCAACCCTGGAACTTACCTGCGCCACAGCCACAACAGCGCAAACAGCCATCACAGCACCAGCATTCGACTTGCTCGACATCGACGGCACCATGAATATTGGGACATCCACCACAACAGGACGCAGGACGACAGCACCAGGCAACTCCGGCATAAGCTACAGTACAACCTGCGCCAATTGGGATGCCCGCATCCACTTTGGCCTAGCAATCAGCACCATATGCTGACCTGGCTCCAACAAGAGATTCAAAGCATCGAATCACAACAACAACAAGCTCGCATCACCGCCTGGCGTCGCAGGCTGCGCAACAGCACCCACCGAACTTGGAAATGGCTTGGACGAGGCAAATTCACAGCCCAGCTGGCCTACATCTCCGAATCCAACGGCGAGATCATTCACACCGACCAGCTCATTGATCGAGTTCACGCTATTGGCAAGCCATTTGGCCACAACCTACCGAGGAGGACCTTCAACAACAAGCTATCTTAGCACAACAACAGCCATGGCCGGCGGTTCAGGCACCACAACTGCCTACCATCCAACCACAGGACATCAGACGCACTGCCAAACGCCTGGCTGGCAAAGCCCGCGGCCTCGACGGATGGTCCGGGGCCCTACACCGGCACTTGAAATCGTGGCTTCCTTTTGCAACCACATCGAGCAAGGCCATCCGTGGCCAAACAGCACTACTCACTGGCGGCAGCTCCGCATTGCCAAGCCGGGCAAACCACCGAACAGAATTTCCTCAAGCTGACCAGCCCAATCTGGTACAGGATCTGGAGCTCACATCGAATCAAGCAGCTGGCACCTTGGTTCAAACTGGTCATGCCGGAAGAGCAGCATGGATGTCTCCAAGGCAAGGGCATTCACACTGCTCTCATACCCAACCTTGCTGCTATTGAGGCCAATCTCAGAATTACCGACCAAGCTGAAGATTATCGCTTTGTGGGAGGTGCTGACCTCTCCAAGGCTTTCGACAGACTTGCGTGGAAACATAGCACTGCGGCAATGCAACGCATGGGAATCCCTGCCGGAATCAACAATGCTCTTGCTGCAGCATGGCGACAACAACAGCGGTGGCTCACTACGGCTAACTACGTCAGCAATCGGCCATACCCAGCTCAGTGTCTCCCACAAGGCGACTCAGCGAGCCCAATTGGCCTGCTGGCTACTATGTCTGAGGCCTACAGAAGAATCAGAGCTGCTCACCCTCAAGATCAACATGGGCCACAACGGCATTCCATTTTCTTTGACGACAGATTTTGGCTCACTACGCGAGCAAGCACTTGCGTCTCAATTGCAAGAGCGTGGCAACAAGCTACTGCCCAGCTCAATCTTGGAGAAAACGCTAGCAAAGCTGACTTCAATGCGTTTGGACGCAAAAACAATGTTGCGGCGTTGCAGGACGCCATCACCAAGCTGGAGTCCCAGGAACCATCAGACCAAGGATGCGAATCTTGGGTACATTCACACAACCCAACTGCAGAGCAAGCGGACCTACAGATGAGGAGAAACACCGGATCAACAAAGCTGCTCAGGTCATTCGGTGGGCGAGCTTGCTCCCACACAATACCTTCGAAAAGGCAGCTTTTGCCAAAGCAACTGGAATGGCACTTGCGGCTGCCCCCAGCTACAGCAGACTCCCAGCAGCAAAGAGCCTCAACCCACTCCGTTTGCTTATGGCGAAAATCTATGGTAACACTACTATCAACAGTGGGGCACTATTTCGACTACTTGTTGGACACACAGCAGACCCTTATTACAGAATTGGCCACATCGTGACCAAGCACACCATCATGGCAGCTTCCAGGGATTCACATCTTCGGGCTATGTGGCCTACAAAGCAGACCCAGGGACCTATCATTGTCACCAAGCACTGGCTCCGTCGACAGGGCTGGACCAATGCAGGACCATGGAGATGGCGTCATGACCACGCTCACATCATCATCAATCTGAATGCTGCTGAACCTCGCAACCAGGAGTTCACCATCATCGACATCAACAATTTCAACGCTCAACTGCTTGGCCACCACTTGCGGGATGCTTGGCGAGCTCAACAGTGGCAATGCTTCTTGAAGTCGGCCAACAAGGCCGCTACCGCCTTGGCCAATTGGCAATTGGACCTGGCCTGAAGTGAGGCAACGCCATGTTGGTCACAAGAGTTTGGAACTCGGCACCGATTCACTTGCGTACCCATATCAAAGCCATTGCTATTGGCCACTACGTGTCTCAGGCACGTATCAAGGTGACATCTCGACAACCAGTTGAAGCATGTCAATGGTGTTCGCACCCTTCACCCGACCGCAACCAAGAATATTGAGAATGCCCTACTCTCAGTCATGGACGTGGTGCTCCTGTCGATTTGCTCGAAAGCTGGCTTGCGTGGCCTTGCACGGGGAACTTTGACACCATTTTCAATCTCGCCCAGACGCGAGCCAGGGTCCTCAAGGCCCGACACACGCCGGACGCGTGAAGCGGCCGAGGTATTCCAGCTACCCCTTGTGCTTGGGTGCTGCAGCGCAAACTGGACTATATGTCGTTTCAATGATTCATGATTTCAGTGCTTCGTTGATTCATTGATTGATCGGTTCACTGTTCATTGTTTCACTGGTTCATGGATTCTTTGCTTCATGGGTTCATTCAGTCAGTTGCGCATGGAACCTTCCATGTCATTTTGTTGGCATCTCTGCCACCATTCGCTCATTCGTTGACGCGCCTCACAACTTCAACACTTCTTTGCTTTTTCATATCGAAAGCAATCCTGTGGTTTTTTTGATTTCTCATAGTCATGTTTTTTTCCTAAACTTTATACTAAATTTCTGCCCCGGTGCGGGCTGGGCAGTATCTGGTAAAAAGGAAGCTGTTTATGGCACAACCGTTCTTTTTCTGAGCAGTGGTGGAGGTAGAGAGCTATTGGGTTTGCGCCGTCTAGTACGCAGACCCCCACGCCTCTGCAGGACAATGGAGATGGCCAGATCACTTTGACTGAGTATTTTGTCGATGATTAGTCGGTTTGCTTCGTTTTTTCTTTTTTTGCTTTGTATAAACAAATTGCTGAACGGCGGTGACCCCTGGTCGACAGATCGTGCATTTTATAGCGATATGAATGAAACATGTATGTGCCCTCTCTATGTATGTATGTCATGATGTCCTGCCCTGTCCTGTCCTGTCATGTCGTGTCATGTCATGTCATGTGTGTGTATGTATGTATGCATGCATGCATGTATGTACGTGCGTGTATGCATGCATGTATGTAAGTATGTATGTATGTAAGTATGCATGCATGCATGCATGTAATGTGTGTTTGCATGTATGTAATGTATGTAATGTATGTAATGTATGATATGTATTTTTTGTACGTTATGTATGTTATGTTTGTTGTGTATGTTATGTATGTTTTGTATGTTATGTATGTTATGTCGTGTATGTTATGTATGTTTTGTATGTTTTGTATGTTTTGCATGAGTATGTATGAGTATGTATGTATGTTGTGTATGTTATGTATGTTATGTATGTTATGTTGTGTTATGTGAGTATGTATCTATGTATCTATGTATCTATGTATCTATGTACCTATGTATTGTATTGTATTGTATTGTATTGTAATGTATTGTATTGTGTTGTGTTGTATTGTGTTGTGTTGTATTGTATTGTGTTGTATTGTATTGTACCGTACTGTATTGTATTGTGTTGTAATGTAATGTATGTATGTATGTATGCATGCTAGGTATGTATGTGTGTAATGTGATGTAATGTGATGTAATGTACTGTAATGTAAGGTAAGTATGTGTGTATGTCTGTAATGTATGTAATGTATGTAATGTATGTAATGCATGTAATGTATGTAATGTATGTAATGTATGTCATGTATGTAATGTATGTAATGTATGTAATGTATGTAATGTATGTCATGTAGGTCATGTATGTCATGTATGTCATGTATTATGTATGTATGTATGTATGTAAGTATGTATGTATGTATGTGTGTATGTGTGTATGTGTGTATGTGTGTATGTGTGTATGTATGTGTATGTGTATGTGTATGTGTATGTGTATGTGTGTATGTGTATGTGTATGTGTATGTATGTAGGTAGGTAGGTAGGTATGTATGTATGTATGTAATGTGTGTGTATGTATGTATGTATGTATGTATGTATGTGTGTGTGTGTCTGTGTCTGTGTCTGTGTCTGTGTCTGTGTCTGTGTCTGTGTATGTATGTATGTATGTATGTATGTAGGTAGGTAGGTAGGTAGGTATGTATGTATGTATGTATGTATGTATGTATGTAATGTGTGTGTATGTATGTAATGTATGTATGTATGTAATGTATGTAATGTATGGAATGTATGTAAGGTATGTAAGGTATGTAAGGTATGTAAGGTATGTAAGGTATGTATGTATGTATGAATGTAATGTAATGTATGTATGTATGTATGTACGTATGTATGTATGTATGTATGTATGCATGCATGTATGTATGTATGTATGTATAGACCCACATCAACATCCATGTATGAACAAGTGCTGCTTGCGAGGCCTAGAACAAATTGCACTTACAAATTGGGTTCATTGAGAAGTGAGAGGCACACATGATACATACACGTACATATTTGCATGATTTGTTGGACCCTCTAAGGACGGAAATTCCCATGCTATTAATCTAGGTCTTGAATACGTACCACCGCATATCCGCTTCCCAATTGAACAACGATTCGGCTTGGTGATAAATTGCAGTGCAGTTGTCAGGTTCATTGAAGGCTCTTCAAGATTGAAGGGTCATGCGAAAGCACTCGATGTGTTTCGCTTGGAGACAAAGATTGAGGCACCCAAATTGCTCAATTTGAAATTTGAAATCGCAATTGAACCCGAAGCATCCCGAAACAATGCTGGTTCCCGAATGCGTAGCGAAGGGTTCTTGTTTTCTTTTTTGGGGGTCTGGGGGTGGTGGAGTGTTGGCGGGTCGTTTTCGTGCCGCGGGGCTCTAATTACGTCGCCGCGCTGTCTATGGGGAAAGTGAGAACAGGTGATGTGTTGTGACGTGTGAAAGTGCATTTCGCGTGGCAGGCGTGGGACTTTGTGGCACTCAAGCGAAAGTTGCTTTGCGGGGACGGGGAAAGTGAGAAAAGGTGATGTGTTGTGACGTGTGAAAGTGCATTGTGAAGTGGGAAGTGTGAAGTGTGCAGTGCGAAGTGTGGAGTGTGAAGTGGGAAGTGTCAAGTGTTGTGTGTGAAGTGTGGAGTGTGATGTGTGAAGTGTGAAGTGTGGAGTGTGAAGTGTGAAGTGTGGAGTGCTGAGTGTGAAGTGTGGAGTGGAGAGTGTGAAGTGGGAGTGTGAAGTGTGGAGTGCGAGGTGTGGAGTGTGAAGTGTGAAGTGTGGTGTGTGAAGTGTGGAGTGTGGAATGCAGAGTGTGAAGTGTGAAGCGTGAAGTGAAGTGGAGTGGAGAAGTGAAGTGTGAAGTGGGCAGTGTGAAGTGTGAAGTGTGGAGTGTGAAGTGCAGAGTGTGGGCTGGAGAGCGTGAAGTGTGAAGTGTGGAGTGTGAAGTGTGCAGTGTCAGGTGTTCAGTGTGAAGTGTGGCGTGTGAAGTGTGGAGTGGAGAGTGTGGAGTGGAGAGTGTGAAGTGTGGAGTGTGCAGTGTGATGGGGGAAGTGTGAAGTGTGGAGTGTGGAGTGTGAAGTGTGGAGTGGAGCGTGAAGTGAAGTGTGAAGTGTGTAGTGTCAGGTGTGAAGAGTGAAGCGTGGAGTGTTGAGTGTGGAGTGTGAAGTGTGAAGTGTAGAGTGTGGAGTGGAGAGTGTGTTGTGTGGGGATTGTGAAGTGTGGAGTGTGAAGCGTGCAGTGTGCAGTGTGGAGTGTGGAGTGTGGAGTGTGAAGTGTGGAATGTGGAGTGTGAAGTGTGGAGTGGGAAGTGTGGAGTGTGGAGTGTGGAGTCCGGAGTGCGAAGTAACACTGAGAAGTGCGTTGTGCACGTTTTGTAGTACAAAGTAGTACTGGGAAGTGCTTTGTGCAAGATTTGTTGTACAAAGTAGTGCTGGTCTGTGCAAGATTTGCAGTATCAAGTAGTAATGTGAGGTGCTGTGTGGACGGCTTGTAGTACAACGTAGTTCTGCGAGGTGTTCCAGATGTGTCAAGCAAGAGTGTCCAACAAGAGTGCCTTGCAAGAGTGTTTCAGAGTATTGAGAGAGAGTGTTTTACCAGAGTGTGCCACAAGAGTGTCAGCAAGAGTGTCTCACAAGAGTGTCCCACAAGAGTGCCCCGCAAGAGTATGCCACAAGAGTGTCACAAAAAAGTGTCCCACACGATTGTCTGAGAAAAGTGTCAAGCAAGTGTGTTCTGCAAGAGTGGTTTTTCATGCGATCCAGCATCTCCTGTTCGCTTTTCATTGTTCTGTAGGAACCCTTCTTCTACCTGAGCTTTTGAAAAATGCATTCGGGTTCGTGGTTTCTATCAGGTTTTGTTTTTTGTGACAGACAACATGTTTGGTTTGCTCACACAAAATACAATATGTTTGCAGAATAATACTTGTGTATGGAATACTTCAATACTGGGCACACTAGCGTTGTTCAATTGACTGGTGCTCGTTGGTTTGATTTATATATTTTGATTCGTTCTTCCTTTGCGACAGGTTTTATTCGAGGAGATTTTGCAGAAGATGCACAATGGTGCCCCACATTTGCTTACGGGGTGCATGGGGGTGTAGAGTGCAACTAGGTCTTCCTGCAGGCTCTCTTCACTGGATTCGTGCATACGAAGCAATCGGTTCGAAACACTTCTCAAACAGGAAACGTACCCAAACTACGCTTTCCAATCATTGTTGTTTTACTTTGGGTGATGGTTCTGATAGTCAAGTTTTGCACATGTATCAATTGATTTGACAAATCCAAGTGCAGCCAAATTCACTTTCCTACCTGTAGCTGGATGTCGGATACCCTCCAAACCGCGACCAAACAGTTGACATGTTAGACGCTGAACAAAAGATGGACATTTCTGGGCTTTTGATCTTCATGAAACATCAAAACCAATAAAACTGTCATGCCAAAGGGCGGAATGTTGGATTTCTAAAGCGTCATCTCAGATCTCTGCTTGGCAGTCATTCTTGCCCACAGAGTAACTCCAGCAACTCCATTGTTGGAGGGAATGAATCAATCCACCACTGGAAGTCTTGCTGTGTGAAGTTCCAATGATTCCAGATTTGTTCCTAATCTCCATTCGGTCCGACAGGTGCAGTCAAGGGCAGTCCTCGCACTGGTGTGGCATATATTATTTGTTCATTGACATGAGCTTTCCACATCTTTCCACATCCACTTGGGCCATTCTCCGATTTGTCTGAGGTGCAGATGCTTCCTCTTATGTACAGCGCGTGTTTGCCTCGTCCAACTACAAGCATATGAAAGCAAACCTGGAGCGTGATCGAGAGCAGTAGCCACCAGCCCCAGAATGGTGTGTGTAGCCACCCGGTGTTTCCGTGGCCCATGATCGGATGAACTGTTGCCGCGCTTGGATGTGGAAATGGCAAAATTCAGTGAGAATGAGAATGGAATAAGAGAGGCCATATTTAAAAGATGTGATATGATATGACTCTTGACCTCATGACATTCTAATCATCTTGCAGATGCCCAGGATGTAAACAAGGCGATGCGAAGCATGACTCCATGACCTCAGAATGGATGGGGCAAACGGCCGCCCACAAATTCACTATCCCCAGAAATCCTCAAACTGCAAACTTTAAACGCACTAAGGTGGAGCTCGGGAAGCACTCTACAGATACTCAAATGGCACTCGATTGCCCAAATATAATCCAAAAATCGAGAGATTTTATTTTGGCATTTTGAGTGCCAATCGATTGTTGGGTGAGTGGATTTTATTGATCTGGGAAAAGCCTCGGGGAGCACTCGAAAGAGTGTTCGCCAATTTTTTTGCTCAAACGGGAAAAATGACGAATTCGTCACCTCCAAAAAAAAACACTCTAATCACACTCGATGACCAAAAAGGTCATGTCTTTCAAGTATATGACCAAAATCACTTCAATAGGGCCTCAACAGGGCCTCAAAGGGACCTCAAATGGGACTAGAATATAAAAAACCATAAACTTGATCAACACATATCAGATGCATGAACTGAACAGTAAAATGAAATTAGTTAAGTGACATTGCTTGATTATACACGTACAATTTTACAGGCCCAATCATGGAAATATGGTTCAATCATGAAAAAACACAACAAAACAAAAACAAAAAAACAATGAAACAACACAGAAAAAACAATGAACCGTAATGAAAATCACTGAAAAAACAATGAAAACCATTGAAAAAACAATGAAAACTAATGAACACCACTGAAAAAAAAACAAAATGAACAACATTCAATTGAACAAATGAAAAAACATTGAACAAACAATGAAAGTAATGAACATACATGAAAAAAGTAAAAATGAACAACCTTATATTTAAAAAAAACATTGAAAAAATGAAAGGTAATGAACATATCTGGAAAAAAATGAACACATTGAAAAAACAATGAAAAGTAATGAACATCTCTGGAAAAAACAAAAAACGCAATGAAAACACATCGAAAAAACAATGAAAAATAATGAACATCTCTGAACAAAAAAAATGACCAACCTTAAAAAAACAATGGTCAGAAATGGAAAAATCAAACACGAGATTTTTTTTTCAGAGATTTTCATTCCTTTTCAATGTTTTTTCAATGTGTTTCATGTTTTTTTTTAATTAAAGGTTGTTCATTTTTATTCTTTCTCAGAGATTTTCATTACTTTTTATTGTTTTTTTCATTTTTTTCATATTTTTTTTAAAGGTTGTTCATTTTTACTTTTTTCAGATATTTTCATTACTTTTCACTGTTTCTTCAACGTTTTGTCATTGATTTTTTTCAATGTTTTTTTCATCGTTTTTTTTTCTCAGAGATTTTCATTACTTTTCATTGTTTTTTTTCCCATTTTTTTGAAAGTTATTTTCCAAGGTTTATCATTAGGTTTCGTTTTTTTTTTCAATGTTTTTCATTTTTTTTAAACATTTTTTTTTTCATTTTTTGCCAGGGATTTTCATTATATACTTTTCATTGTTTTTTCAATGGGTTTTCATTGCCTTTTTTTGATTTTTTTCAGTGATTTTCATTACTTTTCATTGTTTTCTTCAACGTTTTTCATTTTTTTAAATGTTGTACATTTATACTTTTTTTCAGGGATTTTCATTACTTTTCATTGTTTTTTTCAATGTGTTTCATTGTTTTTGATTATTTTCCCAAGGTTTCTCATTATTTTTCAGTGTTTTTCAATGGTTTTTCATTGTTTTTTCAAGGTTGTTCATTGTTTGTTTGGTATTGTTTTTGTCATTTTTATTTCATTAGTTTTCATTGTTTTTTTAAATGTTTTTTCATTTCATTATATTGTATCTTTTTTTTTTTTAATTTTTTTTTTCATTAGTGTTCATTATTGTTCAATTGTGTTTTCATTGCTTTTCAACATTTTCATTTTTTTTTCAATATTTTTTTCAGTGTTCATTGTTTGTTTCAAGGTTTTCATTATGTTTTTTGTATCCCTCAATCTGATGTCAACCCTGCATTACATCACACTCAATTGGAATAATATTCTGATCCCAAAACAGACTCGACAGAAAACACATATCAATATAATTATGTCCTCCAAACAGTCTCAAATATCACTCAATTCCAGAACCTTAATAATCTTCTCTCAAAACATTGTTGATACTTAAACTTTACTCAAAATCATTGTCATTGTGTTTTTTGGTATCACTCAAACTGAACTCAAACCAGTCTTACATCACACTCAATTGGAAGAATATTTGGGTCTCAAAATACTGAAAACAAATACTCAAAACATTGTTGATACTTAAAAAATTACTCAAATCATTGTCATGTAGTTGTTATTGTGTTTTTTTGTATCACTCAAACTGAACTCAAATCAGCCTTAAATCACACTCAATTGGACGAATATTCTGGTCTCAAAATAGACTCGACAAAAAACATCTCTCAAACCAGCTTTTCCCCGAACAACCCAAAAAAACAAAAACACTCAAATCACACTCGATGCATTTTCTATTGAGAATATCGTTCAATTTTCATGTTTTGCAAAAACAGCCAAAAATCTTCAAACTGCCCCCGGGGGCATATCCACAGCCCCTCGATGTTTGTGGGGGGCCGTTTGCCCCCCCCCCCCCGGATTGCTCTATTCTACTTTTTCGAGCGTTGTTTGCTGTCTACCACCTGCGGTACTTCTATTTTCTTCGCGGCTACGGTCGTTTGTTGTCATAGGTTGTGTGAGTGGCAAGACCTGGTAGTGCTGGGGTGAGATTTTTCTTTCTTTGTTGATGCTGTCTCAAACTTTGTCGGTGCAAGAGCGGAAACGCGTCCGATCCGGTGAGCCAAGCCTTGCTGCAAGAGCCGTGGAGAGTTGAAATCCATTGAAATCCTATTTCGATCATGGCACTCTCGGCCTGGGAACCGTCACTTGGCAAAGAACATCAGTTGGAAACAACGACAGGTCTGTTTCAAGACCCTCGCTGTACTCTTGTGGGCATCCCTTCTCACCTTGCTATGTCTAATTTCTACAATATATCATATATCAAATATATCTATAATTCTTCGTACATTGTCTACCGAAAAATCGTGGGTTGCGGCAAGCTGGTCACCACTGGGTGAGATCCACGAATTTGACCAGGTGAACCCAGTGTCTTTGTCAGCAGTTTTTTTTAGCCGCTAGACATAGTACGACTTCACGAACGACCCTGTGGGTCGATGCGCGACGCAGAGTGATGTTGGTAATGTTGGTAAATTTAACACCATTGGTAATGTCTGTTTCGTTTGGATTGAGTTGGAGCATGAGCATTGATCAGCCACCAGACACTGGACTGCCGAATGGCATCTTAGGCTGATCTGGTTTAGGGCACCTGCCCCGACAAACCAAACCGGGTCCAAGCAAACCCCAGAGTCTCCTGTCTTACTCGGCTCCAGGCATTGGGAAGAGAGGTTTTTGTAGGGGAATAGAAAATCAATCATCTTGGTATAGATGCTTCTATATTCAATCTTCTTGCGTGCGGTAGAACGGAAATAATACAAAATGCATCAAAATACAAAAACACATAGTAAGCACCAGTGTGGATGCACTGGACTGGACAGAGGTTTTACAGAATTAGTCACAGTTTCATAGCTCTTCTCAGTGCGATTGCGATGATTCAAAATTAATCATTTCTCAATTTCTGGCATTGCCCGGGTCATGGAGAGCTCTTACATAGCGTGGACCTGCGGTATCCGCTGCGAGCCAGTTGCTCAGCCAGAGCCAAGATATGGAGGACTTTCAGAAAGCCAAGGGATGGCCAGAGGTGCAAATCACATGTTTGTTATTTATCTCAACTAATCCCAACTCATCTCAACTTATTTTAACTCATGTCAACTCATCTCAACTCATCTAAACTTATCTGAACTCATCCCAACTTATCTCAACTTATCTCAACTCCTCCCGACTTATCAGAACTTATCTCAACTTATCTCAACTCATCCCCACTCATCTTAAGTCATCTCAACTCTTTTCAACTCATCTCAGCTTATCTCAACTCATCCCCACTCATCTTAAGTCATCTCAACTCTTTTCAACTCATCTCAACTTATCTCAACTCATCCCAACTTATCTCAACTCATGCCAACTCATTTCAACTTACCATAACTTATCTGAACTTATCTCAACTCATCTCAACTTAGCTTAACTCATATCAACTTATGTCAACTCATCCCCACTCATCTTAAGTCATCTCAACTCTTTTCAACTCATCTCAACTTATCTCAACTCATCCCAACCCATCTCAACTAATCTCAACTCATCTCAATGCATCTCAACTCATCTGAACTTATCTCAACTCATTCCAACTCATCTCAACTCATCTCAACTCATGTCAACTCATCTCAACTTTTCTTGTCTTATCTCAACTCATCTCAACTTATCTGAACTCATTTGAACTCATCTCAACTTATTTTAACTCATGTCAACTCATCTCAACTTATCTCAACTCATCTCAACTTATCCCAACTTATCTCAACTCATGCCAACTCATTTCAACTTACCATAACTTATCTGAACTTATCTCAACTCATCTCAACTTAGCTTAACTCATATCAACTTATCTCAACCTGTGAACTCATCTCAACTCATCTCAACTCATCTCAACTCATCTCAACTCATCTCAACTCATCTCAACTCATCTCAACTCATCTCAACTCATCTCAACTGATCTCAACTCATTTGAACTCATCTCAACTTATTTTAACTCATGTCAACTCATCTCAACTTACCTCAAGTCATCTCAACTCATCTCAACTCGTCTCAACTCATGTCAGCTCATCTCCAATTTGTCTCAACTTATCTAAGGTATCTCTGCTGGCGATATCTTGTGCTCTGTATCTTGTGTGGTGGTGATATTCCAAGTTGGTTGTTTTACCTTATCCGAAATTTATGTCCTCTTAATTCTTCGGATCCGAGCCAGTTCAAGAATTGGAGACCCCGAAGTCTGATCACGGAAGGTTGAAGGACATTTTAGTATCAGTATATATACTGTATGACGGGAAAGGAATGGAAATGGGTCCGAAAGGCACCTGCATGGTGGGTTCTGACCTGGCTCGCAGCCCACATGCTCAGCTAGTGAAACGGAAAGCGAACTGCTGTCACAAGAAGTGTTCTTACTTACTTTTTTGTCTCTTTCGGAGGGACCCTGTGACTCTGATTGGACAAGTTGATTTTACTTTCCTGGTTGAGCCGAACTTTCCATCGTCTCGAATAAGACATGCAATGGAACTGCTTTCGCATCAATTTGCGAACGATGATAGGCAATCCTGAGAGTTGCTTCCGTTTCAGAAGGCCATAGCCGTGTGACTGAGCAACGGTGAGTAACGACGAACCCGCTGACTCAGCCATTCAGCCCATGGGTGGACTTCCCAGATCAAGGCTGATTGTCCGACTGTCAGAAGGCGTGTTGGAAGCGGCTGAGAGTCAGGGAAAGGATGAAAAATATGCAAGTGCAGCAGCTACTTGGGAGGCTTGGAATCCTTTGGAACCGAGCTTTGAAGTGTTTTAGGTCCTGTGCTGTCATGGCTCTGGGACTGTCTTGCTGGATTAGCCAATCAAGGTCCCTGTTTTGTGAATTTCCCTCACAGGAGCCATGAACTTCTAAGGACGTATACCAGTAGTACTGCACAAGGCGGCGGCGGAAGTTTCAAAAATAGGAAACCTATAGGGGAGGTTGGTTGTTGTGAATCACGGATGGCAGAGCGAATCCACTGATGGACCGAAAGGTGGTTGGAGTTGTGTTTTTTGGAGTGGTTGCAATGGTTGCAGTGGTCACCTCACCACAACTGTTGG
>Ga0126342_10010513_pt1 | contig 16560 bp, 18 predicted proteins | sample Cyp1metagenome_FD_92528 | JGI IMG/M metagenome (GOLD analysis project Ga0126342, IMG submission 92528) | Coral microbial communities from Lord Howe Island, Old Settlement Bay, Australia - Cyphastrea 1 metagenome | ecosystem: Host-associated > Invertebrates > Cnidaria > Coral ... | reverse complement strand
TTCGTTATCAAGGTCGGTGTAGCCCCCATACCAATTTCAATGACCGTCAACACTACCTAGCCTTATGCACAACCCCCCGACCTTAAATACAAGCACCCCCCATGAATTACGAAAGTTAACAGTTTCAAGCATGAATTTTATTTTCCATAATATAAGGAATAATCCCGACTTTCATATTTTTCAAGATGGTTAAACCCACCAACCAGTATATATATAATATAAGATTATATAATATAAAAGTATATGAATCTCCCATTTTTTGATTAACATAGTGGATTAACATCGTGGATGTTTCGGGGATATAAGATTGATATATCTCTTGACTGTAGCTCATGGGGAATATAGATTATATGACAGGTAGCTACATGATACACTTGACATAATAAGTATAGTTAATGGTTTATCAATGGCCATTACAAAGTGAGGCCCCCAAATGATAGCTAAGTTGACGCACGTAACTCGGTGAAGCATAGGGTTGATTACGGGGATATCACTACCCTCTGGTAATTTAACATAACTATGGAAAGATCCACCATTTTCAATGGGAAAATCCACTATTTCTATGGCCATTTTCAATAGCTATTTTGACATAACCAGAGGGTAATGTAAATTTCATCCACCCCAAATGTGTCATTCGTTTTGACCAATCCCCATGTGATGGTCCAAACATTTTTTAAACATGGTGGTCCTATGGCAATCTACGAAACATAACCGGTGAATGGGTTGAGAAACCAACCAACATAACTGGTGGGCCTCACCTTGGGGGTTCATATTTCATGGTACCATGTTTGGGGTCTAACATGGGTCATGACTGATGTCCCCATGGGTCACATCACGAAAAACCATTAGATTCCATGAATGGTATATGGTCTATGCCATGGCTATTTTTTTAGGTGATGTCCAATATACCCAAAATGGGACATTTAACAACCCCTGAATCAATTCCGTTCGAGGACTCTGATCCCTCAGACAAACCTGGACTTACAGGCTTTCACGGTCGAAAATTATCGATGGTGGATTTTTCCATGTTAAGTTAGTGTACCTGACGGTAGGAATGGAGTTTGGCTTAGCACGTGGAGCACGTGGATTGTAATCCATGATTTACATACACGGTTACAATTATAGGGAGATAGATTCCAGTTACCACCTATTCACCTAACTCCACGGCCCCAGGCCCTACGTATCCCATGGCTGACCGTTAAAATTGCATCCAAATCCTTTCTTTTTCGCGCTTGTTGTGAATCTCAGTTTTTGTTGGCCATGTGTAGTAACCATACATCTTTAATAGCAACACGCAAATCCAGATAGGATGTTTCATATTCATATTCATCATCACCCATAGGATCCATGTATGGTATATATGCTAACATTTGGGGTATATTGATGGTAAATGTTGCCATATATAGCATACATGGATCCTATGGGTCACTCTGGTAACATTCATCTATGAACATTCATATCAACCATTAACATCCATATTCACAATCATTAGTCTAATCATTGACAATCATTGTAGGACAATCATCCATAAAATCACCATTAATCCCGTTAAGATCCATTGATCTAATCATTAACAATCATCAAACAATTAAGCTTTTCCAGATAGGACCGGGTTCACCAAGTGTTTCTTCCGTCAGGGGCTGCAAGCCCATCATGCTGAAGCTTTGCGACAGCAGCGACCCGGGGCAACGTTGGAGTGTGCAGGGCGGTCGCCGTCCTCAGGCGGTCGGGCGTGGTGGATTTGATGGTGATTTCATGGTGATTAAATGGGATCTACCCTATGGTAAACATACAAAAAACATACAAAAAACTATGGAAAATCCCCATCTTTAATAGGTAAATCAAGTATTTCTATGGGTCATTTTCAATAGCGAACGGTTAAATTACCAGAGGGTAATGGTGATTTTATGGTGATTTCATGGGATTTGCAGAGGGGATATTTGATGACTCCCCCTCTGAAAATCTGTATTTCCATAGCTATTTTTTAAATCTGCTAAATACTCACCAAAGGGGGAAGTGATGGCCAAATTTTTGACCAGAAATGGAGGTTTCAAAAAGGTCTTCGCGGGATAAATCTCAATTTAGATAGCTATGATGTACCCTCTGGTAAACGTTTACATAGCTATGGAAAGATCCACCATTTTCAGTGGGTAAATCCACTATTTCGACTGGGCCATGGCTTCAATAGCAAACTGTTAAATTACCAGAGGGTACATGGGGAAATTTCTGGACCAATGGAGGGTTGAAAAAAACTATGGAAAATCATCTGAGGATTGAGGAAGTTATATACTTTCCAACAAATGAATGTAGAAAAAGTAGACCCTGAGAATAGACCATTTTGAGCAATCGTTCAACCCCCGACTGGTGACAGGGTCTTTGCGAATTTGGGGGAGTGTTTCGAAGGGGGTTATGAAAATCTACCTTTGGGATAACGAGTTTCATAAGGAGGGGGTTAACAGTTAGGTCAAACCTACATGGATTGATCTGGTTTATGGAAATCCCGCTATCAACAAGCTAGTATGTTTTAGGGATTTCAGGTGGTCTTGATCCCTGCTCATTTGTGGTCGATTTGCCGCTAAAGATATCAGAATCTTCAGCTAGAAGTATGAGCAAAACAAAAAATCCACGGTTGGTGGTGCCCCGTACTTGTATAGCTGGCTAAGTTAATTTTTAAGTAGGCTAACTTGGGTTTGTGGTAGATACATCGATTCAACTGGTGATTTTCTGATGCACGCTATGTGCTATGTCTTTTTGATTCTTTTTGCGCATTTTTTAATTTGCCTTACACATTCTTGAGACAGGTTGATGGATTTTTATGTTCTCTAGTTTCTTCGATTTCAAATGAGATGTCCACAATTGTCCACAGTTACAAAGACTACAAAGACTATGATCATGTCTCTGAGATAGAATAAAAGTTCAGGGCTATATACTCAGCTACGCTAGACTTTGAAATTGGCCAGTCCATGGCCAGTCCCAAGGGATCCCAACATCGAAATGGCCATAGGTTTGCTCGTTGCGGCCATAGGTTTTCACCCCACATCTCCATGGGGTGCTGCATTGGCACTGTAAAAGATGCCTGCTGACATCCGAAAAAGTTCTGCAGCTTTGCGTTCATAGATGAAAAACATGGATACACAATGATACACATGTAACATCACATGTATTTAGTATTCACCATCTTGCATGGTTAATCGCGATTAAATCCTTACATCATACACCATTTTTTTGATCCCGGCACAATCTATCCCATGACTATCCTTATGGGGGTTTCCTAAAATGGGGGTACCTCTAAATCATCAATTTTAAAAGAATTTTCTATTATAAACCATCCATTTGGCGGTACCCCCATGTATGGAAACCCCGATATTGTTGATAAAGCACTAGATACTGTGGATGGAAGAAATCCTGCACCACCTAGAACGGCTATAAACAGTGGGATAAACTATGATAAACTATGATAAACCACCTTTCAACTGGTGCACGATTTCTTCATATTTCTTCCATCCACAGTATTTTTTTTAAAAAATGGTAGTTGTTCATAGGATTTTCTACGAAATGTTGACAGTCAATAGGACGATTTTTGTGGATTGTCACATAACCATGGCATAGAAAATCCATGGCATAACCATCCACCATAGGTTATAACATGTTATAACCATTATTTTCACAGGATTTTCTATGGCAGAATGTTGATTTTTGTGGATTTTCACAGGATTTTCTATCGCTTTTTTGGCAGAACCATCCGTGCAAAGCTTCGATCTCAGGAGCTGGCCCAGTTGCGCATGGAGGACGGCTTCGTGGCTTCCGTGCCCAAGGCAGGGGGATGAACGAAAAAAACGAGCAGCCGAGCAACGCTGGGTGAAAAACAATGGAAAAATGCTAGGCTTTAGGGTATTTCATGGAATTTTAGCTACAAACAAATGGGGTTTCACATGAACTCAAGTGGATTAAGAGGGGTGTTTTTCCTTGACAACAGGATTTTGTGAGGAAATTGGGGAATTTAAATGCTTTTCTTCACTGAACAACCATTTCGGAATATGATTTCCTGAACAAGAATGATTTTCAACTAGTTTTTCTGAAAAAAAAATACGGATTTCAGTTGTTGCCAACCCAAACAATGATTTCGAACGAAAGTCCATTTTCCTATACATGTTTTGACCGATGAAACAAATCACCCCGATGTGGCTTGACGCAGAGCCGATTCAGAGCCCTTTGGGTAGACCAACTGGATGGTTTCCGTAAATCAGGGATCCCCAAAATGGATGATTTACCATTGAAAATCCTAATAGTTTTTTTTCTGATTTAGGAGCACATAAATTTTCGGACACCTCCATATATCAATCTAACAAGTTCAAAGAAAATTCATAGAATTGGATGATGGGAACATTTTAACCGGAAAAACCATTGAATTTGATGGTAAAACCCATGGGCTTCCGGTGAAGTTTTTCCCATCCATTGAAGCATGTGCGCCGGACTCAACCGGACCGTCCTTGAGGCGGCAAAGGAGTTGGCCAGCTTTGACATGAAGGTCCAGGCATGGCGGCCTACAAGAAATGAGGGATTTTTTGGATGAAACATGGGATCTGGGTAAATTATAACGACCTCACTGCGACCTAAGCCTGGAATCATGGTTAGTAAGGGGAATCATCCCCAAATGGCCTTAATTCAGGTTAGTGAAATATTATAATTTACCCAGATGGGATGGTTACCCTCTGGTTATGACTAACAAAAAGCGAACTTGAAGCCATGGCCATAGACTAAATAGTGAGTTTTCCCATTAATAGCATGGCGGTGATTTTCCATGGATTTTTGTATGTTTACCAAAGGGTATACCCTTGTTGGTTGGTGGGTTATGGAAATTAGAATTATACGTTATTAACCACCTGGTTGAATGAGGATTACTATATAAACCACCATGAAGCAAACACTTTAATGGGATGGGATAGAACATGATAGAACATGTTTCATGTTCCATTTATATTCTAGTTATTATATAGTAAAATTTGCAACTGAGGTCATATTTTTGTCTTGATTTAATTTTGCTATATTGGGCTAGTTGGCCCCGATTTTTGGAGAAGTCGCGCATTTCTTCCAATGATATGGACATTGCAACAAGAATGGGTACATCAATGTTTTACAATCACAATCCACGATATATCTATTGGAATTGATTTTCCAATCCTATATTATGGATATATCATGGATCCTGTATCAACATATCCTATATATACAGTATATCTATATCCAATATATCCATAATTAGGATCCTGGATTAAACCATATTGAACCATACTAACCATATATAGGGTAGGTTGAAACCACCAACCAGATGATATTGATAATATATCCATTATATATCCATTATATTATGTGCTATGGTCAAACCTTTAGATGCCATTGTCATCAGTCCATCGTTTGCCCATTGGGGGATGACCCATTTTTAGTTGATGTCGATCTATTGAAAGTCGTGGATTTTCCTCTGATTTACAGATCTTTACAGTATTAATTAACATGTATATATCATGTATATATCATGTATATATCATGTAAAACATAGCCCTTATATGCTTATGAAAACTGTACATGTAGTATCTTAACATCTATGTCTATATGATTGTATTTCAGGACATATTTCAGAACCCTTATTTTTTTCGCCTGTTTTTCAACAGGATCACCACCCTCTGCCGTGAATTCCAGGCCTGCAAAGAGCAGGACGTGGGGACGGCTTCGGTCACTTAAATACGAGCAGATAAACAGAAGATTGATCAACTTGGAGATATAGAAATCACATTTTATCACATAAAAAAAACACATTTTATCACATAAAACATCACATTTTATCACATTTTATCACAATCTGATCGTGTCGCTGATCATCTGATCGTGCCCCGAGGTTTTCCGGGAAGTTTTAGGCAGTCTTGGAGCAGTTTTGGTACAAAAGCTGGTTCGACAAAGAAGCCCCGGGCAAGCCTTGCCCACTGGGTCAAGAAAGATCTGGATTCAGGAATTTTGAAGACAAGCAGCGGGTAGAGCTGAAAACTTATATGGAAAACTCAGATCCTTGCAATTCGTGAAGTGAAGAATATGCTGACCGCAGTGTGATTGGACTGCACTGACTTCCTTCCTGCAGTGCGTCAGGGTGTAGAGTTTGGGCCCTCATATGACCAGAGTTCGGATCTTCGTAACGGATATCGAATTTCGACTCAACATTATTTGACTCCCAAGATTTCAACATGGAGAATTGTTCGCCTCTGGTTTTGACATGTTATGACTAACAGTTCGCCATGGTTAAGCCATGGCCAGCCCATCGAAAGTTCGTTGATTTACCCAGCGACATCAACCTCCATTGATTCGCCATTTTTTTCAGCCATGAACATGGTGATTTACCGAACAAAAAAAAAACATGGTGGATCTTTCCACTTCGCGAACTGTGAGTCATAACCAGATGTTTTTTTTGTTTTTAGATCCTATTAAACCACCATAAAATCCCATTAAACCACCATAAAATGCCATGAAAATCACCATTTTCACAACTCGCGAACTGTGAGTCATCGAGTCATCACCAGAGGCTAGTCGTGGATTCCGACGGATCAACCTTGCCAAGCTTCACTGGTTGGTGGTGACTGGAACATTGGTCAAATGTATGGGATAATGATGGTTAATAATGGTTAATCATGGTTAATAATCACTGGTTGGTGGTTTGGAACCATGGAATTCTATTACTTTCCAGAAACAGTTGGGAATGGAATAATCATCCCAACTGACTACTGACGAACGAATATATTTTTCAGAGGGGTAGGTTGAAACCACCAACCAGTTCGAACAATGTTGTAACACAGCACTTGGATGATAGTGTTTTTTTTTCGCAAAAAATACATGGGACATAGCCACCAATGCTGTTGACCAAAGAACAGATACATGTATATGGGATATGACATTTTTGAGTAAGCCAAATGGTTTATGGCATTGGGTTTGCTGGTTTGCCCCATGACATGCTTTGTATGGTTGGGATAGATCCCACTTCGGGCCTAGATTTCTACCTGTTTTTTGAAGTTCATATCCCCATTGCATCACAGGTAATCTCACCACTGGAACTAGGATCAATGGTTAACTGGAAAGCCATTTAAAGAATTTAAAGTGTACTCCACCCTCAATGACTCTGCAGAAATTGGCTGGAAATCCATATGAAATCCCAGCATTGCTGATCCGAAATTCCAATGACAAACCATAGGTTTTCCATAGCGTTTTCCTCCTACGTTAGGTTACCCCCAAGGGTTTTTGAACCACCCCAATTCTTGGAGCTTAATTTTCCACCATCCCACATTTTCTCGCTGGTAGAGTAAGTTATATGTTAACAAAGCCCTATGAGCCATATGAGCCATGAAGTAGTTGCCATGGGTGCTGCAGGGCGCCTGGGTGTTTTTTTTTGTTTTTGTTTTCTGTTTTTGTTTGATGATGGGGTGGGGTGGCTTGGGATGTTAACGTTTATATACGTTCATGATCATGTTACGCTGATGATGTTACTTTGATCATGGGGTGGGGTGGGGTGGGATGGTAACGTTCATGTTCATGTTGCGCTGATGATGTTACTTTGATCATGGGGTGGGGTGGGATGGTAACGTTCATGTTCATGTAACGTTCATGTTCATGTTGCGTTGATCATGGGGCGGGGTGGGATGTTAACGTTCATGTTCATGTTACACTGAAATTGTTCCATGGTTGAAGTAGTTTTTGAGAAGTGAAAAAACAGGCGTGCAAGGCTGCATGATGCTGCATGCGGGAAGTGCACGCAAACCCCCTAAAAACCACCAGGTGCCTTGGCGCCTTGAAAGGCGCCGTTCCCAAGTAGTTTCATGGCATATATGAGCCATCATGAGCCCTTCTTAGAAAGTCTTAAAAAAGTGCCCCGCACTTTTTTTGCGCGGTTTCCATGTCTGGAGCAGGACGTGGCCAATGTGAAGTCTTGGAATCAAATCCCTTCGCCCATGGCGGGAAAGCCTGGCGCTGGGTCGCTCTCCAGGGGAAGTTGTTCAACTCAGACGGTGTTTTTACGAACGCCACATTTTTGTTTGGGAGATCTGGATGAAAATTTTACTGTACTTGATCATACGAAATAATCTATTCATATGGGTATGGGTCAATACCTATTAATACCATTTTTAGTGGGATGAACATCCATTTACCAGCTATTTTGATGTTCACCAGGGGTACAAGGTTTTGACACACTGCCATATCTATTCAGATAGATTTGGATTGTATTTGTTTCTTTATACCTATCTGTAGACTACAGATGTATACATGAGAATCGATGCTCAAGTTTGGTCATTTTCTACCGGTCTACCGGTCTACCCCCCAATTTTGAACATCACAATCCCTGTGCTTGTTGGCTTACCCTCTGGTAAACAAACAGTTTGCTATTGAAAATGGTGATTTATAGTGGATTTACCCATTCAAAATAGTGATTTTCCATGGTTACGTTAGTTTACCAGAGGGTAAATCATCTTAACCTCTCATGTGTGAAATATTTCATTGCCTTCGGCAAGCCCGCCGGCCTTGAAGAGAGGGCCGAGAAAGCGAGTTTGATGTGCCTCAAGAGGTGGTTGACCGTAGACCAAATGAGTACCGCCAGCAGTTTGTTGCCGCCATTTGCTCTACAAGATTTTGATGCCCCCTCCATTTCATTTTTACCCTCCGGGAATCACCACCAAACATGGGCATTGATATGGCAAAACAATCGAACCACATCATGGATTTTCATGGATTTTCCATGTTTGATTGCCAGGGGGTAATCAAGAATCGCATGCATATGCCTGGTGAAAATCTGCTCGTATTCCTGCAGCAATGCTTGATACAGTACCGTTACCAGAGGCTACCACCCAAACTTGCCCAAACTTGCGTAAAACCAAGTCGTTTCCTGTGATTTACCATCTGGTTATGACTAACAGTTTGCCATGGAAAGATCCACCATGTTTAATAGGTACACCATCTATTTCTATGGTGATTTTCCATGGCTATGTCAGTCATAACCAGATGGTACATATTTCTTCCATCCTGGATATACATGATCTCTATGTCTAGGACCAAAAAAAAATGCCAAACTCCAGAGATTTCAAGCATCTTGAGATACCTTAGCCATCCTTAGCCTTCATTTTTCATCAAAAAAATGATCGAAACACTCATCAAACATCATCATCAAAAATCATCAAAACACCAACAGAATAATCACAAAACAAACATCACCGTTTTTCATGGCCATTTCTTCCCCAAACTTCTCCGCTTTACCGCTGAGATGGCGGATTTGGTCCGTCTCCACGAGCTGGGCAGCAATTTCACGCAGACGGCCTCCATGGGTGCCTTTCGGAAAGACATGGCGGATTTTGGCGACTTTTGGGTGGGAAAATCCCATGGAAAAGACCTGAAAATTCCATGGATCAAATTTGATCAAATCCCATGGAAAAACGACCATGGAAAAACGACATGAATTAAGTTGGTCAAAAAAACCATGGATTATTGGGGACAAATCATGGATTAATCTGGTCTGGTCATCATTAATCATGGTTTTTATCCATGGTGATTTTTCGGGAAAACCCGGCCAACATGCCAAAATCGAATGGATGATCATGGATGAGGCTCACATTTTCCAATAAACCAGATGTGCGCGACTGGGGGATCTCAAGATGCCTGGGAACATCATGGAAAATGGAGGCAAATGATGGAAGATGGATGAGTAGAATGAATGGAACGTGGAATATTTTTGTGGGATACTTAGAATGAGTAGAAACTACAGATTTAAGTTTAAGCATGGGTACTGAAGAAAACATTGAAGATCTATAAACACAACTTAGCCATGAAAAACCAACGGAAAAACAATGATTTCCCGAGCAAAATGACCTGCACATTCCAGGTTTTCCGTATCTACAGTATTTCAATTCACTGGAGGGTATATTAAATTGGCTACATTTTTGATTCGGACATATTCGGTAAACCAGGTAAACCATCTCCAATTTTTACCATCTCGAATTGGGTTCAACATGTCATTTTCTGTCTCACTATGACATCATTGTTAACATAGTGAATGACAGTAAACCCCAATGATAGTGAATGATTATTACTATTAACTACCCTCTGGTTATTTAACATAGCCATGGTATATATAGATGGTCCATAGAAATAGATGGTTTACCTATTCAAAATGGGGATTATCCATGGCTATGTTAGTCATAACCAGATGGCTATTTTTTTAAGATCCTATTAAACCACCATAAAATCCCATTAAACCACCATGAAATGCCATTAAAATCACTATTTTCAGGGCTATTAACTATTAGTCATAACCAGATGGTAGATACTTACCCATAGGATCCATGGTGCTGGTAAATTCATGCGAACATTGATTGTTTTTTTTGTTGATGGGATCCATGGCACACCATATATAGCAGCACCATGGATCCTATGGGTTATGATATGTTTTACTATTTTATGGGTCAACATAGTAAAGGATTGTTCAGGATTTGGGCCCACAGAATGGGGAGGATTCAAGAGGACAGCACCAGTCCTCGGTGCTTCCGCTTTCGGGACCGGTCATTTCTGGCTGATTCGTTGGCTTCAAAGTGGATGTGCACATCAAATTAATTATGTCAAAACATGCCAAAACCTTTTCTTTGTTGGTGGAATCTTCTTTTTGAGTTAATTTTTGTATGTTCAAAACCTTTAACCTTGGTTGGTTCAATCCTCACGTTTCGTGCCTCCGAACTATCCAGAAATCAGTTGACCAAGTATGAGGTCCCTTGGTCCAAGGTTCAAGGTTACCATTAGATGTTGATTTCTGATTCCAATTTCTTGCTGATTTGATGGTTTTTCAGGAGATTTTAGATGATTTGAGTCGGTTGAATCAGCTTGAAACCATTATTTTTTCCGGCAAATCTGAACATTTTCTCCAACTCAACCAGCTCAAAAACCACTGTTTTCGTTGGTTTTTGAATCCAAGTCGTCTCGTCCACCAGGTAGTGGTGAGCTGCTTGTAGCGAAGGTCTGGGCTGAGGCGACGGCTACCTTCTTTGTTGGGGCGGGCCAAAACACACATGAGTATCACTACAAATCATTGGGAAATTTGAGGTTTCAAACTTTTTAGGGCTGAGTTTGATAATTCAAGATTATGAAAATGGAGGGCAAGTGATATTCGAAGGGTCTATTTTAGGTTAGCTTTGAGGGAAGAGGCTGAACAGTTCAGGGCTTGCATCGAACACATGGGGCAGAAACTAGAAATGCCGCTGTCAGCCGGTCGCTTTAACCTAAAAGAAATAGACCGACCAAACTGTTCGGTGAATTGAAATATGTTCAGCCAAGTTTTTCAAGAACTTGGCTGTTGACTCAGCAACTTTGTGAATCTTGAGTGAACTGGATAAGGGTGATCAGTTTCCAGCTATTTCGTTATGTTAATGTTTGTTGAACAGTGGAGCACCACTATCAACCGCCCATTTTGCAGAAAATCCTCAGTTCTCGGGAGGAACACGTTACCAAATGATCATGACGACAGTGTCAAATGATGTCAAATGTATACAATTCCCCATATAATATCTGGTTGGTGGTTTGGAACATGATTTTTATGACTTTCCATATATTGGGAATAATATGGAATGTCATCATCCCAACTGACTTTCACTCCATGATTTTTCAGTTGGGTATAGGTAGAAACCACCAACCAGGTATATATGAATGCCCTCCAGTATAGAAGTGACCAAATCTTCTCAGAAACCCAAAATTGCCACTTTTTGCTGGAAGCTCCCACCGGTAACCGAGGGTTTTGGCCCGTCTTGAGGCCATTTGCCCTTGGTACTTCAACCCACCCATCCACACCGATAGCCCGGATCCTTGGGCTTTGCGGCTTAGGGGGATAGGATTCGAAGTCAGATAGTCCAAGGCACGTGCCAATAAAAGGTCGATTTACTTTGGATATCTTTGGATCTGCAGTATTGAAAGTATGATTGGGACAAAGTAAGAGTTTACCATAGTTTACCTAGTTTCCCTTGCTTGATGAATCTTGAATATAGAAATAGCTCACTAGGTATCCAACTTTTGGAAGACCAAATTTCATCCAATTTCACTGTTTTGCTGGAACGTTGGTTGAGTTGGAGGAGGAACCAGCAAGACCTAAAAGGGGGATGGTTGGGATGGTTTTTCGTGGTGACACGTGATCCCAGTTGGTCGCATCCATGTCATCATTTTTGCGACCACCTGAAGAAGTATGTGCTTGAGATTATATCCCCAAGAGTTGGGGGATATTCAATCCTCAATGGGAATTTCAGGATCCTAAAATGGAGGTACTAACGAGTACCATATGTATAGGCCTTATATATGGTAGGTACCTTCATTTTAGGATCCTGAAATTCCCATTGAAATCAGGACATTTACCAACCCTGTGTTTGTTGATTGCCCAAAGTTCTGATATTTCTTTGTCACACCCTCCCTGTTGGGTGCCCCCAAAAGTGCGGAAGATTTACCCTCTGGTAAACTAACATAACTGTGGAAAATCACCATTGTTAATGGGAAAATCCACTATAAATGGTCATTTTCAATAGCTACGTTAAATTACCAGAGGGTATACTCAAGATGACCAACCATCTTGAAGCTCCTTATGTCGAACCCCATTTCGACATATTTCGACAACGAGAAAAATCCCATTCCATGGCAACAAAAATCCCATTACACTCTGGTTATGACTAACATAGCCATGGTATAGATGGCCCATAGAAATAGATGGTTTACCTATTAAAAATGGTGATTTTCCATGGCTATGTTAGTCATAACCAGAGGGTAAATCTAGATTTTCTAGTAAATGGCAATTTCGACACCTAAGATCCTCATGTTAGGATCACGCAAGCATTTTTTACAGCCTACCCGGCCTGGTAAACGTTTACAGGTTGCTATTGAAGCCATGGCCCAGTCGAAATCGTTGATTTACCCATGAAAATAGCATGGTGGATCTTTCCAGTTCGCAAATTGTAAACGTTTACCAGAGTTAGTATCAGAGGGTAAATCCACCATTTTTTTGCCAACAAAACGGGCTGAGGCCACCTCATCAAATGCTACAATGATGAGCTGTGCGACCCGGCAGAAGACGGTGAGTCGGGAAGCTCAGTTTCATGGAGATTTCAGCAGCAAAAATGTCGACGTCGGATGTCGGACGACTAACTGGTTGGTGGTGACTGGTTAATGATGGTCTAGTATGGGATAATGATGGTTAATGATGGTTAACAATGGTTAATAATCACTGGTTGGTGGTGACTGGAACATTCGTTTGATGACTTTCCATATATTGGGAATGAATTTGTCATCATCCCAACATATCCCAAGTGACTTGAACAAACCATGATTTTTCAGAAGGGGTAGGTAGAAACCACCAACCAGTTGAGGATTGAAGATGTGATTTGAGATTTAAGTTTCTGTAACTTGGCGTTTATCGGCTTGTGGGATCTTGTCTTTCGAAACTGACCATTTCACCAGATGTGTTTCTGTGCTGTGCTGCTTCTGGTAGAGAAATTTCCAAGAATTTTTAGGGAGTGTACCTTTCAGACGTTTCAGTCATCTTGAACATTCTACTTCAGCTCAATGCAGTTCTACTAAGTTAAGTTTTGAAAGACCTGACGGATTTTTTGGATTCTTCCAACACCTTTCAGCTGTTGAGCTGTTGGATCTTGACGATGTTCACCTTCTGTCAGTTGAAACCGTATCTGGTTGGTGGTTTCAAACATTTTTTATTTTCCATAATATATGGGATAATCCTTCATAATCTTCCCATTGACTTTCATATTTTTCAGAGGGGTAGGTCAACCACCAACCAGGTATTTTTTACTATTGTTTTCCAGATTTTCCAGATTCAAAGGTGGTGGGTGGCAACAGCTTCAAGTTGAGCGTCTCTCGAATTACCCTCTGGTAAATTAACATAACCATGGAAAATCACCATTTTTAATGGGAAAACTCACTATAAATGGCCATTTTCAATAGCTATGTAACAAATTACCAAAGGGTACTCTCTTCCAGTGAATCACGGATGAACTCCAGTGCTTCGTCATCATTTTCCCTATAGATACACGTTTGAAGGTACCCCCAAAAAAATCTGCTTGGAAACGCACAAAAAATCACCATCTTTCCCCCATACCCGGCCTGGTAAACTAACAGTTTGCTGTTGAAAATGGCTATTTAGTTATAGTTGATTTACACATTAACCATACAGTAATAGTTATAGTTACAGTAATATAGCTTTCCATAGTTATAGTTGAAAATAGGAGTAAAAAAAAGGTGGATCTTTCCATAGGGTAACCAGACAGCTCCCCAAAATGACCCGCAAAATCCCCCGGGTTTTTGATCCGATCCCAGGGATTGCTGCGCCGCGAAGGGTGGCACCTTTATGTGTTCCTCGTGCGGGTACCCAAAATTGGAGTGGTATCAGTGGTTCATCATGGATTTTTGGGTGGGGTTTGGCTATAAATGGAGACACATGGGATTTCTGGTTGTTGCTGACTGGAACATGGCTGGATTATGACTTTCCATATATTTCGAAGAATCATCCCAACTGACGAACTCATATTTTTCAGGGGGATTGAAACCACCAACCAGATTTTGTTGGCGAAAAATATGGATTTTCTGAGTGAAAAAAGTCGGATTTGAAGTGTCAAAAGTGTGGCTTTGTCAAGGGACTGTTTTGACGGACTTTGTCAACGGAAACCGTGGATCTTACCATGAGTTTTTCCATGAGGATGATGATCAACATCAGGATTTTTCAGCATATGAGATACTTCAAAGACTTGATTCCGCAATATATATATATACATGTATAAATATACGTATATGTATATATGTATAATATTAATGTGTATATATCCATATACATATATTGAAGTATATATCCATAGTTGTTTTTTTCCGTCATTTCAGATGATTGGGAACCCCAGTCATGATAAGTCTATGGATGGCCCGAGACCACCAAGGATGGTCGACGTTTCAAGCGATCCATCCAATTATTAATGCTGGTTGGTGGTGACTGGAACATTGGTTTAGTATGGGATAATGATGGTTAATAGATGGTTAATAATCACTGGTTGGTGGTTTGGAACATGAATTTTATGAATTTTATGAGTTTTATGAATTTTATGAATTTTATCATCCCAACTGACGAACTCCATGATTTTTCAGAGGGGTTGGTTGAAACCACCAACCAGTTAATGCTGGTGCAACCACTGGCCAACAGTTTTGTTTGAGTCATTGTGGTAGGTGGACTTTGTATTGGCCAGGGAAAATGGTGGTCACGGAGAAAGTTTGCTGAAACAGCAATTTTTACAAGCTACTGTACATGTTTTTTTTTTGATAAATCACAAATGTCTTGGATTCTTAGCTTGCATTACAAGCATCCACCCAACAGTTACCAGCGGCGCAGTGGTGGATGTCGGCGGATGTCAGATTTATCGTGGTCTCATACCTCAACGATCGAGGTTTACCCTCTGGTAAACTAACATAGCTATGGAAAATCACCATTTTTGATGGGTAAATCCACTATAAATGACCATTTTCAATAGCTATGTTAGTTTACCAGAGGGTATCCAAAATTCAATTGGAAATCGCCCAGTTCCATCCAATTTGAAGGTACTTACATCCATGGTTGTTGAAAAGAATGTTACATCGAAAAAGTCGAAGGTACTTACATCATGTTACATCCAAACAAAAGTCGCTTCCACAAGAACCCGGGCAAAAATTCGTGCCGCTTGCGGTCGCGTGGCGGTCGCGTGGTCCGCGCCGTATATGTGCAAAGCCAAGAAGAACGGCGAGGATCCCTCGGACTATTTCTGTGGAAACCTCAATCCGCAGGGATTGGTTCGGTAGTTGACATGTCTCGGTTCGACATTGCAGGTACCGATGTTTCTTGGAGGTAGCTATCATATATCAAGGCCTATGTAAGGGCTATGGTAAGGGGATATGTCCTCCAAAATATGGCTTGAAAAATGGTACAGCCTTCCAGGTATTTCCAGGCCTTTCTTGATCGTTTTTCGAAGAAGTCACTGTTTACTGTGGGACATATCCTGCCATATGCATCCATAATCATCCATATATGTAATTATATCATACTAGCATCAAATGAACATATTATAGTGTTTATGTCATTACAGATTATATGTTATTCAGCGCAACTTGAGCTACAGCAATGAACATATAAACATTATATTATAACAATATAATAACAAATGAACATTATATTAACATTCATATGTGTTTTTTTATCATCAACATCTATTACAGTCCTTCGAAAAAAATGCTCGGCTGGTGCCAACTGCTAGATCTCCCAGTGATTCCACCAGTTTCCCAAGCACCATTCGTTCATGCTAAGGGCATTTTCACATATGTTTCCCATGACCAAAAAACCCTACACAAAACCATCATTTTCCATCATTTTCCCATGGTTTTCCATCATTTTCCATCATTTTCCCATGGTTTTCCATCATTTTCCCATGGTTTTCCCTCATTTTCCATCATTTTCCCATGGTTTTCCCTCATTTTCCATCATTTTCC
>Ga0126342_10010512_pt1 | contig 16561 bp, 14 predicted proteins | sample Cyp1metagenome_FD_92528 | JGI IMG/M metagenome (GOLD analysis project Ga0126342, IMG submission 92528) | Coral microbial communities from Lord Howe Island, Old Settlement Bay, Australia - Cyphastrea 1 metagenome | ecosystem: Host-associated > Invertebrates > Cnidaria > Coral ... | reverse complement strand
TTCTTTGACTAACTCTTTCCCTGACTAACTGTTTCTTTGACTAACTCTTTCTTTGACTAACTCTTTCCCTGACATTCTAAAAGTCCGTAACACGGAAGTTTCTCCCCCTAAACTTCCTTTGAAAAACACTTGGAGATTGGCATTCTCAAAGTTCCTCTGTCGGGACTTTGAGTCAACACCGTCCTCCGGATTCCTTGGCATCGATTCTTAATAAACCAGATCACTTGCCCAACCAGATCATTCCAGGAAATTCAAGATAGAACCGATATTTCACAAACTGGGCAATTACCTGGTTTTTCCCATGCCCTTCAACCTATGTTTGATCCCTGAAAATGCTGGATTTGTGATCATAATGTGATCATAATTAGCCTGAGATAAGCACCTATTTGGGCTGCTTCGGGCCTATTTTCTCATGAAAATTCCTGTTTCGTTTCTTTGAAACCGCTGCAATTTTGATATTGGACAAACTTGGTCGCTCAAAAAAAAAATCATGGTAGTCATGGTGGCATTCTTCCAACAAATCAACATCTCATAGGTACGGAATGGTCATTGGGATCAAACCATCACTGGTTGGTGGTGCTGGCTGTGCCCATCTTGAAAAATGATGGAGTGAAAGTCAATGGGTTTCGGATGACATCCCATATATGAAATGGAAAATAATCCAATCATGTTCCAAAGCACCAAGCAGTTATAATAAGTGTGCCATGGTCAAAACCTTATGGCTATGGTCTGATCCCTTATGGCTATGGACCATGAATGGACGACCATCCCCCACTCACCATTAAATTACCATTAAATCACCATTTAATCATCATTTGTGTTGGTGTTACTACTATCATCATTATCATTATTATAATGCTATATATTTAGTGTTATTATTACTACTATCATCCAATTAGTTTCCAACCTATATTGTTAATACTATACTACTATCATTATTACCCTCTGGTAAACTAACATAACTATGGAAAATCACCATTTTTTACTGGGGAAATCAACTATAAATGGCCATTCTCAATAGCTATGTTAAATTACCAGAGGGTATTATACTCTTAAAATTATAATTATATATATCCAGCCATATCCATCCCTCAGCCCTCCCGTTTTTCGCATGGCTCCATTGTTCTTCACGCAGGCATTCACCTCCTCCACGAACCTCTGCCAACCTGGGTGCAGTCAGAGCTGGGACGCAACAATAAATGACCTGCAGTCATCAGTAAGGAGTTAAGGAAGCACCATGTGCGACTAGGGCGTAGTATGTCTTTCAAGCCTTCTGCGCCTTCCTAATTGGGTATGGATCAATACCTATTAATACCATTTTTAGTGGGATGAACATCCATAAATCCCAGCTATTTTGATGTGAACTACAGGGGTACTATTGGTTTTGACACACTGCCAATTGTATTCAAGCCATTGGGGCCCGGGGACACGTGGGGAGAGGCAGTGAGTCAATTGATTTACAAGTCGTTTGAGTTGCAGTGAACCAGCAACCATTTTAGTGTTTGTTTTGTATTAGCCATCTACTTCTTGGGATACGAAAAACCCAATTTTGACCCAAATCCATGATATATCATATGTACATATAATATACATATATATATATGTATATATATATATCTATTAAATATGCAATTGTATACCTTAATATATATCCATATACTAGACGTAACATATATAGTTATACGTCTATATTCTATATTCTATATTATATATATTCTATATTGTACAATGAACATGATTTTCCACTATCAATATCAATTCCGGATTGTCCATCTACCATCGAGCTGGGGTAGCTCCATTGATGGACCCCCCCCATGTAAAAAAACCGATATGGAATGATATGGAGGTTTTCATAAATGGGGGTAATGGGGGTACCCCTAAATCATCCATTTTATTTTCGGATTTTCCATGAAATAAACCAACCAGCTACGGTGGGTGCAAGAAATCCTTCACCACCAAAAGGATGGTTGAAACCCTATAAATGATGGGATAAACCACCTATCAAGTGGTGCAGGATTTCGCAACCATCCACAGTATGGGGGATTCCCCCATGACTTTGGAACCCCGCATTGACCCATCAACCCCAACCGCCAAAAAAAAAACGAGCCACGCTCCGCATCAATGTCTTCCGGCGTCTCGGGACTGAAGGTCCAAGGCTCACAGCCCTCGGGAAGGCGGTTGAAGTGGGATTTCATGGTGATTTCAATTGATGTTCATGTTTTTCATGTTTACTAATGTTTACAACCATCCTATGAAATCTGGTAAAAATCTGGTAAACATTAGTAAACATAAAAATATGTTGGCCTGGGCCGGGAAAACAATCTGGTTGGTGGTTTTGAACCATCTTCAAAAATATGAAAGTCAATGAGACTGATTATCCCATATATTATGGAAAATATAACATGCTTGAAACCACCAACCAGTTTAATATGTCTTGATATTCCCATAATTCATTCCCCTTCATGTTTAATGGGATGCTTATGGGGTTTGTAGAAAAAATACGATGATTACTGAAATTGTTTCCAACAAGCATGGGGATAATCTAATGGGAATTACCCTCTGGTTATGACTAACATAGCTATGGAAAATGGTCCATTTATAGATGATCAATATATATATATGATTATATATGATATATATATAATTATATTATATATATATATGTATAATTATATATATATATTAAATGATTTACCTTTTGAACATGGTGCATGCCATAGCTACGTTAGATAACCACAGGGTAAGAATATCATAGTGATTTCAATGAGACACAATTCATTATACTTTTAAGTGTTCATATCATCGTGATACTAGATTTTGTGCCTCATGATAATCATTTTATATCATTTTATCATAAACAACATTAACATTCATCATACTTACCCGTCATTCTAAGTATAATAATAACATTAAAAGTTTTGTTGCACTAAAACAATTACCATAGTATATAGGTGATGCCACTGCACATAGATTGCATAATTCATGGAAAACATGCATCCTTGTTTTCATAGTATAAGGTCTCCCCCAACATAGGACAAGCTCTTCGCTACTGTTGTATCAACCCGAAAATCTTTTTGTGGTAACACACGGGCCCACGGGCGGTTGTCACCTTGTGGAATAACAATGACATAAACACCATGTGAGAGACACGGGTGCACATCAGCATTTAATGACCCAACCTGGCATTCACCAAAAAAAAACTATCCATTCACGGCTGTTTTTCATTGGTGATACCCGGGTTTTTTGGGCTCCGCAACTGGATTTGACCATCCCACATCATCCAGTCCTGATCAAAAAAAGATCTTAGCCCAGGCGCTACCGTCTCATGGAAGCGGAGGTCTGTGTCCATGGCGGGTGCAGTGTTGAGCCCTGCTCAGAAAGATGTTTTTTTTCATAGGGCCAGATTTCTGGAGGATATGGGGGCCGCTGCGCTGTTTGTTGCAAGCTGATTTGAGCTGAAAGAGACGTGGCGCGGCGGCGGAAATTCTTCCACATTGGAATCATGCTGCAAGGCCTAAAAATCAGGACTTCTTGCGGACAGAACCACTCAAAGCATGTGTGGCGCATCAAACTTGGCACTTGCATGTCCCTATCATGCTGGTTTGCTTTCTAGCAGTGGTCGGATCTTGCCCAGTGCAGTGAAAGATGCCAGTTCTAGTGGGTTTTTGTCTTGATTTAATCTCAAGATGGCCCTGTTACCCTGGCTTTTGAAGATGCATATTGACTTTCCAAGTTTGCGTGTGTTTACCTTTTATATTATACACAAACGCGCGCACACACACACACGCACACTCTCACGCCTAAACATGGCTATTGTGGATACCCTACAAACAATTATTTCTCGGGAGGGCAGTATACAGGATACATATTATTGGATTCATATGGATTCATAGCTCAGCTAGGGCCTTGCCCATTGGTCATTGACCAAATTAATCAAGGTTCACCCAGCCAATGCCCAGGGTCGCAAGGATAAGGATGGTGACGATCGTGTGTGGAGAAGCTTTACATGGCAGTTCAGCATGTAAAGTAAACAAATCATCTTCAAAACAGGGGATTTCCGATCAGATTTATTTTCAAGAGGGTATGCTTCATATCCAAAAACCTGTGTTTCATCAGCAAAACCAGAAACAACATCGGGCCCCTCGCCGATGCGAACGGAGTTGCAAGCTGATACGACTGGAGGATATACTCCCTATCTCCCTTAAACTAATCATGAACCATCCCATAGCACATTCAAACCCTCCAGGTTTTCAGATTTTGCGCCAGTGCTAGCAGCCATCCGAGGGCAGCACAGCTGTACATGTGCTGCAGGTTGGCTCTATCTCCATGGAGATTAAAATTGTGCTCCTCTCCAGTCGTCAATGTGTTTCACACTTCCGCATCTCGTGCATTTTTTTTGCACAGCAGACATTTCAGAAAGGCAAGGTTTCTTCGACTTTCTGATTCACATCGAATTGATTCGAATTGTTTAAACGTTTTTTTGCGGCGGGCAAGGCTCTCTCAGTCGCAGTTGACGACTGGCAATGCCTCAGTGTCTTGAGTGTCTTGATGATTGGATCTTTCTCATCAATGGCCATTTCAGGTACCTAAATTGGAGGTACCTACCATATATAAGTCCTATATAAGGCCTATGTAAGAGAATATCCCCACAAAATATGGCCTTATATGGTACTAACGTACCTCCATTTTAGGATCCTGGATTTCCCATTGATTCTAGCCTCACTGGGTTGGTTTACCGGAAAACTATGAGAAACCACAAGGTGGGCCGGTGGGCTGGTGGGCCCTCCAGTGATGTTCGTTGGTTTATAAACCTCATGAACTCCTTCGTTATTTCATTGCCATACACATTGTCAATCTTAGATACCCTGCAAAAGATGAAAAAATCTTAGCTGGTGAACGTAGATCTTCCTATTTGTAGCAAAAGATTAAAGGATTAGTTTCTACCCATCCAGTCGGTTGACCTAGTACACCGTTTCAATGGCCATTTCAGGATCCTAAATTGGAGGTACCTACCATATATAAGACCTATGTAAGGGGATATACCTACAAAATATGGCCTTATATGGTACAGTACCTCCAATTTAGGATCCCGAAATTCCCATTGATGGTTGAGTTCAAAAACCGACTTAGCTATCTACGATGTGGCCACACCTTGGCCAACGCTGGGCCTTGGGATTGATTTTCTTCGTCAGTCACATATCTCGAGCCCAACACATGGCTTGTAAGTAGGTAAATGGGGGTTTGCATAGATGGAGGTACCCAAAAATGGATGGTTTATATATGTTTAGATGGAAAAACCACAAATGGATGATGACTGGGGGTACCACCGTTTCAGGAAACTTCCTAACATAAAACCATAGTTATAGGGATTATCTCCGAACTTATGAAGGTTACCAGTTATAGCCATGTGTATCCATTTACATTGCCAATCTTAGATAGCCTTCAAATAAATAAATTCTTAGCTGGTGGCTGGTGAACTTAGATATGCTTTTCCCATTGATACCAAAAGACTAACGGATTCTGGTTGGTGGTTTCACCCCCTCTGAAAAATATTAGTCAGTTGGGGTTACTATTCTCAACATATGGAAAAATAAAAACTGTTCCAAACCACCAACCAATAGTTTAGTTATGTTCATAAATCATTATAATCCCCACTAATTAGTTCGTTCTATCTACCATAAACCATAGTTAATCGACATTTCCAAACCACCCACCAGGATTTTTAAAGATGATTAAAGTATCCATCCAGTCGATTGACATAGATTCCCAGCCGCATCCAAAGCGGCAAAGGAATCCCCCAAAAAACGATTTTTTGAGCGGACCTGGAATTCCTGGAATTTCTGAGGCTCCACACATTTTTGTTTTCAAATTGGAAAGCGCTGTTTTTGCACAGGAACGTCACCAAGAAATAGACATCTAGACGTCAATGTAGACGTTTCCAATGTTTTTCATTATCATTGCCAATCTGCCAGATAGCCTGCAAAAAAATGCAAATTCTTTGCTGGTGAACGTATATAGTCCCATTGATACCAAAAGACTAGTTAGGATTAAAGTATCCATCTAAGATTGACCTAGTATAGACTAACATAACTATGGAAAATCACCATTTTGAATGGGAAAACTCACTATAAATGGCCATTTTCAATAGCTATGATTGACCTAGTTATCATGTTGGCCACTCCAGTAGTGTTTCACCATCTCAAAATCAGCCTCCAATTTTGTGGCGGCAAGGTACTTGCACAGCACCACGCTGAGCTGCTTCCAGCCACCACAAGCCCAAGACGCGAACCGGGCCACCGCCCACTGCAATGGCGTAATGACCTTCGTCCTGGCGAGGGTTGGGCATCACTCCATGCAAAACCAACATTGGGGGTTATCCACAGCATTCCCCTGCGGAAGATGCATGGAAGCCTGCAGGAAATGATGGGGAAAGAATCTCTGAATTATACCATCCTGGAAACACGTTTCAATATATATATATACTGTTTTAGTGGTGGAATAATCATTCAGAGATTTGAAACCAACAAGCAGAATAGTGCTGTCTCACATTGGTTACTGGTGCCTTTCCTGACATCTTTGATCAGACCTGGCCTTTCCCGGCATCTTTCAGAGGCCAAAGTGCAACAAACCGTGAAATGATTCCAATGAATGGCTGGTTGGTGGTACACCTACCCCTCTGAAAAATATGACTTCGTCGGTTGGGATGATGAAATTCCCAACTCAATGGAAAAACATAAAATTCCATGGTTCCAGTCACCACCAACCAGTTATGCTCCTCGATGTTTGAGCTGCATGTCCATGAGTTGAATTTTCACTTTCGCTGCTTGTATCGACATGTTTGCCTAGGCAAAGTTTTTTCCATTCATTACTCCTGACAGGTCCACATGTGGGATCCCCCAAACAGTAGCTTTTGACGTCTTGTGAATGCTATTTCAATTATTCCCACTAAAAGAATTTACTTTGGAATTGTTCAGGTCCCATTTTGAGATTACTGCAGAGCCAAGCATCTTTCAGGGACTCTTGCCTCAGAAAAGACTTGAGGGTCTCTGCTTGAAATTCAAGCAGGGCGTCTCTGTCCGATCATTTCCAATAGACAGAGATAGATGACTAGCTTGATCATTGCAAATCTGTCTTGATCATTTCAATTTTCAAAACGGCTTCATCAATCTTCATCATCTTACTGGTGCTTAGCAGGGAATGAGGGAATGATCCATAATCACTAGTAATAATCATCCCAGCAACCCCCAGCAACCCATCCATTCCCTACTAAGCACCAGTAAGTCATCCAATAGATCTTCAATCTCATGGAAAATCTATCATTCAGACAGCAGGTTTGTTTTCCCAGCGAAAAAAACCTCGATGGAGATTTTCCAGCCATCCACAAGCAACTTCTGGGGTCATTTCATAGCCAATCTGCCAGATAGCCTGCAAAAAATGACAAATTCTTAGCTGGTGAACGTAGATATTCCCATACCAAAAGACTAGTTAGGATTACCCGGCCTGGTAAACATACAAAAAACTATGGAAAGTTTTGATGGGAAAATCCACTATTTCAATGGGTATCCATCCAGTCGATTGACCATTATTGATGCTGCGGTCGTTTCAGGTTGCTACAGTTTACATCCAGATATGCTGGACAAAGCCCTTGTAGGGTACGCCTTGGCCACGCCTTAAAGCCGAAAGATGTCACGCGACTGGCGCATGGCTTCACCAAATTGTTTAAGTTGGTATAGTCCCAAATGCGCAGGCAATAAGCCAAGAGTTTGATGATTGCCTTACACAGTTTATCAGTGGCATCTCCAGCACCAATTCTTTTTGTCAGAGGGCATAGACATAGTTTGTGCCCAGCCAAAGTGGATTTGTTTTTCTTGAAAGTGATTCAACTTAAAATCCAACCATACTACCAGGTCAGCGTTTTCGCGGTGACACGTCCACCACCCTTTTTTATCTGCCGGTGTTCCGAAATGCTGCTAAGGTGCGGTGACAAAACCACACCTTCCTACCGGCCGGGATGGCTGCGTGTAACAAACGGCGATGGGCCCCAATGCTACACATTTTCATGGGGTCATATCCCAGAAGGCAAAGCTCCCCAAACAGTAGCGCTAAGTTGACGCACATTTGCCGGTAAAAACACTGGGGTTGATTGCGGGATATATATAATATAGTTAGTAGACTTAATGGAATCATTAAAACTATTAAGCTACTAATTTTCATTAATGTTCCATATTAGTTGATGATATGTCCACCTATTTACACTATAGTTAACGGCTTTATAAACTGGTTGGTGGTTTCAACCTACCCCTCTGAAAAATGATGGAGTTCGTCAATGGGAAGGATTATCCCATATATGAAATGGACAATAAAATTCATGTTTGAAACCACCACCAGTGATTATTAACAATTATTAGTTAACCATCATTTATAAAATCTATGTCCACCAACGTTCACATCACCGGGGCATCATCTAATCGTCGGTGGATCAACGGACGGATGGTCCGATGGGTTTTTCGTAGCTCTCTTTTCGACGCCATAAAAGGGGTTTCTTACGACAGACTGAAGCTGCCGTAAAAGATGGTTAATGCTGATTTAATAGGTAAATTAATGATGGTTAATGATGGTTAATGATGATTAGTACCACCTATTGCCACCTGATGGTTATTAATGGTGTGATGAATTCCAACTGATGGTTTCAAATCATTGCCAATCAGCCAGATAGCCTGCAAAAAATGAAACTCTTAGCTGGTGAACGTAGATATTCCCGTTGATACCAAAAGACTAGTTAGGATTAAAGTATCCATCAAAGATTGATCTAGTTATGTCATGGGGGATCCCCAGTCATCACCATGGCTTGAACAACTGAAATTTTCCCAACATCTACAAAAATCGTCGAATGACTTGGAGGATTTTGGGGGTATCCCCCCATTTTAGGAAAGCTCCAAATGAATCAATTCATAGCCAAAGGATGTCAAGGGCAGGAATTGGCACAAACAGGCAGGTATCTGTGGCTGGACAACTGGAAGTACCTGTCAGCCCCGATTTAGCTGTTGAGGTCTCTCAAGAATTTGAGATGATTTCCGGGTCCGGTTACACCATAAAATTGACTACAGGATGGGGCCCCCGTTGGATAGCGTTCAGTTGCTTTATAAAGTGGCTGAATTCTATGTTTTATGGTAGATATAACGAACTAGTTTTCATGGTGGTTACAATCCCATATGCTCCATGGTGCTGGTATATTTACCTACAAAACTGGGTGATTTTGGGCAAGGGCACATGTTGGCAAATGTTGGTCAATATTCCAGCACCATGGTTCGCATATGGGAATGGTTTATGGTAGATATAATGGTTTAGTGGCTTAACACTGGTTTATGGTAGATATAACTATAGTTAATGGGGATTATAATGGTTTATAAACCAACGTAAACATCACTGACCTGCCCCATCCTTGACGATGACCGCAACCAAGCTTCGTTGCCCCATCGCTCTTGATCCCACCCTTGTTGGTTGACCTCAAAATGCGCTCAACTGACTGCGAGTGGGGAAAACCACTCTGTCAGAACTTGCTTTGGAACATCTGCTGATGTTGGGGGTTGAATATTTGAGGATCCTTGAGATCCAAAAACAAGACTACAATAGACTACACTGACTACACTATATGGATCCATATAAACAAGACTACACTATGGATCCATATAATATCCATATAGAAAGCCCAAAAAGAAATTTGTGAATCGTTGTTTGCACGTTGTGATATCCCAGTGAATGTGATGTGAGGTGATAATATTTTTTTGTGTAGACTGTGTAGACTGTGTAGACCCGATAATACCCGTTTGGTGAGCAATTGCACTCTACATTCACAGCCCATGTGAAATATATCTTAAATATGTGTTGAATTATAGAAATTATATGTTAAATATATCTTAAATACATGTTAAACAGATGATTAATACATGCTAAATATATGTCAAAAGCATTCAACAGCTATCTTCGGCATATGTTTTAAGATGCTGACTCACGTTGCATTTTCGATGTTTTTCCACATGGGACACTTCCCAGGGCCCAACGAGTAGCATTTTCAATGTCAAGCTTTGGCATCGCATTGACTGATGGCTTTACAATGCTTTACATTTTCACACAGAATCGTCAAGAAATTTGAAAATGTCTAGATTCCATCTGGTTTACATTCCAGATGGAATCCAAATGGAATCGCTTTCCAATGGTTTACAATGCTTTTCTGCAGGATTCCATCTGGAAAACCCAATGGGATATCTCCCACGTCTAATCCAAAATGATGTCTTACGTCCAGGCATTCCAATATCGGTCACGTGACGTGACGTTCACCGTGGTGTTCCCCAATCTCGAAACTGAAGTATGAAAATGGCCATTGAAATAGTGGATTTACCCATTGAAAATTGTGATTTTCCATAGTTTTCTGTATGTTTACCAGAGGGTATTTCCCCAAGTATGACCAAATGGCACTGGGGAAATCATCCCCAGTGCCATGGAGAATGGGATGATTTCACCCACTAGTGAGATCGCCAGCAAGTCACCAAGCGCAGCCTTGCACCTTCGCCTCAGATTCTCAGATGGGTGGGTCATGATGGGCGGGTGCCATGTCACGATCTCGGCCGCAAGGCAAAGATTAAGGGTATTGACATGTATAGTAATCATCTATAATCAATCTATAACCAACCCTGTCTAACCATCATGTAAATAATGTGAATACATGTGAATACGATCCTCAATTGATAATACATGTGAATAATCCATCTATGATCACCCCTCTATAGGATTTATGGATGGTTATTGACGTTTGCTAGGGGCCTGTAGTACTGTAGCTTGCTGTCTGCTCCCAGTTGATGGCTTGTTCCTTCACGTTTGGATGGCGTGAACAAAAGAAGGATCTGTGCGAGTCAATCCGCTGTTGCTTCTTTGGCCAGGCGATGTATATATATATACAATAATAATTTTACATATGTATTGCCTACCATATATAATTATCATAGTACGTTATAATATATATATATATAATTACATGTATATGTATATGATTGTATATGATACATTATCTAACCATCCTATACCATCCTAATCGGTCAAATAACCCGTGAGTGTTTTCAGCGAAACATCGATAGTTTCCACTTCTTGGTACAGGCCCAGAACGATCATCTCACACACTTTGGGACATGTCGAACATGCCCATATTTTCTGGTTGGTGCTTTTAACCATCTTGAAAAAGAAGTAGTCAGCTGGGATGATTATGCCCAATTTATGGAAAAAATAAAACATGTTCCAGTCACCACCAACCAGTTTTAATTGCTGAACTCACAAACTCCAGCAGCACATCTTCGCCCATGTACGCAGATCCAGGGTGATTCGGCTGCGGTCACTTCTTTGTCCATTCTGGCCGTTTACGAGTCAGGACTCTGAAAGTGCATGAAAGGCAGTTGTGACCAACACAACCAGTCGCCATATGGTGCCCTGGCAAAATATGTCGAACATCCAAGTTTCATTGCCAATCTTAGATAGCCTGCGAAAAAATAAATTCTTTGCTGGTTGGTAGATAGTCCCATTGATACCAAAAGACTAAAGGATTAAAGTATCCATCTAAGATTAACCTAGTTTCTTTTGACTCATACCCAACATGTTGTTCTTGAAGGGACAACATGTAAATCCAAATCAGGAAAGCTGACTCAGAGCGAACAAAAGCCCTTTTGGTGCACATCGACCTGCGAGCCTTTCAAAAAACACCTAAAACCCATCAAGACATACCCTCTGGTAACCTAACATAACTATGGAAAATCACCATTTTTCGTGGGTAAATCAACTATTCCTATGGCCATTTTTAATAGCAAACTGTTACTAATTACCAGAGGGTATCAGGATTTGATTCAACTGGTACCCACAGACAGACTGGTCGATCGAAGTTTTTTCATTTTTTGGATCTTCTCTAAGGATTGACTTCGGGAAAAGCACTGCCCCGCCTTGTCATAAGGGAGATTACCTTGGCCAATCCCACGATCAAAAACCCGAACATATGACAATCAGTGGGGAGCATTCTTCATTATCCCAGGAAAGCAATGAGGTACCCTCTGGTAAATAAACATAGACCCTGAAAATAACACATGTTTAATGGAAATTAATCTTCCAACCCCTATCTGCCAGGGTCTATGTTAATTTACTGGAGGGTAAGTATAGCTGAAGTCATGAAATCAGCTCTACTGGCAAAGGTGTTCAAGCTGTTGGCAGCCAGAGAAATTATGGGCCAAGATTGGTGCAGTACTTGTGCACTCCGAGAAATGAATAGACATGACCAACAAAAAACAGATTTCCAAGTCTGAAACAACCAATATGTTCAGCCTGGTTTGTGGTTTCAAATATTTTGGTGAAGTTTTCCTCCTGTGACTTCGCACCAACTGACTTTATGATTCAGGACATCTTTGGCCTGGTTTACCATGGTTTCCCTACGTCACAAGCTTGAAACCCATTGAAACCCTCGATGCACATCGGCATCACAATCAAAGACATGTGGAAAACCCCATGGTTTCCCTAGGAATATGATCTGCACACGGTGGGTGTTCCACATTGAACTGTTAGTTTATGGGAGGATCAATCTGAAGGTTGAGTTGTTGAACGTCATGTACCCTCTGGTAAACTAACATAGTGGATTTACCCATTAAAAATGGTGATTTTCATTGATTTTCCATAGTTATGTGATGTTATGTTAGTTTACCAGAGGGTATGTTATAAATCTCTGGATCTATCCTCAAGCTGGCACAAGCGTCCTGTGACCGGTCATTCAAGCGTCAACCAGCGTTGGGATCAACTAGGCATGTGATTTCTCACTCTTGTTCTTGCTGTTTTTCTGGTTGGTGGTTTTTCGCCTACCCCTCTGAAAAATGATGGACTTCGTCAGCTGGGAATTTCATCAATTCCCAATATGATGGGAAAGTCATTCAAAATTCCTTGGTTCCAAACCACCAACCTGTTTTTGTTTTACTGAATTCCCAGCTTTTCTTGTTGGTAGACTAAGACAAAGCGTTGCGTACATTTTAACGATCATTTCCAAGAATTTATGCACTACGTAGCAGATTCTGAACCCGAAACAGTCACAACCACGTCTTTCTCCGTACAATGTGGGGCCCCCGTTCGATAGCTAAGTTGGTGCACACAACTCCAATAACTATGGTTTATGGTACGCAAATAACTATAGTTATGGGGGTTTATAAACCAACTTATACTGGGGGGCCCCACATTGTATCTCCAGATCAATGCATATCATTGGTGAATGTTGATGATGTCTCCCCATCATTGAATCCTGTTTCTGGCTGCAACAAAAATCTCCATTTTGCCATCAAACTGCCATCGGATGTACCCTCCTGTAAACAACAATAGATGTGGAAAACCCACCAATTCTAGATCCTTTTCCTAGGGAAGCCATGGTTTTTCCACATCTATGTTGGTTTACCCTATGGGTAACTGATAGATATATTACCCTCTGCTATATAAACATAGACCCTTTCAGATAGGGGTTGGAAGACTAGTTTCCATTAAAAGATTGTGATTTTCAGGGACAAACTGTTAATTTGCAAGGGGGAATATATATATATACATACACTGGTTGGTGGTTTTAACCATCTTGAAAAATATTAGTCAATGGGAAGGATTATCCCATATATTATGGAAAAAATGTTTGAAACCACCAACCAGTATAAATATATATATATATATAATATATTATTACTATATACAATGTGTAATTTTGTATAATCCTGTTGAACCTACTGGTCACGCTGTTGAGACGTTGATCCCGACTTCTTTCTTTCGACCAACCATGGGTGTTTTTGCTTGGGTCTACCCTCCAATCATTGATTTTGTTCGATGATCTTAGTACTTTTCCACAGATTCAATGGGTACCCACCCCATAGAACAAACAAAAAAATGATCTGAACAATGATTCAATGGCCGATTTTCCAAAGATTTTATTCGTTTTTCATAGTTGAAACACATCTTGTAAAAGGACGCCAGAGTGGCACCTTCCGAGTTGCCATAGACGTGAGGCAGCTCCGTGACCTGCGGTCTAGGCATCTCCATTTCCGGACCCAGCTGCAGCTCGACGGACAGCAGCTGCATCACCGCGTCGATGGGAGCGAAGATGCGCAACGAGGAGGCCGTGTCCTGCAACGAATGCGGGGCCCCCGGAAATTCGATATGGTGCATGCGTGCGTTTATATATAACTCCAATTTCAATGTGGTTGATGATACACAAATAACGAACTAGTATTCATGCAATGTGGGGCCCCCGTTGGATAGCGTTCAGTTGCCTTATTTTAGTGGCTGAATTCTATGGTTTATAGTAGATATATGTAGATATAGCTATATTATTTATGGGGTTTATAAATCATCAGACATACCCTCTGGTAAATTAACATAGACCCTGGCAGTTGTCGGGGTTGGAAGACTAGTTGCCATTAAAAATGGGTGATTTTCAGGTGAGATCTCAACGGCTCCACTGCAGTTGTGTTTCAACGCATCGAGTCTTAGATGCTCAATGCTGATGCGCATCATGGGGATTTCACCACAAAACAAAGTGGTTTTGAACCGGGAAAGCCATGGTTTTCCTATCCCATAGGATCCATGTATGGTATATTGCTAACATTTGGGATATATTGATGGTAAATGTTACCACATATAGCATACATGGATCCTATGGGTATAGAACATCAACTACAAATCCCGGATTAGCTCACCATGGTGCTGGTATATAAAAACCTACAAAACTGGCTGATTTTTGACAAGGGCAAATGTTGGTGTGCATATTCCAGCACCATGGTTCGCTAATCTGGGAATGGTTTCAACAGTTCCAACGCATCAAAAAAACGTTTTACATTTTTTAAATGGAGATTTAACGAGGTTAACCACACTTTTTATATGGGAATAACATCAATATATCAACACGATCAATGACATATATATGTATAATTATACATAATTATATATATATATATATATATATACACACTAAACATATACTTAAATCAACCGATGATGGGATGGAATGACTGGAATGATTTAGATGACAAGTCCAAAACAGAACACCATGAGGGTTTCATGCTTTAAGACATGGGAATGTAAGATTGTCTGAGTTGTGTTAACATCAACCGATAAGACAATGACTTTTTCTTATCGTATATCAAACATGATGGACTTGAGCATATTTCGGGCATGGGAAAAGATTGACTAGAAAAAAGACCGGTAACTCACATGGATTTCACCATCAAGCACTGGGATTTAACGTGATTCAACCTTTACAAATGCTGAAACATTCAAAATGGGAGATTTCACTGTTACGGATGGTGGATGAAGCATCATGTGAGCTTGTTGAACATGGTCTGTACGGCCCACCATGTTTATAACAACCTAAAACAACTAAACATGATGATGCAACCAAGTATAAAACCCAAGCTTAAACAGGGTCAGCAAGAAGAGTTTTTGGTCCCCTGATGCACTTCGTGCAGAAGTAGAAGTCATTGGTGTCGACGAAACTTGGGTACCGCGCATAGCGGATCATACTGGTATATATATATAAGATTATATGTATATGTATATGTATATGTACATATCTATATATATATGTATATGTACATATATATATGTAATTATATGTATATATATATATGTATATATATATGTATATATATATACATACTATAGATATATTATAGATATATTATAGTTGATACTAAAGACACCTCAGATTTGCACTTTAGTTTTGACTTTCATCAATACCCAAAACGGCTTTATCCCAAGATTGATTAATCCAGCGCCGACGGCGTTCCACACCAAGATTCATATTGAGTCTGCTGCAATGCAACCTGAGCCCATGGAGATGATCGAGACCGAAACAGTGGATGTTTTCATGGATTAAAACGGTGCAATTTGCCACAGAAATGCTAAGATTTTCCACTCTTTATAGGGATATCTATATATATTATATATATTAAATTATATATTATATATATTATATTATATATTATACATATATATAATATATATATATTATATATATATTATACATTAAGAATGATCAAGACATATCCATCCAGTTGGTGACATCATCACTGTTTTTCACCACCGAAGTCTCTTCAACGTGTCAAGGTGCGATCACGGTGCCCAGGGCCTTTCCTGCTTTGGCGCGTTGCGCAGCAGAGATGGCCATGCGATCCGAGTTCATGCCCACCTGGCCACACTGGACGTGATCCAATGGATTCCACGAGCGAATTTCAATATCTGGTTGGTGGTGACTTAACCATCTTGAAACATATTAGTTAGTCAATCCCAGATTAGCTCACCATGGTGCTGGTATATTTACCTACAAAACTGGGTGATTTTGTTCGGGCAAATGTTGGTAAATATTCCAGCACCATGGAGCATATGGGAATGGGAAGGATTATCCCATATTATCAAAGGAAGTTTAGGGGGAGAAACTTCCGTGTTACGGACTTTTAGAATGTCAGGGAAAGAGTTAGTCAAAGAAAGAGTTAGTCAAAGAAACAGTTAGTCA
>Ga0126342_10010511_pt1 | contig 16561 bp, 11 predicted proteins | sample Cyp1metagenome_FD_92528 | JGI IMG/M metagenome (GOLD analysis project Ga0126342, IMG submission 92528) | Coral microbial communities from Lord Howe Island, Old Settlement Bay, Australia - Cyphastrea 1 metagenome | ecosystem: Host-associated > Invertebrates > Cnidaria > Coral ... | reverse complement strand
TGCAGCACTGGAGAAAAGATCAGCAATGCGGAAGCAGCTGCCCGTGTGACGTCGTCGAACTGGAACATTTATTCTCAACATCAACCATTGGAACATAATCGGGTAGGCAATCCCCGATTCGCATATATATATATTTGTATATACAGAGGGGGATACAATGTTCTAAAGACATTGTTTGACGGCGTGACTGATGTTTAGCCCATTTGCTGTTGAATGTTGATATCGATGATTTTCAGGGTAATCTAACCCTGCAATGCAAGTTTCGTTTTAGGAATCCAAATTATATACAGATTAGTTTTAGAGTGGTGGGGGTGTTCAAGCTGATTGGTGAAGGAGTTACAAAAACAAATGTGTAATGTGGGAAACCCAAACATAGACTTACACTTTGTTTTTTTTTAATAGCACCCCTTTGTGTTTTTTTCTGATTAGGTTTACCACAATACTTGCAATTGTTTTGTATTTACCTGTTTCGATGGAATGCGTGATAATTACCCAGAATTTTGATCTATCTTAGCAAAGCGATGTCAACGCAATAGGGAAACTATTTTCGTCGCTGTGTTTGAGAATGTGCTTGTATTGCACATGGTCAGGTGCTGTTTAATATGTTCGAATGGATGGGACATATACGTGCTCATTGTACATCTAGTTTGTATCTGCAAAATTATGTCTTGTATTTCTTCACCCATGATGGGTCTACCAGGCTTGTAGACCACTTCAAGAGTCTGCTAAAATCAGTCACCATTTGGGGATCGCCTCCCTGAAAATCAGAACTCTTCGCTGTGTGCCACGGTGAGAAAAGAACAGTTAGTTTTTTCTTCAAGAAGTGGACGTTTCATGAAGTTTCTGGATGAAAGTAGGGTTCTAGGAAGACTTTTGACATGGAATCCGGACCATGAGGCTTGTGAAAAGGACGCATTTCTGATTGGACATGGTTTGGTCTTGGGCTAGATGTTCTTTTGCTGGGTATGTAGCATTGGTAAGCGTGGCTATCGGCACCAACATGACTCTGTATGATGTTGGCCAATGGTCAGGAAAAGTCACTGATCGAAGAACAATGCAACCACTGGTGGGCCAATGAATGCCCGCTCTTTGTGGTTGAGAGCCTCTGCTGAAGGGAAAGGTTTGCTGGTTGGTGATTGGACGTCCGTTTTGTTTCGCCATCAATAGAGAAGATAGTACTTGAATGTACTTTAATAGCAAATCTAAAGCCGTCCCACTAAGAAACTCACTTCTTTAAGGAAATAATCCCAGAGGGAGTATCTCAGGGGGTAAAGCGGCAGGTTCAAGATCGTGCCGTCCGAGCCTGGTCCAAATCTTGAGTGTTTGAGCCTGTTTGAATCCAGAAACAGATCGTCAGAGTTGCATGTGCTGCTTTGGCTACGTTTATGCATCTGTACTGTATGCCACCAGAATAGTTTTTGGGGTTTGACAGGTGAACACACTGAAACATTTGAGAATCATCTGATGGAATTCAAGGTTCAGGTGACAATTTCACAATTTCTGGGTTCAAAGTCAGCAATACTCCAGCCAGAAAAGCAATGAAATCTCAACGTGTTTTCTTCAGCAAGGTGTTTCTGTCATGTTTTCGCTGCTGTGTTTCTTGCAAATTGTTACAGTCGAGAAACAACGCTACATATATATATAAACATATACATATACAGTATATATAATATATATTTATGTATATATATAAAATATAATCGTTCATTATACTATATACATGTTCTATATACATACTCTATATACAGACACACATCCCTATCTATGCACATGCAACCCAAGGAAGTGCTGTTCCTCCATCCCCGTGGCCAAAGATACTGAGCCTTGGATTCAGCTGATCATTTTCCCATATAGAATGCCTATAAAATAGGCGTATTGTAAGGGAATATACCACAAAATATGGTCTTACCCTCTGGTAAACTAACAGTTTGCTATGGAAAATGGCCATAGAAATAGTTGATTTACCCACGAAAAATTGTGATTTTGCATAGTTCGTTTGAAGGGATCATGTTCTGAACGGAAAATCACAATCCGTAAGTTCGGTAGATTTTTTATATTTCTATGGAAAAATACATGCAATGTCGCTTAAACAAAGTGTAAGAAATTACCAGAGGATAGCTGGGAGTTACCTCATTCTGAGGCTCCCACGAGTCGTATGGGCAAAAATCCGGTGCGATGGAGAGTGGGAAATCTTTCCGGGAAAATCGATGGGAAAATGGATGGACAGTGGGACATCTTCCAGCTTCCATGTTTCAACAAGATCACAAGGGTTGCCATAGATGATCATGGAAGAGATGACCAGATTAGAAATGAAGATAGCAGAAACGGTCACAAATTTCCACGGTGCTGGGGTGAAAACACCACTTTCAACTTTCAACACATGAGAATCTGAGAATGAAATATCTAGAAGTGAAGAATGAAAACTAAGAACTAAAGACAACAATTGACCATACAACTCCCCTGTCTACCCAACATGTTGCTTGAATGTTAAACGCATATATAGCAGATACAAGTGGTTGTCATCCCGACCCAATCACAAGCACCCCAACATGAACAGATCGCTTTTCTCCAGCGAATGGGACCAAACCCATTCTCAACCAGCAGTATTTCAATGGCAGAGGCTTAGTTGGTTATTATACCCCCAATGAAATACTGTTGGGAATATCATGGGGGTACAATAACCAACTAACATGATGGGAAATGGTGGTATAATACCCCCATGATGTTTCCTATCATATAATGGTGGTGGTATAATGGTTGGTTGACCTATCATCATGAAACCACCACCAGCATTACACCCTCTGGTCAACCAACATAGCTATGGAACATCGCCATGTTCAAAAAGACAAATCAACTATCAATGGCCATTTTCAGTAACTGCAACATACGACCAGGGGGTCTTCCTTCCCATGATATTCCCAGAGATCTTCCAATGATTTTCCAACGGAATACCATTAAACAAGATATTTCCCATGTTTTTCAAATGATATTCACACCATATTCCCAGAGACTTACCATGAAATCACCATGATACCACCATTAAAACTCTGGCTTCAACGACCCCCACAGGACAGCCCCGAGCTCTTCGACGGCACTCTGCGGGTGGCTTTTGCCTTGCATCGGAGCAAGGCGGCCAGTGACTTTTCGCGAAGGGCGGTGACGGGTGGTTCGACAAAACATGGTGATTTCATCCATCAAAATGGTGATCTTCTTTTGTTCATCATCTAAAACATGTTGATTTCATCATCATCTTGGTTTCACAAGTGTTGTTTTAGCATGTTTTAGCATGTTTTAGCCAGCAAAAAAAAAAACAACAACAACAAAACGTGGGATGAACCAAGAAAACTCAGGATTGAAATGAAGCTGCAAGCATGTGGCGATGAACAACCACAAGACATCGGGAGTCAAATGACAGACATGGTGATGAAACAGAAATTTAAGAAAGAAAAATAGGATCTGACCAAAAACGGAGCCAACCATCAAAAGAAATGTGTTTTTTCCAGAAAAGCAAATAAACATGATGATTTATGATGATTCAATTTTTGCCATAGTTGAATAGGTTGTTATAACTATTTGTATATATATATAGGTGTATGTTGTTTCCAAAACTTGGAATATACAGCAAGCAGATGTAACCAGCTAAAATATATCCATGAGTATCGAATTAATTAGCCATGAAATGCGGAAAAAAACACCATACCTCTATGGCCATTTGCCTGGGGAAGGCGATGATAAAAAACATGGTGTTTAGAGAATACCTCATGTTCGGACAAACCGAAATCGGGACTTTTTCACCAACAAACAGCGGAAACAAAAACGCAATGGCACGAAAACCGGCTGGTGGTGAACGCTCCAGATATAGATATGCCATTTGTATCCATTTATATAATCCATTTGTCATGGCATATTACGGCCAATACCACAGACATATCCCATTGACAAGGGCTCACAGGCACTCAGGCATTCCCAAGCATATCTGAATAATGCAGTCCATATTGCAAGTAGTTTAAACGATTAATCCAAATAGAACCCCCAAAAAAACTAGCCAGCCACTTGCTCGGTAAACCCATTTGGCATAAATCGCCTCAGCAATTCTGCTGAGGCAAATACCAAGAAGAGTATCAGGTGAAACCCTTCGAGATCGAATCTTGGGACAAGGACCTAAGGAGCCGCATAGGAAAAAATCTACTTCTACAATGTGAGGCCCCCGTTGGATAGCTCAGTTGGTGAACATAACTCCAATAACCATGGTTTATGGTACGCAAATAACTATAGTTACTGGGGCGAATCTAAACCAACTTATATATAACTGGGGGGCCTCACATTGTATAATATATAGAATTATCTAGTCCAGTTGATGGTTCACCTGATAAGAAATGAAAGATAGATCCAATTGATGTTGTTTTTGAGTTTCAACCTCTTGGCAAACTGCCAGCAGCGCAGAGCTGTGAGATGTTCGGGGTGCTTCTAAGTCGGTATGGGTCAAAATTTATGAACATTTCAGGACTAATAAAGTAGCAACTCCCAAAAAAAAGATAGTACAATCCTGCCAAAATAATGATATATTATGATATATTATGATATATTATGATATATTATGATATTATGATGATATATTATGATATATTATGATATATTATGATATATTATGATATTATGATGATATATGACAGCATCCTGGTCTATCTGTTTGGGGGTTGCTACCATTATCATCTCATGTTGGCGGCCAAATCTCGATCGAACAGCGTTGTGTCAGTTTTTTTGGCGTGCAGACTTAAAGGAACTAAAAAAGGCTACCCTGATATGTTTTCGATGTAAAGAAAACATGGTTGTTGGTGTTCAGCCAGATTTTTTCTGAGTATTTAAGGCATTTTAAGCCATATTTAAGTGATTTTCTGCGCACACACGCAATCCTAATATCCATTCTTTCCGATGCGCCATTGGCCATGTCTGTCTCAACGCCAGTGGCGTGCAGAAAACAACCTAAGGATTGGTTAGGGGGGTACTGGAAGCTACCCAAGACGCCTCTGCCAACGAATGGGGACAAAGAGAACCTGCAGAATATCCATGATCGCATCGTGACATGGTCGAAGCTCTGGACCTCAAGTTGAAAGTGATCCCAAAAATGGCAGATGTTCATGCTACCAATACACAAAGAAATGTTTTTGTTGGGGTGAAAGTTCCCATATTGCAAAGCAGCACATCTTTGTTCTACTTTGGTTTCACTATCCCTCGCTGGTGCTTAGGTTGCTACATATCTCCCCTAATCATCCTCCGTTACTATGGATCGCACTAACAGTGTTGGACATCTGACGACTTGTATCCCCATTGGCGATGTTCCTATCCCTCCAGGCTTCCACAGGTTTGAATCCCAAAGGTTTGGCACGGCCAAAATCTGTAACTTTCTGTTGGTGCAAGTTAGTCTCCCTGATGCAAAGCAGACAGCCAAAGACGTGGTTCCTCCAACGTGGTCACATGTTGGTGCTTTGTTCCGGGACATCAGTAGCTGAAATCCGACATGTTAGTACTGCTTGAATTTCAAGTGCTGAATCCTTAAATCAACGCTTTTGCTCCTGAAATCCCAAATTCTTCTTTATATCCCAACAAAAACTTTGCCTTTTCGGCTCAGATGGTCAGGAGTTCAGGCGAGTTAAAACCAGGTGTTTGGGCCAGAAGCCAGGCCGAAAACTACAACATGGTATATAGTATGTTAGAAACAAGAACATACAATGATACCCCCTGGTAAATTAACATAGACCCTGAAAATCACCAATGTTTAATGGAAACTAGTCTTCCAACCCCGATGACTGCCAGGGTCTATGTTAATATACCAGAGGGTAACTGATACACCATATTTCCTAGTAGCATCAAACTGTCACAATTGTGGTTTTCCCCAAGTACTGGTTAGTAGAATCCCCGAATTCATCAAGCACCATTTATCAGTTTTTATATGCCCATATCGTTCGGGGATTGATCAACAAGAGGCTCCCCAATACTGCCAATACGCCAATCGGTCAATCATCAATGTTGCTTTATCCATCATCAATCATCATCAATCATCATTTATCAATACTTATATTCCCATTGTAGTGGTGTTCCCCATAGTATTACAGATATTATTGCGGATTCCCTCTTATTCCCTCAGAATATTGCAACTCCTCATATGTCCTTAGGATCTTGTATTCCCTTTTAGATGTATTATTGTTGTATTCCTTGTATTCCCCCATACACATAACATCATATGATTGATGATGTGTTCCCCATGTTTTTTTCCCATTGATATTCCTATTATTGTTATATTCCCTTAGTTTTGCTGATTAAAGATATATATTATTGTTGTATTCCCCTTGTGTTCCCCTATTATTGTTGTATTTCCCTATTATTGCTGATTAAAGATATATTATGATATATTATTGCTGATTGATGATCATATAATAACATTTTTTTAACATCATATAATAACCATAGTTTTATAATAGCGAATGGAAATGATCACATTTGTTTTATGATATGTTCCCCTTCCCGTAGTGCCTTATCATCCTATGGCGAATTCGCCGGTCTCGCCGAGGTGAGCTCCTTCAACTCGGTGGACAAGCGCACGGCGCCCGTGCCGGATGAACAACTGCAGGAGGCCTCCGTGAGGGTCGTGAAGCCATGGGGTCCCTGGGTACCGAATTATAATTAATCATGTATGTATGCCTATACTTTAATAGATTGTACATATATATAATATATATACATCATATATATATATAATTGCACATATATATATACATCATATATCTCCATGTTCTAAATGTTATGTTTACATAGTACGTAATACGTGTATCTGTAGAAGGTAGAAATATATGATTTTACATAGTATATATATAATTATATATATATTGAGTAGACTCAATTTGTGTTAAACTATTTGAGGATGCCATGCATGTATGTTAATGATTGTAGAGAGTATGTCTACCCGCAGTCTGTGTATATTCATATGTATACGATGGTAAACAGATATCAGAGGGGATACTTGGACCAAACCTGTCCCACATCTTGGATCCAAACTGCCGCGTCATGTGACAGTCCCGTGGGTAGCAGAACTCCCCAGATAGTCTGGGTTTGGTCAGAATTGCAAATTTGTTTTTCTCGAACTCTCATCTCCCAGCATGTCAGCATTGGTGTGAAGCAACATTTGCAAGACTTCCCTCCTTGTTTCGAATGTACCAAATCCATGTTTTTTTGTCAATGTTCCATTCAACTGATCATTCTTTCTCGTCCCTTCACATTGAATTTACCCCCAACCCCCAGTTTTGGACAGTAGTAGCCAACATGCAAAAATCATCAAAGGAACCTCAGTTAAGTCCATAGACCAAAATCATCAAAGGAACCTCAGTTAAGTCCATAGACCCATAGAACCCCCTGCGCATGGAAGAAATCCAACCAGGTCTATGATGCGCTGACCCCGGCGCTGCCCCAAATCTTCAGCTCAGGGGCCATCAGCGTCCAGATTTTTGGCCTGTTGGACGATGGGGATGTGAAGCCAAGATCGGGAGAAACGATGAGAGATCCCGAGTTCATCAATTTAACAGTTTTCCCCATATATATATATTTGTATATATATATATATTAACAATAGCATTTTAAGAAAATACATGAAAATACCAATTCATTCAAAAATCTGATGCCCTCTGGTAAACTAACAGTTTGCGAACTTGAACATGGCCCCAGTCGAAATAGTGAGTTTTCCCATTAATAGCATGGTGATTGTCCATAGTTTTTGGTTAATGTTTACCAGGCCGGGTATCTGGATGTCCTTCTTTAAACGAACATCCACTGAGGATGATCATGAACGTCTACCGGAAGGCGCGGTGGTTTCTAGCGGTGGTTTCTACCGGGCTTTGATCAATGGGAAGTTCACAATTCATATGGCCTGAAAAATGGTACGTTTACGTACCTCCATGTATTGGATCCTGAAATTCCATGAAGATCTCCCATTGATTTGATTCTTCAGAATCTCTTGGGTACTCCATGGTGCTGGCATATTTACCTACAAAACTGGGTGATTTTGTTCGGGCAAATGTTGGTATCCAGCACCATGGAGCATTTGGGATATGATTAAAGGTAATGGCAATGGATGAGTATGGACTTTAATGATTCCATCTGGGATGGTATGGGTTAAAGTTGGTCAAAGGTAATGGCCCCAAGATGGATGGTCTAGTAGCGACCAATCCTGTGGCTTGCGCATGGTCTGATTCGACCAATCATGGAGCCGGTAAGATGGTTTCGGACAAGTCAATTTCCCTGGTCAGGAGTTGTAGTGTTTGCCATATCCACAGAGCTTATCTCATAGACTTGATGAAAAACCTTGGTCATATTCATGTATAGGAAACATACTGTAGTAGTCTAATTTCCAAGGAACAAAACCAAGAATGTTCCGCAAGGAAGAACTTAAAACCAATCCCAGGAAAACTGGGTTTGTCTGAACAATTAGGGGAAAATCCCAAACACCCATGGCTTATCATGACATTTTTTGTGTGAAAATCGTATTCTAGTTACTTGCGCTCCATCAAGTAGCACAACTGCTGGTTGGTGTCAAACATGTTGCCAGCAAACAGGGGTGCTATCCCCCTAACATATACAGTATACATATGATATGTATATATATATGTGTGTGTGTGTTATGTTACAGGATATATAGTTATATAATACAGAAGTTGTTTATCTGCTTGAGTCTTGCATTGTTTTATTTTTGCATTTACATCCACCTACAGTATATTTCCGGAAAGAAAAACTACTACCATTTTTTATTTCCGGTTCCATGTATTCTCTCGTAGATGATATCAGATATCCATCCAGATATTATCATGTGTTTTTTTCCAGTTTTTTTCCGTCACAAAAGGACAAATATCTCAATATCATAGAACATCATATAAGATCATTTCATATCATCTAGTATTTGTTTGTATATATGTTCATCATTTAATATGATACATATACATATGTCATATACGTTATAAGTTATAATATATATATATATGATATATCATAATATATATATATATATATATATATGATATATCTTATATATATATATAGCATATTAATTATCATTTCATATAATTTCATATCATTTCATATCATTTCATATCATTTCATATATATATATATATGTGTGATGTATATAGATATATACCTTGATATACCATATATGTTTCATCTCGCTTTTACAATCAGGAGAACCTCTTCTGCGCCTTCGCCTTGGCCCGTGTGGCGGCCGCCATGCGCGTGGATCACCTGGAGCGTGCGCTGGGGCTCTTCGACCTGGCGCGACGGAAGGTACAGGAGATGGTCCCGACATGGTGGGGGACAGAGGTGGAAAGGATAGGGAAAGGATAGGGAAAGGATGGGGAAATGGAGGTTTCCTAAGTCATGGTACCCCCCCCAAAAAAAAAAAATATATCCAAAAAAGCAAAGATTTCGATACTAAGTCGTGGTAAATGATAAGGGAATGATAGATATCAGGATAATCATGGGGATATAATTAATGGGGATATGATAATCTAGATTGATGACATGGTTTCGATATATCCCCATCAGAGGTGAGATGTGCCAAAGCACAGGAATTTGATTAACCAACAGTGTGTTGGATGTTGGTTGCAACTTAAGCGTCAAAAAAGAGGCTTGACTCACGAATAGAACATATATTTTTACGGTGATATAGTGAAGTTAATAACGGGAACATGTAACCAACAGGCGTTGGTATGGATATGGGTCAAATTTCAGACCCGGGCGGTGGATTGGCATGTCTATTTTTCGTATTGACCATCCAGTTTCAGTAAATTTAGGGGTACCAAATTTTGACCCATAGCAATGTGTGAGACTTTCGGTCCAGCCAAGGCAACTACTGACATATGTCTGACCAGTATGAATACGTGTTCATGCTCTCTGGGAATTATATCATGAAATTCAGATACTATTTATATAGATATGCAACAATGCACGATATGAGTACACACACATATATATATATATATAATATAAATAATATATTACAGTTTATGTATACATGTATGTGCAGATACTACATATATTATCAATGTAGCATCATCATACTTTCATACTTTGTTCAACATTTTCTCATCAGCCAGTGACAGGATAAACGCCGACCTGTTGCACATAGAACATCTTGCCAACAAAGTCGGATGCATCTCCAAGATTAAGATGGGAAAGCACTAATCAATTAACCAGTGGATTTCTGACTGCCCCATTTTCCAAGCCCATGACCACAAAGAACAACATAGCTTGTTGAATTTAGAAGCACTCATTTTGATTGTCACCATTTGCAACACAGTTGAGGATTTGACGAATGGGAATTCAAACGAGACATCGGCAAAATTGGGAAGATCAACCAATAACTGGTTGGTGGTTTGGAACATGGCTTTTATTTTTCCATATATTGGGAATAATAATCCCAACTGACTAATATTTTTCAGAGGGGTTGAAACCACCAACCAGACAACATAGGGTATGTTTACAGACAAACGCAGGAATGTGTTGGGCCCCAAAACCGGCTGAAATAATGTTAAACCCGGTACCTGAAACATATGTTTCCCCCCATGTTTGTGGTTTCTTAAAATTGGTGTATCCCAAAACCATGTGCTGAATCAGATCATCAATACTATATAGCATATATACCCTCTAGTAAATTAACAGTTTGCTATTGAAAATGACCATATAAATAGTGGATTCACCCATTAAAAATGGTAATTTTCCATAGTTATGTGACAGTTATTAGAGGGTAATGTTTATGATTCTGGGGTACCCAATTTTAGGCACATTCTATTTCTTAAGATCTTCGACGGCCATATCCTGCAGAAGTTCCCCACTTATGGTTAGTTACGTAGGTCAAATCAATCGTTTTCGAGGCAAATTCATCATTGATCACCCGTTTTCAGACAAACACATATTATGCCCACTGGATCCAAGTACCTTCTTAGGAAGTGTTTGGGGTATAATTTGGAGGGTTAAGTACCTTCTCAGACAGTGCTTGGATCCATAGGGATGAATATTATTATGTAATTGTCTCCTACTAAAACCAACACAGTTACCATAATCTGTCGGAGAAGTTTCCGAAATCGATCATTGCCCCCTGAGGAGCCCGTTGCGAAGAGCTCGGTCGCGCAGTTTCTGCCGGAACGCTCCGTGCTGTCCTACGTGGACCGCAACGTAGGGGTTTGCTCCGCGCTGTTGCAGACACTCGGTGAAGCGCCAAATGGACGCCTGGGCGTGGGCCACAACACGCACTTGATGGCCATTTTCAAGAGGAATGCTTATTAGATCCGCCATGAAATTAGGAGGATATACATCTGGGGTGTATATATATATGATATGATATGTGATATAATCTTCAGATCTCCAAGGTACCTTATTTTTCAGACAAACCCAAATGTTTGGTTTTCACGCGGTATCTTTATAGATACAATCCAAAGTCTTGAGGGAATGGGATTAAATGACACTGCAATATACAACGGGATAATAACAACCAGAATTTAGATATAAGGTTATCTAAAGAGAAGCGCTGTAGTACCTTTGGGGGATGTGATAGCACACCATATTATATGTTAACGTTTATTTTTGAACATGTGATATTCAATTTGCGGCAATTTTAAAAAGGAAATGTTATTTTCAGAGATGCAACGAGTTGTTTCTAATTGTGTAATATATATATATATATTGTATGTTTCCCAAATAACATGTCAATGTGATATACTCACACATGTTCAACATGTTTGATTACTTGTTGTTCCATGTACATTATATACATAGGTCTCAAGTATCGGCTTTGCAAAGTATGATTTGCGGGACAATCATAAAGGTTGACAACAAAGAAAAGATACTAAAGCTTGGATGACCATCCCCCACGCACGCATAGTTACTGTAGATGCTGGTCGTCAAGTGAGAAATGCCTTGTACCGGTCTTAGTTAATCGTTTTTGTTTCATGTTGCCGCGATGAAGAAGAGTCTACCTCCTGCAAAGATTAGAGATTAAGACGCCATCAAAACAGGCGGGATGAGTTTGTTAGTCCAACTTTTGGCTCACTCAACTTCAGAAGTTAGTATAGTTTGATCTACTGACTGAGTGACTCTCATATAATGAGTTTGTTTCTTTTGTTGTTTGAGGAGACCCAGACATTCCATCCACTAGGAATCCAGCCGAAAAAACCTCGAGTCCTTGAGGAAATGGGAGGATGCGGCAAGACATTGGCGGAGTTCCCTCCATATTTTTCCAGCCAACGCCACCTCGCACTACTTGCAGGGCAAATACTTTCAGGCGGGGAGGGGTGAAATCTTGATGAAGGGTAGTTTAGTTTTGACTTCTGGTGTGTGTTTCTGTTTTAATTCAATAGATGATGGTATATGATGGTTTTTTTGTTTCCCAGCTATAGAAGGTGTCCAAGATTCCCCCAAGTTTCTGGGCCACCTCAGTCCTCAGTTGATATTCAGAAATCAGGCTGGAAAGTAGAGCTGCAAACATATATATATATATTTATAATATACTGTATACTGTAAACGTATGTATAATTATACAACTGTATATATATATATATACACTTACCATACTGATGATCCAGATGATAGGGGGATGTTTCTGGATGCATGTTGACTTTCTGAACCTAGGGTACATTTGCTTTGAAGATTTGCTAGATGCTGGCCAATTGCTTGTAGTTGCCGTTGTACTTGTCGTTGGAATAGTGGGTTGTTCTCGTTATATCATTGTCATACATTTTAATCATAAACTATGGGCCTAAATTCTGGGTCAAAAGCATCTCACTCCCCCAAACAACTGATTGTTTAATCCACCCTTAATCTTATCCACCCGCAGTTTGCGTCTTGCTTTCAGAGAATTAATGTCAACCCTGGATAAATAAACCATTGCCTATTAGGGTGGTACTCCTCCAAAAGTCATTATTTGATACTTTTTAATGGTACCCTCCCAATTAAACAGCCGTTTGGGGTTGACATTAATCCAGGCTTGACATTAAATCCAGGGTCCCACACCTCCAGTCCAAGGAGATTGGCAAATACAACGAGGCCGTGGAGTAGCCCGGACACGACAAACCCGACTCTCCGGGGCAGCCATGAAGTGGATTGGTAGATGGAAGAAACATGAAAAGCCAACAGGAAACATGGTGAATTTTACCAGCAGAAGTTGGATTTCACCTGAAAAAAATAATGTTTTTTTCCACATTGGGTAATTGTGAATATGCTGTAATACTGGTTATCTGGTTATCCTTTGGTGCGGTGGTGCCTCCTAAGCAGCTTAGTTGAAAAATAACGTTGATGTGGTAGGTTGATGGCGCGACCTGCCACCAAAGCTTGCCATTTGGCAACTTGTCATGGGGATGCATCAAAGATCATCAAAGGTTTATTTTCGGTGAGGGAAACACCATTTGAAAACCGTTGATAAAACCGAACAACAACTACTGCTGTATTTGGTTGAATAGGAGGCCCACTTATTTTTGGTTGTTCTTTTCTTATTCACCTGGCATGAGCCATCTCATTTTCTTCACTCATGTTGGAACCGGAAGCCTCAACTTAATCCCAAGCAAATCCAAGTAGGCTCCCCATGTCTTGATGCAATGAAACAAGGCAACGAGAAATCCCCCCTATAAATGGAGGTTTCAATGGTTTCGCATCATCTATAAATAGGAAAATTTCTAGCAAACTATGTTTGATTACCCTCTGGTAAACGACAATAACTATGGAACATCACCATTTTTAATGGGAAAATCCACTATAAATGGCCATGTTCAATAGCTATGTTAGTCATTACCAGGCCGGGTACCTGAGGCGAAACCTCCAAGTTCTCCATGCGAATCTAAGGTGTCACATGCGAGCCATAGCCCTGGACCCTGATTTCAAGCTGCAGCTTGGACAGCAGGCAGCCTGGACCCTGATTTTCGAAGATCATTACCCTTTGGTAATTTAACATAGCTATGGAAAATGGCAATTTATAGTTGATTTACCTAAAATAAATGGTGTTTTTCCATAGCTGTTAAATTGCCGGAGGGTAGATGTTCCATGCAAACCGGCGAAGCCGGTATCATGAATGATCTTTAATAGTTGTGCTTAGTAGGGAATTTTCGGCAACGATCCTAGCTATCAATAATAATATAATGATCCCATTCCCCCTATTCCCACCAGTAAGTCTTTAATAGTTCTTCTAGTATTGGGATGGGTGGACCAACCGCTAACCAGCCCTTGTTGAGTGTGGAGGCCATGAAAACCCTTCTTGTTCTGGTATAAAGGGCCAGTGATGGGGGCCAAATCAGCGAAATTCTATGGTGTGAAATGATGGAAAAAAGGGTCCGAAGCAGACAACTGCACTGTAAAAGCTGAATTCCCAGGTTCATAGGTTTATCATGGTTTATCATTGCAATTCCAACCGATTGAACCAAAGTATGAGGTGCTGTCCACCCTACTTCAAGTGGACGTATGATGTTATTTTCATTCCCACCCAGATGATAGATATGGGATGATATGGGTTTGTCAGAACATCAGGTCCCTCAGGTACCACAAAATTCATCAGCCTATCATCATTTTACCCCTTAACATTGCCAAAAACTGGGGGTATTCCCATGGGTAGACCGGCCTTTTTTTAGGCCTTATCAGGGCCTGGGCAACTGCCACTTGCTCAGAGGGGACTTGGAGGCGGGGATTCCTGTGATTTTATATGATTTTTATATGTTATTGCCCTCTGGTAAACATACAAAAAGCTATTGAAAATGACCATTTATAGTGGATTTCCCATTGAAAATGGTGATTTTCCATTGTCATGTTAGTTTACCAGAGGGTATATGTTATTGTGTTAATACCTAATGACCAAAGATATGTGTATCTTTTTGACCCCAATGAGCAATCTGTAAACTGACCCGGTCAGACCGCGACGGCGACTGGTAGGAGGCGATGCAGGCGTGTTTGGCCTGCTTCCGTCGTCACCCAGATGCGCCCTTTGCGCAGTTCATTGCCGGGCAATGCCACGCGGCACCAGATCGGAGAGGTGGGGGTTGGATCATTCAATATTATAAATATATATGATAAGGTGTGTATATATAATATAATATTATATATATTATTCTATAATATATATATATATAATAAGATGTATATATATATATATATAATATTATATTATTATATATAGTATTATATTATATAGATTATATTATATATTTAATATATTTAGTATATTTAGTATATTTAATATATTTAATATATTTAATATACTTACTATATTTATTATATTATATTATATTGTATTGTATTGTATTATATTATATATTATATATATTATATTATATTGTATCATATATATTACATTGTATTATATTGTATTATATTATATTTTATTATATTATATTATATTATATATATATATGTGTCTAATATTAGGCACCAGAACTCACAGGTATTGGAATTACTTGTGGGCCCCAACATTGTAATTATGCTTCCATAAATGTTGGTTGTTTCCGATGCAAATCAGGCTTGGATTATGCTATAGATTGCCAGGAAGATATAGGGCACCTCATTGGCAGTTGTAAATGAGTAGTTCATCTTGAATGCCTGGCAAGGTTTGACATACCCCAACTGACAAATGGATGACTGAGCTGCTTAAGACCTCCAATTGAGCAGCGTTGTTTTTGAGAGTACCATCCGCCGCATAGGCTATCGTCCAGTCAGCACAGTCTCGCGTAGGCTTTGCGTAGGCACCTTCGCGTAAACTAAGTTCGCGTAGCTGCCGCGTAGCCGCCGCGTAGGCGCTGCATAGGCAATTTTGAGGATAATGCATTTAAAGTAAACAAACTCTGCTCAATTGTGGCGGTTTTGTGCTAATTACTTAAATTTTCCATGTTTCAAGATGTTCAATCCTCTTGTTGTTCCCTCCAAAATAGCATGCTTTAGTTTGGTGAACTTCCCTTAACCCAAACCCAGTATGACCCCCACCGAGGTATTTACCGCACTTTTTTGGCGCCAACCAGTCGCTACCTCTCGCCAGAAGGGCGGAAGATCTTGGCCGAGAAAGGGGTGAGGCCAGCCGTGCCAACCCCTGGTGATACTGATGGCGACCCTGAAGAATAGTGACTTCACCAAAAAATGCCGGGAGATTCACTAATTAATTGTGGAAACTCAAACTGCAACATAAAATATGATGATATCATGTGATATCTATGTATCTATATATGGCTATTCAGTATGAAGAATGAGACGTTCGCCAGCAGAGAAAATGCGGATTCAACCTCCAGCACTGTGGAGAGAAGCCACAAGTGACGGTTGACAGTAGCTTGTTGAGTTGGGATAACTAATCCAAGAACTGGGAACCAGTTTCAGCCAGCTTCAACCAGTTTCAACCAGTTTCAACCAGTTTCAACCAGTTTCAACCAGTTTCAACCAGTTGCAACCAGTTTCAACCAGTTTCAACCAGTTTCAACCAGTTTCAACCAGCTTCAACCAGCTTCAACCAGCTTCAACCAGCTTCAACCAGCTTCAACCAGCTTCAACCAGCTTCAACCAG
>Ga0126342_10010510_pt1 | contig 16562 bp, 10 predicted proteins | sample Cyp1metagenome_FD_92528 | JGI IMG/M metagenome (GOLD analysis project Ga0126342, IMG submission 92528) | Coral microbial communities from Lord Howe Island, Old Settlement Bay, Australia - Cyphastrea 1 metagenome | ecosystem: Host-associated > Invertebrates > Cnidaria > Coral ... | reverse complement strand
GATAGATGAAGGTAGAACAAGTTGCCACTTCAAGATTAAGATAAGTTAAGGTAAATTAAGGCAGATGAGAATACATTGAAGTATTTTCAGATAGATCAAGGTAGACTAAGATAGATTAAGGTAGATAAAGGTAGATCAAGATAGATTAAGCTCAATTAAGATACATTACGCTAGATGAAGGTTGATTAAGATAAGTTGAGGTAAGTTAAGGCAGATGAGAATAGATTGAGATATTTTTCCTATACTACGTTATGCATTTAAATTTGTATATTACATTTACATATGTACATGTTCCCCCCCTTGTACATAGAAAATCGCTTCACCCCAATATTTGATACCATCTTGAATCCCGTACACAGGCCACATGTTGGGGACTCAGAAAGAGAGGTATTTGTGGTTGACAGCCTGCGATGATAACATTGATAACATCATCCTTCCTACCATCATTGTCAGCAAATCACCACGACCCGCCATTGAGTCTACCACCCATAATCATGGTCATCATCATCATCATCACCATCATCATCATCATCATCACAATCACGACACATCCACACGCCTCACAGACCCGCGCGCCCACTCTCCCAAGACACAAACAGCAAACTTGCCAGCTCTCCAAATTACCGAACCCTCTTCCTGCACGCCACCGTACCCTCAACATGGGCTCGAAGTCACCAAAATGCGGTCCAGAGCCCGTTCTATCCACCCAATCCTGCGGATAGAACGGGCTCTGGACCGGACTCTGCTTACTTCGAGCCTACGTTAAAGCGATGTTGACGCCGATGTTGTACAAATTCTGTGGAGGGAAACGCGCTTCAGCCGAATTGAGTGTGCCACTCAGTGCCACTCAGTGCCACTTGGTGACAGCGAGTGTGGCACTTGGTGCCACTGAGTGCCACTCAGTGCCACTTGGTGACAGTGAGTGTGCCACTTGGTGCCACTCAGTGCCACTCAGCGCCACTTGCTGACAGTGAGTGTGCCACTTGGTGCCACTCAGTGTCACTCAGCGCCATCTGGTGACAGTGAGTGTGCCACTTGGTGCCACTCAGTGCCATTCAGTGCCACTTTGTGACAGTGAGCGTGCCACTTGGTGCCACTCAGGCTGAAATGGCACCAAGTGGCACCAAGTGGCACAATCAAAATCTACCCGGATTGCACGCTCTCTGGACCATTTCCAGGTGATGGACGAGCCCAATACAATGGTACAGGTGCCCAAGCTTGACTTTCAAGCCTTGGCGAGCAACTATGATGGTATCCTGCATTTCGATCACAGGACAGATGGTGGAGTCAGGACACTGGTTGTAGATTCATGGACGCGAAGTTTTCCAATCTGCAGGAACGGTGTCTACAGTCGTGAGGACTATGTTCACTACCATTCTGGCAATTTCAACTATGCAGGGATACAACAGTTTTCAGGTGAAGTGTCCATGACAGGTGCGACCCTAGACCATTTTCAGTACAATGCTGGCAATCTCCACATGTGCAATTTTTGTAGCAATTCTGGCAAGATCGACCTTTACTATTTTCAGAGCGGTTCTGGCAATCTCCAATCAAACAATTTTCAGTGCAATTCTGGCTTTTTCGACAATACAGCCAACAATGCAGTGTTGGTGACATCAGCTACATGGCCGATGCAAGCTGTGGATTCCTATCATGACCCTGAACATGATGTGTGCAGAGCAGGACATTCTCAGCATCATCTGACGGCTGGCGAGACATGCAATGGAGCTGGATTTACATCTGAAGTTTTGGACTATGCTGGGATCGAGATTTCAACAGTGGAGTGTTTGAACAGCAATGGATGCACGGACATGGACAATTTCAGCATTGATTTTTCTTCTGCAGGTGACGATGGAACATCTATGATTGGTTTGACAACATTGAGCAATCTCAACACACTGGTTGCAGGTGGATTCAATCGAGCCCACGATGGTTTGCAATTTCTGGCAAGTTGTACAGGGATGCAGCTGGTGATCGTGGCAGTGACTTGTACTGCTTTGGTGTGTTGTTGGTGGCATGTTCACTTGCAGGTGAGCCACTTGAGCTATGGCGGTGATGTCAGATCAAGGATGTGCAGAAGGACCCATAGGCGTGCAGCAATTCAGCAGCAGCGACAACTCATTGCGTTGCTATTTCTGTGTGGATTTGCAAATGCAAGAGCGATGGATGAACAGGGTGATGTTCAAGCATTTCTGCAGAGAATGACGTCGATGGCTGAAGCAGCAACAAGGGCTGCAGCCGCAGCCGAGCGTGCATTGGAAAGATCAACTGCCAGTGGTGCAGGAGCAAATGATGGCCTTTCTGCAGCTTCTAGGATTCTCAAATCTCCAGATGTCTACTCAGGGGATGATCCAATGATGTTTCAGCAGTGGAAACAGCAATTCACAAGCTGGCTATGTTTTGGTGATTCAAGGTATGTGGAGGCCCTGGACAACTTGGAGAAGAAAGCCGAAGCACCACCACTGACAGATTACAATGCCAACGAGAGAGATATGAGCCAGAAGCTTTTCGCAGTGCTCACATCATATCTGAGGGGAAGATGTGCTCATCTGGTTCGTGCTGAGAGCAAGACGAAGGATGGCTTCAAGTTGTGGCATACTTTGGTACGTGAATACATGCCCAACACCAGGCAACGTGCCCTAGCTCTTGCTCAAGCTCTCGGTGCCTATCCAGTGTTTGGCAAAGACAAGAGTTCACTGGAGTCAATTTTGGCATTTGAACAATTGGTGATGCAGTACGAGGAAGCCAGTGGAAGCACATATCCCTTGGAGCTCATGTCAGCGACCCTCATACGTTGTTGTCAGCCCAAGTTGAGGGAACAGCTGCAACTCTCCATCAATGAGGAGAGCACGTACCAGGAGATCCGTGACAAGGTGCTTTCCTTTGAAAGGGTTTCCAAAATCTGGTCCACAGAACAGGTGCTCAAACACGTCCAAGATCAGCCAAGCTACTCTGGAGGCAGTGCAGATGGTCCAATCCCAATGGAAGTGGATCGCATCGAGAAAGGTGGGAAAGGAAAGAGTAAAGGCAAGAACAAAGGAAAAGGCTTCTCTGGTGGTGAATGGTTGAATGCATGGGCCTATGGCCGAGGACGTGGACGTGGACGACAGAATAAAGGAAAAGGAAAAGGCAAATCGAAAGGGAAGTCAAAGGGGAAGAAGGGAAGTAAGGGCAATTCCAAAGGCAAGAAAGGAGGCCGTTCAAAGGTGGCCTACGGGCAATGCTCAAACTGCTATGAGTATGGTCATTGGGCAAAGGACTGTCCCAACATGGTGAATCAGATCAAGCAGGAACCGGTTGCCCCCAGTGCTACAGCATCATCGTCTCATCAACCTGCAGCCAAAGCTTCCAGCAGCCCAGTGGTGCGACGAATCTTCCAGTTTGGAAGTGCTCCTTCAAGCCCTACATCTCCAACATCCCCTTCAGTGGCTTCTCAGGTGCGTATGGTTTTGCTTCAGGACTTGGACAGTGATTGGATGCAGATTTCCAATGAATCTGATGAAGGTGAATGGGTGATCCTTGACAGCGGCTCAGATGTCAGTTTGTTACCATCGAGATTTCAACCGGACAGTTTTGCTGGCTTGTCCCCTGGTACTTTGCAGAACTGCCAGGGAGGATCACTGAGAACGACGAGCCAAGAAAGCGGAACTTGTCGCAACCACAACAAGTGGTGAAGAGGTGCTTTTACAACATGATTTCATTGTGGGAAACGTTACATCATGTCTTGTTTCCCTTGGACAGTTGTACCAAGGTGGTTGGATGATCCACAAGGATCCAAACAACGGTGATCTCAGCTTGATGTCTCCAAGAGATGAAATCAGGATTCCAATTGAGTACAGAAACAGATCCTTTGCAATCAAAGCACATGTTCGGCAGGTTGTGGACACAACTTCAAGTACGAGCATGGCCAATGGTGGCAATGAGGAGCAATGGATGGTCAGAACAGTTGTGTGTGCGCCTGATGCAATTGATTCGGCGCCTATGGATTCCTGGGAGATGACAGCTGATGGGACACCATTTCTCAAGACAACCACAACCAACTATGTTGACCCACGTGACATGTGGGGCAAGTATTGGCCCTACCGTACAACCTTGATTCGAAAGCACCAAGGTGAAGATCGACATTGGACAGTTGTGGAGGTCAGTGCAAAGTTCATGGACAGACGTGCTCCATTTGGATGATTGACCAATTCTTGCTGACAGTTGGTTTTGATGCAGATTGTGAAGCATTGACAATACTTGGAGTTGAACCCCAAACTTTGCTTGACCTTGGCTTGGTGGTGGTGAATGAATCTGGTGATGTCATGTTTGGACACGATGATGAAATGATTGGTGGACTACGTGATGAGCTGCCAGTCGAAGAGCCCAAACCATTTCAACCAGCGAAAGCAGTTCCTGAGGTTTTACCACCTTTGCCTGATTCAGTACCACAACTTGCACATGTAGTTGAAACAGGAGACGCAATTGAAGCAGTCCCAGAGGTGCGTGTGGATGAGCCTGCAGAGTCGGTTACAGTACATGATGGTTTGGTGGTTACTCCAACTTCATCCATCAAACTGTTGCGTGATGCTTGTAGATGGCTTGCAGTTTCACAAGCAGGTTCAAAACAGAGGATGTTCAACAGAATTCAACGCGCAAGAGACCTTGCTCTCAGACGCAGTATGGTTGAAGCAGCCCAAGAGCAGTACAGACAGGGTATGCCTGAGGTACACTCAGTTCCAATTCCTCCTCAGCCAAATGAGAAAGACAAGGCTGAGCATATGCTGACGCACACACCATTCCAACCTTGGTGTGAATTCTGTGTCATGAGCAGGTCGAGAGCAAACCAACATCCACATGTCTCAGATCCTGCACAAGATGCTCAACGTGAACATCCTACGGTGCAGTGCGATTTCTTTTTTATGGAAGCTGGAAAGGAAGATGCAGTTGCAGCGTTGCTCATGGTGGAGGTTTGGTCAAGGTATGTCTCAGTGGTGCCCTTGAAACCTAGAAACACGCAGACTGTTGGGAATGCATTGGTGAAATTTCTCAGTGAAGTTGGTCGTGTGGAGAAAACAGAGCTTGCAGGGGACAATGAGCCAGTGCTTGCAGCTGGGATGAGGTTTTGTCAGAAGACAAGAGCTACGCTTGGTCTTGAAACAATTCTGACGTGGAACAGGACCTACGAGAAGACGAGGACCAGTGTGGCAGAACGATTTGGTCAGACAGCGCGTGGACTCCAGAAGACTTTCATTGCCCATCTTGAGTCTGCAATTCAGGCAACAATCCCTGCAGGACATCCAATGGTTCAATGGGCAGCAATGCACTCTGCGTGGATTTACAACAGATTCCATGTTCATTCCTCACTGCGCACCACTCCATATCAATCCTTGTTTGGACGACCTTACAGAGGAAGAATTGTGTCTTTTGGTCAGACCACATTTGGACTGGACCCCAAAGCTGACAAGTACCGTCCAGCGTGGATTCGTGGTGCATGGTTGGGAAAGGATTCATCTGACATGGATCTACTCTTTTATGGTCAGAGCGTGATCAAAACCAAAGCCGTTAGACGCATTGGTGAAGAATGGGATGTTACGCTTGTCTTTGGAGTGGATACAATTCCCAGTCAGGTGTTTGGACATCGACAGATCAGGCACAAGCAGACTGTCATTCCCTTGAGTGCACCGAGACCACAGACACTTGATGAGGAAGCCGAGGCAGTGCGTGACTATGCCTCAGATGGTTATTCTCCCTCAGAGATGGCCGAAGGTCAACCTGCAGTGCTAGTTGGGAATGCTCAAACATGGGAGGGAGCAGGTCTGGACAATCCCGTTTCTCCAATGACAGAAGTGCAGTCACAGACAGAGATGGAGTCTGAGCAAGGTGGGGGTGCGCCAATAACCCCACAGTTTGATGCGCAGAGCGATGAGGATGTGGAAATTCCTTGAAGTTCAACAAGGCCTGCAAAGCATGCAGCAGATACTCCTCTCCCTGGTGAACATCCCAAGACACAACGGATGCATGATGATCCAGTGCCTGTGCCGAAAACAAAGGCAAGTAGAACAGAAGGGAACATCAATCAAGTGGCAGAGATGGAGAAATGCCACAATGACGAAAGTATGTTTCCAGAGGACTTCGAGGACGATGCTTTGGTACCTGATTCCGAAGATGATCTCATTGCTGGTCATGGAGAAGGTGATGGTCCACCAAATGTCAGCTCAGAGAAATTGCAAGAGCTGGACGAGCAGGCAGCACTTGATGAAGTTGAGAAGCTTTTCAAGATGGACGTGATTGAACCAGTTACTTTGTCTGAAGATGCTGCAATGGTTGAAAATGTGGTGGACACCACTCTGGTGTACGACTGGAGATTCAGAGGTCAGCAATGGATCCGGAGGTGCAGAATAGTGGCTAGAGAATTCAAAACAAGTGCCACTGATGAGAACAACTTCTCTCCAACATCTTCATTTGCCTCAGTTCGCATGTTGCTTACGTTTGCAATCATTTACAACTTGGCAGTGACAGCATTGGATGTGAAGGATGCATTCTTGATGGTGCCTCAGATGGAAGTTCTCTATGTGAAGATTCCAATGTGGATTCGCAAATGGACTGGAAATCCACATACCCATTGGCTTCTGAAAAGGTGCTTGCCGGGACAACGCAATGCAGCACTACGGTGGCATCAACACATTGGAGGTTTGTGCGAACAGGCTGAGTTGGAGGCATTCCCTGGTGCTCCAACAATTCTACGTCACCGAGATCTCAGTCGAAAGGTGTTGGTGAACATTCACGTTGATGACATTTTGCTGGTATGCATTCCTGGTGATGTTGAGTGGTTTCAGTCTACAGTGGGTGCAACACTCACAATGAAGGCTGATGGACCACATGCGCCTGGAAGTGGAAGCCAGTTGATGTATCTCAAGAAGAGGATCACGATGAGGCCGGGTGGAATCTTGCTTCAACCCAATTCCACCTACATCCCAAAACTGGTGGCGTTGATGAAAGTGAGTGGGAGGAGAAAGAAAGGGTTGCCATACCATGCAACGTTGGAAAACTTTAGTGCAGACCTGGTGATTGAAGGGGAGATGTTGAACGATGAGCAAGCAGCAGTCTTCCGATCAGGTCTGGGTTTGGCTCTATATCTGGCGATGGACCGACCAGATATCCAGTTTGCTGTGAAGACCCTGTCCTCCTACATGGCACGACCCAGTGTCAAAGCGCTTTCTGCATTGAAGCATTTGGCTTCATACCTGGATGGTTCAGCTGACGATGGACTTTTCTTGCAAAGTACAAATGAGAATCAGTGCATCTTTGATGGATGGAGAAATGATGAGGTGATTGACAACGAGGTGGATGTGCCCAACAATCAATCTGAAGCTCGTTTCAACTTGGAAGCGTTCAGTGACAGTTCATGGGCAGATTGCAAGGCAACTCGGAAGAGTACCTCATCAGGTTTGGTATTCCTGAATGGCGCCTTGATTCTCAGCATTTGCCGAACACAGGCGAGTGTAGCTCTATCCAGTTGTGAGGCTGAGCTCTACGCTGCAAATGGTCTGATGGTTGAATGCATGTTTCTCTACAGGCTGTGCAAATTCCTTTGCAACGATCGCAGCGAAACAAACAGCAGTGATGTACAACAGAGGCTCTACATTGATTCCTCATCAGCAATGGCGCTGATGCAACGTGCAGGAACTGGAAGGCTGAAGCATGTTCAGATCAAGCAATTTTTCTTGCAGAATCTTTTGAGAGCTGGTATTTTCACTGTGCACAAGATCAACACGAAGCTGAATCCTGGTGACCTCAACACAAAGAAGTTGAGTGGTGAGCGGCGAAAGTTCCTTGGACGGCTGATTGGGATCTACATGTCCAGCTTGGACGAGGAGAACGACGACAGTGAGATTAGAAAGATGCGAGCAGCTACTCTTGGACTCAGTGCTCAACTGAAAGGATGCAGCTCAGGATCCATTACCGAAGTGGACAATAGTGGATCTGAATGGGCAATGATGACAGATTTCATGAATGAGCTGATGGTGTCTTCAATTCAAATGGTGGCTACATTGAGCGTGACGATGTGCAGGTACTTCATCCTGACAATTGGTGTGATGATGCTGGTGGTGAGCGTGATTTTCATTTATTTGGGACCGCTGACCTGGACATACAGTATCACAACACGGTGGATCGAACTGAAACACCCAGCCAAAACGATGGGATGGAGGCACAGACTTTTCCTCCAACCTTCTTTGAGATTGGCCCGATGGTTGCTTGGATGTGAGATCAAGTATTTGCACGAGCGTTTCCGAGCAGCTGGTCAAACTGGAGATATGATGGTGGACATTGAGTCAATTCATGCAGATCTCAATGAGTATCTGAATGGTGAACTGTTCAGAGCCAATCCACCCAGAGATCCAATTGATGTACCGATGCATCATGTGGAAGATGAAGAAGAAAAAAGTGCAGGAAACGATCCCTCTGTGGATGGGGGAGACGATGGTGACAATAATGGAGATGACATTGTGGACATGGCGTTGAATGGTCGAAGACTGGATCTGATCAATGGTGCATTTTAACCTCCAGCAGAAGTTCCCAGCGACATCAATGATGATGTGGACATGCCTGGTGAATCGTTGGAGGAGCGCCACGTTCGGTATCTCAACAGTTCACAAGATGAAGTTTCGGAACCAGATGAATGGGCAGGTGTCCAGTATGGACACTTGGACCAATTTGCCTATGAGAGGATGGTGGCATTCTCAAGAGCCAACAGGATCCGATTGAACAGGGCAGCAGCTAGCTGCCAATGAAGGAAACTGGGAAGAAGCTGCCAACTACCTACGAGCTTTGAACGATGTCGAAGCATTGATGGACATAGCTTGAACTGGTTTGCATGGAGTGCAATCAGTGCGTGTGGTGGTAGCAACCCAGTACCAGTCTGGGATTTTTTTCCAAGGTGCCAACGGTAGAATCTCTAGCACAGATGGTCTTGTATAGATCAAACTACATGTGAGAAGCACAACGATGTGACAAAGAAATTCACATATCTTTGTCAAGGTGGGGTGTCACATTTGATTTATGGCACTCATGTACAGGTCATGAGGTAGATTCAGGTTCACTTGGCACATGGAACGATACAGAAGATTAGCGTGGCTGAGTTGCTGATGACGCAGCACAAATCGAGAAGTGCATATTCTTCTGACGCACAGTGGCTCGAAAGAGACAGCATAAAAGGGGCGCTGAGTGGCGCGGCTGTTTTTGAGATCTTGTCACGACATGGATCTGGTTTGTCTCCCAGGGTATCTCCCACTGCTCTGTGAGATCTTGTCACGACATGGATCTGGCCTTGTCTCCCACTTTGTTTCCTGCTTAGAGATATAAAGCCAAACTAATCTACGTATACAAGATTGCAATATCCTATGACCACGCCAGCCGCTAATTATCTTTAGAATCTCGAGACATCACAGCGCAATAGTCTATCCCTATATAGCGCAGTCATGGCCAGACATGAAACCAAGCTATTCTATGCTAATACAAATGGAATAATCTATGGCCATAACATTGCAATAGTATATCGGCGCACCAGCACGGTAGTTTATGTACATAACATTACATGTGCAACTATCCACAACAAAATGATATTTGATTGGAAACATCGGCCGGGGGGGCAAGGCGGCGCAAAAAAAAAACACACACAACCTAAGATCTATGGACATGACACTGCACAACCCATACACGGGAACCAAAGAAACCTATGCGCATGACACAGAGCTGACATGTGATTTTTTTGAAACTTGTGCTGTTTGGGGTCGATGCTGGTGTAATTTTATAGAAGAACCCTACGCTCAGACGTTTGGAAAAAAAAACCATTGCATCTTCCAAAGGACTCCACGGAGTTGACGGTTTTCGTGCCGTGTGGGCACATGGCTGCGTGTCTCACTTGTGGGCAGCGTCAGATGCTCAGAGGCTTTCCGTCAAATTCAGCCTCAAAAATCCTTTTTTTTTTGCAGCGAAGTTTGCGGATAATTTGCCACCTTTTCTTACAAGGCCTTTTCAAGCAACCGTGCCCAGTGTGCAGAAAGAAAAAATAGGCCCGGAGTTCAGCTTCAGATTTTTCCCAAACAGCAAAACTTTGCTATGGGGTCTTTAGCCCAGATTAGTTCCGGTGCGATCGTGTGCAGCTGCAACACCAGGTTCCGGACAAGGTTCTGGAGGTTCTGGTGCTGATACCTTGTGAGGTTCCGGAAGTTAGGTTCTAGAGGGTTTTGGTGCAAGTAGCTGGTGAGGTTCCGGAAGTTTCCAGTGCAGTTACGTGATGAGGTACCGGAGGGGCTAGGTGAAGATATGTGGTGAGGTTCCGTGGGGTTCCGGGCCAGATACCTTGTGAGGTTCCGGAGGGTTCCGGTGCAGATACCTTGTGAGGTTCCGGAGGGTTTTGGTGCAGATACCTTGTGAGGTTGGGTTCTGGTGCAGATGCTTTCTGAAAATCCAAAGGGTTCCGGGTTCCGATGTTTTTCTATGGCATAGGCACTTAATGTTTATGGCATAAGCGCGTAATTTTTATGGTATAAGCACTTTTTATGGCAAAAAGGCAGTAGCTTTCAAGCTGTCGGGGATAGCACCTGGGTTTATTGTTTTTTGTCTTCGAGGAAACAGAAACATGTCACAGGTCTTTGATTTGGTATAATTGACATCTTTTGCAAGGATTTTGACACTCCTGAGAATTCCTTGCTACCAGAAAATGCAACATTTGTCTTGTTCGGTCCAAGCATGGGTAGGTTGTGGAGGGCCAGAGGGCCAGTACGGTGCCGTTCTTTCGTTAGCTGTTGTGAGTCGCGTTGCTGTGCACATGACAAATGATTCGGAATCTGATTCCGAGCCAGATTCTGAGTCGGAGCTTGAAAATTATGCTGGTTTGAAGATCAGAAAGTTGCCAGTGGTTGGAGTACTGCTTCTTGTGCTCTGTGAGCGGCTCACGTATTATACCCTAGCAGGCACCCAAAAGATCTATCTCCAGAACCAACTGAAGAAGATGCCATCCACTTCCGCTGCGTTGAATGCCATCTTCAACATGTTGTGCTCTTTCTGGTGCTTACCTGGTGGTCTGCTGGCAGACTCAATCGGTCGCTACAAAGCCATCATCGCTGCTGGCAGCGTTTATGCCATTGGGACCATTTGTGTCGGCATTTCTGTGATCTACGAACTTCAAGCTGCCCTTGGATGGCTATTCATTGTGGGCAGCCTGGTGCTGATTGCTATGGGAAGTGGTAGTATCAGGCCCAACTTAGCAAACTTTGGTGCGGACCAAATTGGAAATGCATCTGAGAAACAAAGAGAGTGTCAAAAAACATTCTTTTCCCTCCTCTACCTGTCCGTCAACATTGGTGTCTTGATAGCCTTTGGCTTCCTTGCCAACACAACGACAGATGGGCTTGCTGGCGTGGTTCCGCAGCAAGAGGGGTATTATTTTGCCTATGCCTCTGGGGCAGGTTGCATGATTCTGGCAGTATTGATATTTGTGGGTTTCACAGGATCATATAGAATGCTCCCAGGAAATGGATTGGGACCTGTCCGGCTCTTGATTCGGTACCAATACTATTCTGTGTGGAATGGAGGCGGTTGGGGGGCTGCAATGTCTCTTGTCGGCTTCCTTTGCCTTCCTTTGTTCTACATTGTGACGCTGGCTGATATTCTTCTGTCAGCTGCTGAGAAATCGAGCACAGAAGTTTTCACCGACCCTTGCGCAGCACCTCTCACAGAGGCACCTCCTCGTATGCTTCATGGTGGTGGTGGAGGTGGCAATGGGGACGAGGTTCTCAGCGACATTGCGTTGGTGTTGGGATCCATGGCATGTAGCTTCCTTGCCGTCGCTGCCTCAGCTGTCAAACCGTTTTCGAACCAAAGCCCTCCAAGAGAAAATACTGGAGACAGCAACCTTCTCATCCAACGTTGGGTCAAGATGCGGAGATGAGATGCTATTCTGGGGCTGTTCAATTCCTGACTTTATCTCCAATCATATTTAAAAAGATGACCCCACGAAGATATTATGAAGTTGCCACGGACGGTGTCACTGACAGCACCTGGCTGCAGATGTGTGTGTGTGAGAATCATCTGAATAGATGTAAAACTTCTAACGGATTTGGGTGGGAACTCTTGCCTTTACCTTGAGGTCTCATTTTCTGTCGGTTGGCATAGGCTGCGTTATGCACGCGGCCAGGAACCCATGCCTGTCTGTTCTGGTCCACACACCATCTTCGAAACACCCTCTTTCACACACCACTTTGTCACACACCATTTCACACACCACTTTGTCACACACCATTTCACACACCATCTCTGACACACCATCTTTCACACACAAAGTTTTGTACACAACATCTTTCACACACAACTTTGTCACACACCATCTTTCACACACACAACTTTGTCACACACCATCTTTCACACACACCATCTTTGACACACACCATTTCACACACCACTTTGTCACACACCGTCTTTCACACACCACTTTGTCACACACCGTCTTTCACACACCACTTTGTCACACACCATCTTTCACACACCACTTTGTCACACACCATCTTTCACACACACAACTTTGTCACACACCATCTTTCACACATCTTTGACACACCATATTTCACACACCACTTTGTCACACACCGTCTTTCACACACCACTTTGTCACACACCGTCTTTCACACACCACTTTGTCACACACCATCTTTCACACACCACTTTGTCACACACCGTCTTTCACACACCACTTTGTCACACACCGTCTTTCACACACCACTTTGTCACACACCATTTCACACACACCACTTTGTCACACACCATCTCTGACACACCATCTTTCACACACAACTTTGTCACACACCATCTTTCACACACCATCTCTGACAAACCATCTTTCACACACAACTTTGTCACACACCATCTTTCACACACAACTTTGTCACACACCATCTTTCACACACAACTTTGTCGCACACCATCTTTCACACACACCATCTTTGACACACCATCTTTCACACACAACTTTGTCACACACCATTTTTCACACCCAGCTTTGTCACGCGCTCTCTTTTACACACACACACACCCCATCTTTCACGCATACTTTGTCACACGCTCTCTTCACACATACAACTTTCACACACACGCACCATCTTTTTCACACAACTTTGTCACATACACACACCATCTTTCACATACAACTTTTTCACACAATTTCGTTTTACTTCTCGATCCTCCACCACCTCCTTTGTCTTTCCTTCTTTCCCCGTTCCCGCTACAACATGTGGTGCTCATTATTGGAAGAAGTTGCCTTGTGGGGTTTTCCGGTCCTTTAATTGAAATTTAATCATCACAAGTAGATGAACTGTCGCATTATATCACAACTGAGCCCATGAGAAACATGCACCAGCATGAAAGAAAAACAATGTTAACTGTAATCGTTCAGTTATGTTTAATTGGGGTACTTCATTAATGTTCCAATATCCACGAACATGTTGGCTCAAGGTGGCATTCATTACTTTTGGGCGTTTTGCATTTTGTTTTTTTTCTCAGGTTTACTTGTGTTTGCCTTGCGGATTTCGCTCACCACTTTTTTTTCACAACACAGACATTCACCATGAAACCAACTGGTAGGACTAAAGTCACTTCACTTTCCGCTTTTGGCATTCCACTCCACTCTCCAGGGGCTAAACATGGTTGTATTCAGGGGTTGAACAGATTTGTCATTAGACAGCTAAGTGCTTGGCTTCACCTGCATGCAGCGTCCACAGCGACCCAGCCATGGCAGATTAGCGATAGTATCTCGTGGGTTGATCCGGCCCTCAGCCAATTTGTATCTGGTTTTCGGACATCTTCCAACAGCTCGTCCATTCATTGCCATTGTTCTGTTTCTAGCGGACGAAGAAGCCAGATTCACAGTGGACACTGAACACTTTGCCCAGAGTTGCAGTTTTCTTTTGCGAAGGACATTGACCTTTCGGACAGTTGACACACCATCCGTGGCATCGGGCGAAGCATCGGATGGATCCGGATGATTCATTACTTGCTGGGGAAAACACAGATGAATTAGACAGCTTGTCCAGTTGGACGTTACTTACTCCAGATGTAACACCTTTGCCGGTACCATCAATTCTGAGTAGGTCTGTTCGCCCCTGCATTCCCTCGCCATTTCAGGTGTCGCAGCTTCAGCCCCTGCGTCAGCACCACAGCATCCGGCCAGTGCCACAGAGACACAGATTCAGTACGGTTCATCTTTGCCATGTCCAGTACATTCATCCAGAGATTTGGAGTCCATTGGTTCTTCATCAGATATTTCATTGCTACAGGGATCAGAGGCAACAGAAGTCATCCGCCGTAGAACCAACTGTGGATGTCCAGCCGGATTCAACCAGTGCAGGGAGACCTCGGCTGTTGAAACCGGGTTCAGCATTCTCTGGACGGGCTGCCGCCACAGCTAAGCTGACTCGTGTGCGAATTTCTTCAGAATCTCCGATGGTTTGGAAACTATGGCAGCGTTCAATAGCCGAATTTCATCACTTTTCTACAGTAATCCAGCAATTGCAAAGCAGCCAGTTTCCAGATGAATATGCAGCAAGGTTTTTGAACCAGTTTGCAGCCACGACCCTGGTCAGGTATCTATCCGCTTTGATGCAATTTGTGCAGCTGTGCAGAGACATGCATGTGAGTTTTGAATCACTGTCAGGTTCTAACTTGGCAGATTTACTGATTTGTGGAGCATTGGCCAGAAGATCAGATGGCTCCGGCCCCAAAAGCTCTGTTACCATCAAGGCGATGCGATGGGCATGTAAACATTTAGGGATTCATTACTTCTCATGTGCATTTTTTCCCTGGTCAACTCATCTGAGAAGCAGAAGATTCCAGCAGATCGTAAAGAGAGCCTGCCATTCCCTTTATTTATCTTGATGAAATGGGAACGTCGCATCCTTCAATCCCAAGCTTCTGCCAAAGAGATTGCCATTTTGGGGGGGTTCCTATTGCTCTGTTGGTCAGGATTAAGGGCGACTTGCAGAGGTCGACATTGGCGACATGGCAACTCACAGATGCATCATTGAGAGGGTTGACGTTGCGCGCCAAGACGACACAGCCACCCCATTTGGCGTAATACTGTCAGGATTCCTTTCACAAGGTACTTTGACATGGGTCCACCGTTGTCTTTGCACTTTGGAATCATTCTATGTTGATCAAGACGCTTCGCAGATTGATTTTGCCATACCATCATTTCAAGACGGGGACCAACCAGTGCAGCCGTTTTATGCAATGACATACTCAGAGGCACTATATCACTTGAGGCACTACATGACACTTCCTTGGGTTGTTTCGACTCCAGCGATCTTGGATGCGTCCAACTACACCATCCATGGCCTCAAGGCTACACTGCTCTCATGGGCATCACAGGCCAATTTGCCAGAATCAGATCGTCGACTGCATGGCAAGCACAAACCAGCTCAAATGAGTGTTCAATTGTTTTCCAGGGATGACATTGAAGGTAGTTTGCGTGTGCAAATTGCATTAACAACCAAAATCGTGCAAGGTTGGAGACCTACCACACCATTGGGCCGCGGTGGTCAGGCACCTCTGTTGGAGCCTCACTTCATCATGGAAGGATTTCGCAAAGATTTGCCGCAGATTCAATGGAAGTTCTTCAAATTTCAGACTGGCTCTCAACTGCAGTTGTTTGCTGACATTGGGCCCCAGGCTGAACAGACCCAAGTCCATGAGGATGAACATCATGCCACCTTCATCATCTTCTTCATGATGTAGTGATGAAAGCTCCGATGATTCTTGCACAGGACAGCACCGAAGTGTCACCACAGGTCAACCCCAGGATCCAGCGGCCGCAGCCGATGAAGCCCTGCTGGGATTGCATCGAAAGACATGGCACATTATGGTCCCATGTCAGGCCACGTCCACCGACTTGCCCACTTGGCAGGATCAAGCTGTCAAGACAGCATGCGGTAAGCTTTTGCCAAAGCCACGCATTCAGGTGGGTATGGATCTCCAATTAGCATCCGGCCAAACCCTGTGCAGCCATGTTGGCTGTCGCAAAGGATTCACCACGATACGACTCGACTGAATACATTGTGGAATTGCAATCAGGTCTCCAAAAAGAGTTGTGCAGCGCTTGTCCTGAGGGGGGATACTGCAGAGCGGCATCGGAGTCAATTCAAACAGTTTACATGTGCAAACAGTTGCATTTCCATTTCATCCACAAGTTCCTGGTTATCTGTTTTATCCCAGGGAATTCATGTGGGGGAATGCATGCTTTCACAGCGTTCAAGTGTGGCTTTCTCTTGAGCAGAGACACGCACACATATGTTGGTGATCAGCGTGAGGGTCGAGTACCCTCCTATATCCAGTCATTCAAGATTGAAGACTGATGCGTATGTTCATATGCGTTGGCTCAGCAACTCAATCGTGCATTTGAGCACGAAAAAAAAACTTTAGTGTCTACTACCCCAACTCAAGAATCACAGAGACTGGATTCCTGGGAATACCTTTTATCATCCCACTGCTATATCCAGGTACCTCAATAATGCATTGACTCTCAAACCCAG
>Ga0126342_10010509_pt1 | contig 16562 bp, 17 predicted proteins | sample Cyp1metagenome_FD_92528 | JGI IMG/M metagenome (GOLD analysis project Ga0126342, IMG submission 92528) | Coral microbial communities from Lord Howe Island, Old Settlement Bay, Australia - Cyphastrea 1 metagenome | ecosystem: Host-associated > Invertebrates > Cnidaria > Coral ... | reverse complement strand
CCACTCTACACTCTACGCTTTACCCACTGCACACTCCACACTCCGCACTTTACACTCCACGCTCCTCACTCTGCACCCCACACGCTACCAGGGGTCGGCGGCAGGGGGCGGCAGCCCTTTAATTATATTGTATACAATCAATATGTAGTATGTAAAATATAAAATAATCAATATAATACATAATATAGAATACAAATATGTATAATCATAATCTTTTCTCAACGATGGAGGCAGCCATTAGATTTAAAGAGGCAGCCCAGCAAATAGGGAGATTCCTGCCAGGTCTCTAGGACGATTCCTGAAATCTATAGACTCTTCACTTAGATCCACTCAGATTTGAACATATAGACATAGATGTGAATCTAAAGACATAATGACATAAGCTAGTTTTGATTAGTTTTGCTAATAGGTGTTGCTTTTTGTTTTGGCTTTTTGTTTGCTATGTTTTTGCCAAGGGCACCCTGCAAATAGGCAGAGACCAATTGCCCCGTGGCCTGTTTCACCAACACTTCCCAGCGAGCTGCTCCAGCCGCTGGTTCCATTTGGAACGCATGGCACGATGGCGGTTTGAGCCAACATCTTGGCCTGTCCTAACGTGTTGTGCTCGTTTAAGGTGCTAGATCTTGAAAAATGGGCGAATCCTCTCAATCGGGAAAAAAAACTAAAAGTCAATTTGGGTTGATCATCTGATGTTGCGAAAAATATGAATCATTCAAATGGAACTTTGATTTTTTTTTAAGAATTGAGGTATCTCCATGGATACCCAAAAATAATCTGGACAAAATCATCTGGCAGAAAAATCCCATGGATTCCCCTGCAGGATTCCCCTGCAGAAGGATCTCGGAGCTCCTCCAAAGGTGAGCCTTCCACGACACAGTCCTTGACATATGCCCACGCCTGCAGGGAAAAGTCACTGATTTGGGATGAAAAGAAAACTGATGTCCTTTTAGCTTGAAAGGAATGATACCCTCTGGTAATTTAACATAGCTTTGGAAAATGACCATTTATAGTTGATTTTCCCACTAAAAATTGCCATTTTCAATAGCTATGTTAAATTACCAGAGGGTAAGACTGATCTTAGCAATCCGACCAGAATTTTCTCCGTGCTCTCTATCTCTCTTTGTCGACTTATCGTTTTTCTTTGTCCTACAATTGTCACAGCAAAGAACAAAAGAAAAGAACGGCGTGGTTTCGCTTCCTTTGGGGGGAAGGTGCTGCGCGCTTGTTACCACCAAAGCCCCCCTCCTGCAAAAAACGAAATGTACATACACATACAGGCATGCTTTATTATTTGATCCCGATAATAGTTGTTGTTTGATCCATTTCGACCCATGTGCTTTTGATCCCAATAAACCCTAATATATATATATACGTATAAATGTGTATATATATATATATGTATATATGGTTTCCTGTAGATCTTTCAAATAGTTTAACTATCTCCGCGATACAGATGGAACCCAATAATTGATTTTATTCATTATTATTCCAATGATGTTCTTTTCTCCCCAATTGATTACATAATTGGAAAATCGTATAATGTTATATAATAATATGTTATTCCAATGATACAAATGGAACCCAATATTATTGTATGCCAATGATGTTCTATGTCATAATTATATAATACTATATAGACGAAATCGTCGCAACGATGGATTGCTTCACTGCAAGATCTCACCTGAGGGCTGAGACACGTCTCGCCAATTGCTGCGAGCGGTTCTGCAATGGAAATCTGCTCTAAGGGTGGACCGGCAATGATGTACCTGGTGGCAGGTGAAAGGCGACAAGCAAACAGGGCAGCAGGGTACATTCAATATCATGAAAAATCATTTTCGCCCTCAGTATGCGCCAAAATCTCTTGTAAGCACAAGACATAGTGAGCTATATGTCTTGCTTTCTCTGAAAATTGGCAGCCCCAAATCCACTGGTTGATGATCAGTTCTCGTATCAAAATTCCTATTTTAAGGGATATTTGGGGGCCAAAAACCCCACTTTCAAACACCATATAGTCATATGGCAGTGGGTCAAAACCCTGGTACCCCTGTAGTTCACATCAAAATAGCTGGGATTTATGGATGTTCATCCCCCTATATATGGTATTAATAGGTATTGATCCATACCCATATAGACGTGTTTTCTGCGCAACCTTTCGGAACCTGGCTGAAACTCGTCAGCACAACTGGAATCCACTGGAGCCAACTAGACACCACCCGTTGCGCATTCAGTGGCTGTATTCGGCGCACTCTAATCGTTTCACGCTCGTCTCGGGTGGTTGTCTTCCACCCACCTCAAAAAGGGGGGAACATCACATGACTTCGGATGACTTACCCTCTGGTAATTTAACAGTTTGCTATTGAAAATGGCCATTTATAGTGGATTTTCCCATTAAAAACGGTGATTTTCCATAGTTACGTTAGTTTACCAGAGGGTAGGTCTTCTGTACAGCTTTTTGCATCAAAAAAACCATCTTGCGATCACCGAAACGCCAGATGGCTTTCAGGGTTTTCACATCATCAAATCGCTGGTCGGTTTATGGGTTTATGGTCGGCTCTTGAGATCCGCACCTGGAGGATAGTCACCTCCCCACAGCCAACACCAATGTGAAGGCACAGGCGCACGTCGCCCACTCCTGGAGAACCAACTTTCGGCAAAAAAACGGAACCGAATTCGGCTTTGCCCTGCTGTTTGAACCATCATTTCGGTATTTCGTTGTTCATTGCAGATCTACAAAATGTATCAAAATCTGGGAAAATCACCAAAATCGGTGAACTTTGGCACATCGCCATTTTGGGAACAAAGAAACCACTGCCACACGGAATTTTTGACGTTGCGTCATAGGTGGCACGTCCTGTGTCGAACTGGTGCAGTCGCTTGTGGATTTCGATACAGCAGGCACAAGCCTTGCAGCAACAGTTCAACGGGCAAAGGAGATATGGCAGGTTGGTTAAATGGATGTGCATAACATCCCAGTTGGTAAATGGCTAATATTCATATCACATCCCAGCTCTATGTGGTTTATATATAGTTTACATATGGGCTATAAATACGTATGTTTATATGTATATATATATGGGTTGTACATAGGATCCATTTACTAAGTGGGATGCACCTCTAATTAGACAAGTTCAAATCTTGAAAGTGGAGCCCAGGCACCCTCAGCACTGCAGTGTTCTGCGGGCCCATGTCTGGTAAACCTCAAGACACATCACATTCGAATGGGTCCGTACAGAAATGGGGAATTTGAAATTTGCTTAAATTTGCAATGTTACACGGGAAAAGATCATGATAAATGATGAACTGCTGGTTTGGGGGTACCCTATTTTCCGAACAAACACAAATGTGCATGATGCGAAGGTCACATCTTTTGGAATGGAAGTCGATTCCGCTGCTGAAACTGACCTTCTGTAGTCAGAGTCACCGCGTGTGCCGGCAACCACTAAGCATCCCACCCCATGTCCCATGTGGAGGAACCACATGGTTGTACTTCTCGTGCTTTGTATCATCCACAGCCTGGAAAGTCAGGTGGCGCATCATCCGGCCCAGCTGCCCAGCTTCCGAAAGGTTTGGAACGACTAAGGGCAGTGCCTGGAAGTAAATGGTCAATGCATCGCCACTGAATTTGATCACCTGCACAAGGCCAAGGACACAAGTGACACTAGGTATGGCAAGGGGCAGGAAAAATCCTGGGGCAATTTTTGCCTACAAAAATTGCTTGGACCTCCAAGTAAAACCTGTCAATTTTTGTTCAGAAAACCTGCAGCAGTGGTGTCACTTGCAGCTTCCGCAAGCCGCTGGGGTGCCCCACATCGCCACGATATGAGTTGATAATGTCAATCAAAGGAGTGAAGAAAGAAGTTAGGCCTCAGTGGCGTGATCAAGCCATTTTTTCAGCAGTTCTTGGTGCTCCAAACAGGTGTTTGTTTGCGGCTTTTTTTCAGAGGAATTTTCAGCCATGCCCCTAATAAGAAACAGCCTCATGATCCTCATGGTTACTGTAGTAATGTTTCATCCCCTGAACTCTGGTTTATGGGGGAGTTATTAACGGGGCATCATGGTATGATCTTCCGGTCCCCTTTTTGCGGAAGGGCCACCGGCAACTCGGCAGTCGATGTCTGAGTTCCAGGGCACAACGACAGCAGCTCTGCTCCATCACTTTTCTGGGAAAGCCTGTGAGCTCGGCACTGAGATGGTGTGAGCTAAGATAGCTAAGAAAGGCACGGAATGGACTTAGTGATTCTATCAATCATTCTATCTGTTCAACAAGTTCGATAAAGATCGAAATTCTGTTCCAAAGTAGATCGAAACCTCAAAAAAGATGGTTTTTAAAAGTTATCATTTTTTTCAGATTCGGATTCTGAATTCCTCCAGAAACTTTTATCTTTTTAAGGACGTTTCTTTTTCAGCTACCCCAAGGGTGAGCCCAGAAAGGGCGCCTTTCGGTCAGTGCGGTGAAACCGCTAGCGTCTGAAAAGACAACTGCTCCTCAGTGTTTTGGACGAATTCTGCGTATAAAAAACTATCATAAATAGGAATTGAGGCATGAAAAACGGAGATTTAACATGATTTAACTATCAAAAAAATATGGGATTGGTTTAAAATGCTGGCAAAAAAACAGATTTAACTCTATCAAAAATGGACTGAATAATTGCTGTAAAGACAATCATTCTATGGCGATATCATGGAATAAATCCATTTACCCAGCACAGATTACCATGGAGGCAATTCTGAGGCAATGGCTGTAAAAACCATATAAATCCATCACAAACCAACGATATGATATTACCCCAATTTATAACCCATGTTTGATGGTAGCAAGAAATTTCTTGGGGAGATAACGGCTATAAAAACCAATCATTTTATGGCGATTTAGTGTGCTGCAACCAACCAACAATCTGATTTGGGCCTGTCTGAAAATGGGATATACCGCCAAAGCTGCCATTTGAATGGGGGAAATGACGGTAAACCGCTGAATTGTGGGGTACAATTCACTCACTTCCCTCTGTCACATCACAAAAGACACATGTCTATAGATTCGATCAAAAGCCACCCTGGCGGACCGATTTTTTGCCGTCAAATGGATGTTTATCCCAGAAAAATATGACATTGTAGATTTTAGGCCACCCCCACATGAGTAATGGCTATAATATGCTATAATCATAAGTTTCGTGTCAAAGCCAACTGCTGCAACATGCCGCCCATATGTGGCCAGGCAGTGGCTTTACAGCAAAGCAACATCTGAGAAATGGTACCTAAAATGGATTGGGAGCACATCCACCCAACCCATTTCTGGACTATGACAATAGTCCTGCAGTATAGACGTCACTATCACCCTAAAACATCATAAAACATCTGATCTTTCACAATAAGAACATGCTACAGCACATCATTCAGGTGTGTCTGAAAATAGGGTACCCCAAAATTACATGGTTTATCATCATATGTTCCCTTTTTTGAAAAGGCCCCTTCATAGGGCCCATATATGGCATTTTTGGGGGGGGGAAATTCTAACCAATGTTCAGGTTACCACACCCATTCCGTGTGTTGCTTGGGCTGCCACCGGTGCCCCTGTGGATTACCACGTGGCCCTTTTCCAATGCGCCCTGAGAGATGTGTCATTCGACGTTTCCAGCAATTGGTGTCCACAACCTCGTTGGGTCTTTGATCATCAAAAGTTGTAGTTCCTAAAAGCGGATCCAAGAAGCAGCCGCTTTTAGGTTCAGGTCCCATTTTATAGGCTCCTCGAAACCAATGTCTAGGGCAATGAAGTCCACAGATCGTTAGCAGCGCTGCCTCAAAATCGGCTTCTTGCAACACCTGAGCAGAACTCTGACGCCGCTGTTTTCAAGACAAAAATTCTGGCACTTGTTTCTTGTTCGCAGCGTAGCTGCATTTCCAGGTTATATTGCAAGGTTTTGAATCCAACAATAAAGTGTTATATGAATTGGTGTAGAGTAACCTATCGTTGTTTCGTTCACGCAAAATCTTTTTTGCACTTGTGATATGATGTTCTATGATAGAAAGTATAACACCACAATCTTTGCGAAAATGCTGGGGACATGGCCCATGGAATGAAGGCCAGCGCACCCTTCAGGGTATCTCCATTCCTCTTTTTGAACCTCAGAGGTTTCTTCATCAGGAATTTAGGATTTACCCCGCCATTGCATGTCCGTTTTGAGGGGAAAAGAATGCTGTCAACCATGAGATTGTAGGGTACCCTGTTTGATGAAGCAAGTACTGTACCTTTCGAGGTTTGATGCTTCCATGCTGAAATGTGTGCAATAAACTGATGTGCCCGTCTCAAACACGTAAACCTGAAAACACAAAGCAAAAGTTTTGGACATCTTCCAGTCGCAGACCCCCGGTGCTGTTTAGACCTGCTTAGGGCACCCAGACCAACTCAGTATTCGCTCATCCAGGTTCTCAACAAAGCTGCTATCTTTGCTGAACTTGTCTTCCCTTGGCTTGAAAGCTGTGACCCGACGACTCAGCCAACGACTAAGCCAACGACGACACCCTTGGCACTAGAATACCAACCCTGGGTATGCAGGGGAAAAGTCCAAGTTGATGACTTTGTGAGGAAGCTACCTGAGACAAAAACACTATTTTATGTGTCTCCATATTATAGGGGTAAGAAATTGGGAAAAAATATCAGATATCATGTATATATAATATCATATCATATCATGTCATATCATATCATATCATATTACATTATATCATATCATATCATATTACATCATATCATATCATATTATATCATATGATATTATATCATATCATATTATATTATATCATATCATATCATATTGTATTATATTATATTATATCATATCGTATTGTATTATATCATATTATATAATATCATATTTTATGATATTATATTATATTATGTTGTATTATATTGTATTGTATCATAGTATATAATATCATATTATATCATATCATATCATGTTATATTATTATGTTATATTGTATTATATCATATAATATCATATTATATTATATCATATTATGTCATGAGTCATATTATATTATATAATATATTATACTATGTATATATATATATATATCCCACCTGAGACAATTTGGAGTGATGTTGTCATATTCCAGGGCCACCGTGGCACCATCCCACTGAGGTGCTCACGGGGCTTGAGAGCTGGGACCTGAAGAGTCGACCAACCATCCAACCAGTCCTTGATCTTAGATCTTCTTAGATCTTGTAGCAGTGTAGCATCTTAAAGCCATCAGAAAGAACGGAAAGAAGGTCCCAACCAGTAACCAGTTCAAGGTCCAATAAAAATGAATGAGACCTTCTTGAATAAGACCTTCTTAAGATGGCATCCTTGAATAATACCTCGAATAACTCCATTCATCTTGGACCTTCAATCTTTAATAAGACCTTGATGAGCCTTCTTGAAACCTTGATCTGAAGGTCCAAGACTTGGCGTCCCAACCATAATTGTCCTCGCCCTCGGCCATGCCGCCTGGTGAGGGCGTTTTCCTTTCTTGGAGTTTCGGGCAAATTTTAGGGATGGCAAAACCACCGATGCATCCATTGTTTCTTGACGAAATGGGACATGGCATGGGGCGGACCGAGTACTCCACGCCTCGCAAAGCCAGTCCGCAGGAACAGTCGGACCGTCTCCGTTTCTGATGGAGCCGTGGTTGTTTCAAGCGACAAATGGGCTGGCTTCTGGATGTGTAGCTGCTGTGAACAGTTGCGTTTTAACCTCAATCGCCTCAATCTACATCTGTGCCACTTTATGTCTGTGTTGGTGGCTACTCCCGGCCCAAAAATGTCGGGCTCAGCATGAGTCGTAGGTCAGAAACTTCGTCAAAGGGGGAAAAAAAACACCAGCACTTGAGCCACCACGCTCCTGGGCAAAATGTTGCCACAGCTCAGTGATTTCCATCATGCTGAAAAAACAGGTCAAAACACACGTCGATGCCACACCATCTTTCTAAAAAGATGCACCCGAAAATGTAGTCAAACGCAATGGAAAATCCATGAAAATCCTATATTTATAGATGGTTTTCCAATCAAAACTTCCATTTCTATGGGACTTCCCATTGCTGTGTTTGATCACCGAATGGTGAAGTCAGCATTGTTGCTGGTTGAATCCCGATTTCCGAAAGAAAGCTATCTGGCCCCTGGCATAACACCCTGGCCCCTGCCAACCAATAGGCTTCTCAAATTGTGCGAAAACCTATCTGATTGGTTGAGAAAATCATGTTCCGCGTTCTGAATAATGCAAAACCATACAGCCTCAATATGCTTCTTTGTAGTTGGTTTAATCCCCAACGGAGATAGATTGGCTATTCAACCCATTTAAGTGATGGTTAAATCCCAGTTGAAGTGTCTCAAAATGAGAATGTGAAAGTGTTAAACCCTCTTCATTTGGATACATGTTGAGATAAAACCAAAGCCGTCAAACTCGTTAACATCGTCGGCAGAACGCTAAGAGTGGAGAACCACCCAAAGTGGCCAGCAGCCTCAGAGCAGTTGCAAAGTGGGGACCCCTGGATAGCTAAGCTGGTTTATGTATCTCCAATAACCGGGGTTTATGGCAAGTATAACATGTTATAACTGGTATTCATGGGGGTTGTAGACCAACTTGTAACTTGGGGGCCGCACCTTGCAGTCCATGATTCGCTTCAAATCACTGATATTTAGCATGGAGTAAATGCTGAAAAAGCAGACTGTATTGAGATTTTGAGTTGCAGAAAAAGATCGCATCTGTCTTGACGAACCACAAAACGTGGACATGGCTAAGGTGAGTCCGAAGAAAGTGCTCAGCGTTGGCATGTAGTTGTGGTTCTTGAGCCTTCTCTTTTATCGGTGCAAACTGAAACCTTTTTCATAGGTATACACAAACAAGGTTGGCCATGGCTTGTATTGTGCTAGACTATCCTTTCGTTCAAGGGGTTGACAATTTTGAGGCATCCCAAAATCAGAAATGTTCGTTCGAAACGCCTGTTGGTTGATGATTTTGGGGATTCTTCTTCCCTTTTGGGGGGATCTTCAACAAATGATCAAATCGACTGCTGGGTGTCCAGACATTAGCCCGCCCATGGAGTAGAAGAACCCTCGAAAAAGCCACTTCAGAACGGACGGCATGCTCCTCAATTGCCAACAGGGTGATCAAAAATGGAGCTATGATGGTAATGAAAAAGAAACCAGTGAATGGGGATATAATATATATAATTATATACATATATATAATGGGATATGTGTTGGATATGTTTGGATATGAGTGTTTGATATTGTTTGGATATGATGTTTCATTATGGGAAGTGCCATGGGGGCCACGGGGGCCCACACGGGGCCCTGCGCCTGGTATCTGCTGGCGGCTTGGAAGGTGGCACAGACACGCCTGTGCCTGGGTGTATCCAGGTGGTCCTCAGCGACCCATGGGTCACCCAGGGGGGTCACCCCGTTCCACCCCGTTCCTATGGGGAAAGAGCCAATGATAAAATGCCATAGGTTGGGGAAAGACCCCATTTTCACAGACCCAGGTAGCTTCAGAGTGAGAAAAAAATTAAAACTTTTTCAACTCACTATCTAAGATTGGATGAGCTATGAGGATGAATAACTCCTAAGGGTTTTAGTATGTTTGAGAGAAACCTTGTAGCTCATTAAAAGGATGTTGGCAAAACCTCCTGAAAATGCTTATTACTGTCTTTACTTAAGCTGGTGCTGATGTTACCTGTGGCACCGTTTTTGGACCCCGGACTCTTCAGTCTCCTGATTGAAGTAGTAGGGCCTACCATCCTACGCTGTAGGGCCACTTTCTGAAGGATGGGAAAGAAATCAAAGGATACTACCGTAATACTACAGCACGAATTCACATGAATTCACATGAATTCACATGATTTCAAGGTCAGGGGGAGTAGCAACATGGACTTCGCTTCCAGTTTCCAGACATCCGCTGGGCTCTGAAGAGCAGGGATGGCACGACAGGCCGTCCTTGGTGTAGATCACAATCCAGTCCTTCATCGCTTCGAAATTCCGAAAGCGGAATGTTGAGTCAAACATACCCTCTGGTAAACATGCAAAAAACTATGGAAAATCACGATGTTCAATGGGAAAATCCACTATAAATGGTGATTTTCAATAGCTATGTAACAAATTACCAGAGGGTATCTTTACACCAGAACAGAGTCAAAGCGCATGAGAATGTCCATCACTTCCGAATGGTGAGGACTTTGGTATAGGTCCTGTATTGACAGAAAATCATCATGTCCCTCTTGATTGCAAGGACAGGTTAGCCCCTCCAGCAAAATCAACCAACTCATCCCATCATCGTCCTAGTCAAACTTGGGGGTGCATCCCAATTTCTAAGTGGTTAATAACTCATAATTAACTCATATAACTCATATATAACTGGTGTACATCCAACATATAGCTGGATTGTAAGCCATGGATATTCGCCAAATATGCGCCATGGATCCTTTCCAAGGCTGTACATCTCCATCTTGGGGGCATCCACTTCCTGGCGGAGAGTGGAGATTCCACGCCGACATGAACTGCCAATGGAACTGAAGTTGGTCAATCCCTAAATAGTTCTTATTGAAATTCATTGAATCTAGTTGATCATACAGTTTAGAATAGTTTAGATCTATGTTGAATATAAATCATGTACAAATCATTTTATCATAGATCTACTTTTTCTGTCTAACATCCAGCTGCCAGGATCTCTGCAGATTCCCAGGTTCCTCCTCAGCGGGATCCCCAGCGGTACATCCGACGATATAAACAACGCCAGGAAAACCGGCAAGATGGGCTGAACCAATGCAGGCTTTTTCAGCGTCTGGCAGCGTCTGGAGCGGGCTTTTAAAAGATTAGGCCCCAAAAAGGGGTTGATGGTAAATCACAAACTTAAAAATAAAGCCTTAGTAAGATTTGATCAAGTGAATCAAGCCTCTTATTTGGTGGCATGCTCAGTCAACTGGGTCAGGATTTTCGTGCCGTCAGGCTTGAATTTCTGTTTTCATAGTGTGTCTTCTGACAGCCTGATGAAGGCCAGTGAACACCCCTGGCCCCTGGCCCCTGGGCTGGGGAAACTCCAAATCCCATTGTTTCAAACCTCATTTTCCCCGTGTTTTCATGGCCATACACTTGGGTACATCGCCAATTTCTTTGGAAAATTCTGCCACGCCTGGCCAGAGGTAAATGGAACCTGGGGATTTGTGGGCTGATTGTGCCGTACTTGACCTGCGGCTCGACGAGGTCCAGGGTCATTGGGCTCCCAATGATGATGAAAACATGGGGAAGATATGGGAAAATGAAGTTTTTAATACGTTAAAGTATCTTTAACATGTTGAAACCAGAAGATGGAATGGGGAAACATCTTAAATCATCTTAAATATATAGAGTTCAAGATATGTTAAACATAGAACATAAAATTAATATGGTAAATCCTACACCAGTTGATAGATGGTTTATCCCACTATTTATAAGGTTTCAACCATCCAAGGTGGTGCAGGATTTCTCCCATCAACAGTATGACAACCCCATGAAACTTGTCATTGAACCCATACCTGCCAGCAGTCCAGCTCTGCGACCAAGGCGTGCTCGCCGTGGCAACATGACCTTTGGCAAACACGTCCGGAAACGCCGCTGGGCCGGCGGTCCTTTGTAAAAATGCCTGGGAGTTGGGGGAATTTTACAGGAAACCATGGAAAGCCCTAGATTTTATGGGGAAAAACCATGGTTTCAATGGTGAAACCCCTATATTAAAATAGGGAAAACACGGGAAAACCATGGTTTCCGGTTAAGATGTTCGCGAAAACCAATCCAGTGACAATAGAGGATGCCCATTTTTCGGATGTTATCCATTTCGAACTTGTAGATTTTATGATTATGAATTATCACTCATGACTTATGGGGAAAAACCATGGTAAACCCAATAAATTATGATCCCCAACTAATCGGTTTATGAAATTGGGTATACCTCGTTTGCAGCCTCGGATGCAGCCTCGGATGTTTATGAAACGACCCCCAGTCATGGTTCAAGTCATGGTCATGTTGGATGTCATTATGGTCATTGACTACTTAATTCATCATAGACGTATGAGATGATACAAGGTGGTGCACCCCTGTAACTTGTTTGTTGGTTTATAACCCCATGAAGTATACATAGACGATATACACTAGATATACTGTATCTACCATAAACCCTAGTTACCGGATACCCGAGTTTCAGCCAAGCCAAGGAGGACACCAGTTTCTGGTCACGTTTTTTTTTCCGAATGGCTGACCTGCCTACATTGATGAATAATAATTCCATAGATATACAATGATCAAGGATATCAAGGTGTGTAAATCAAGGATATAAATGCACATAATTCCAAAGAACAGATCCTGAAAGATCAACAAGGCGTCTACGGCCTGGTTTTCTCGCTTCGTTTTCCCCTGGTTCACCTGTCATATCAGAAGCCCATGACCTCCGTGGCCTTTGCGCTGAGGCGAAGTCGCTCAAAATCGGCAGTTTCGGGCGTCTTTTTTCTGAAGAAACTGTCTGTGGTTTCCTGCTGCATGGTATGTATCTGTAGTTATCAGAATTTATCATGTCCTGTTTCATAATTTTCATAATTGCAGTTGAAATTCGATGCAGCGGATGCTTGTAACCAAGGCATAGATCAAGGCTTAAAGCTTCCCGGGCAGCACTGGTAGATTTAGTCTATTTGGTGCAGGCGAGTCTGCTCACAAGGTGAGGTTCCAATATGTTCCAATCATAATGCTAATAATAAGTGTTCCAATGTTCCAATTATATACTTCTGTTCAATGTCAACCTTCGTGGTGAATCATCAATCTGCCCGGCTCCCTCCAGTTATCATCAGCTCAACATGATCTTGTCACAGGATGTCCTTACCACGGCCTGCGCCGATACCTTCATACAAAACAGCTGCGGAAGATGAAGCTCCAACGAATAGGATCTTGTGGGGTTCAAAGCACTCAAGAACAATAGCTGCATCAAAATCACTTGATCTTCACCTTTGGGCTCTAAATCACTTGCATCGAGCTTTTCCTGGCCACTTTTTGGAGCTCATGCACATGCCATTTCTGCATTCAAACCACCTGAAGAGTGTTTTTGTTGCACTCTTTGGTCGGTTCCCAACCAAAACCTAAACCTTGGTGAAACTCAAACGGTCAAACCGTCAACCGCTGCGGCTCTGCATTTGGTCGCTCAAAATTCCTCATCAGGATCTACCTCCTCTTCGATACCTGGGAGTTCACATCTGTCATCTGTTCCAAAGAAACCTCCAAAACAGACTACAAGTATCTATACATATAATTACTATAATAATCTATAATAATATCTGTAATTCAAAACTTGGAACCACTCTAATCCTAATGATTCTAGAGGGTCAAGAGGCTTCGTTGAACTTCGTTGCCTTCCCTGTTACTCCCCCCTGGCATCTCCGTGCGTTCGGCGAGTCACCTTCCCACTCCTTCAGTTTCCAGGCAAGTTGAGCCTTGGTCATCGACAAAACTGACGATGGTTTTCCGCTGGTCATCGACGTTGAAATCTGCAAAATGGAGAATTTAACCAAGAAAAAATGATATTTTGACACGAGTTTTTCATAAAAAAAGAGTCTAATGATCTGTTAATAGGGAAAGGATGATGTTTGCCTATGATGAGCTGCCCCGTGAACAAAAAAAACATATGCCTGGTGCACAAACAGAAACCACACACTATAAACTTCACCAGGCATAAACCTCGTGAGGGGATCATGATCTAGGTTTGCCGATTCCATTGTTGATACCCATTTAAGTTGGGGTTTCCCAAATTGAGCTCCAAAATCATCGCGAATTGAAGTCATGATAAGTCATGTGTTTATGCTTTGCGGCTCCAAATTTCCGTTGGACTGCCCCTGATGGCAATATCAAGGAAGCCACCGTGGCAAACTCTTCTCCGCCTTGGAAGTGCTCGGCTCAGCACATTCCGCCAGCAACCCCCGAAAAGGTACAGAAAAGTGGAAAAACTTCTGAAAAATACTGTCCTTTTCATATCTTTTCTGCATCTTCTTGGAGGTTACTATAGTCCTCGTCGCTTGGTCCTTGCTGGTATCAACTCATTCCTCAGTTTCAGGCCAAGCCCCTCAAAGCCCACCTGGCGTCCTAACAGCAGGAACGCAGGCGACACTGCCAAGATCTGGTTTTGTCAAAAAGAATAGATGATACCCCATATGTACTCCCAATTTTGTTATGTGTATGTACGTATGAATATGTATGTATGTGTTTTATATTGATTTGTTCTTTGTGGAAGTAGGATGATAAACAATTAGTAGAGCATGGTAGAGCATAATATGTTTGGTGGTATCAAATCCAGATGTTGAAACAGACTCGGGTAGGGTGTCCTTTGGCCACGCCATCGATGAACACAATGACACAGGGCAATGTTCGAACCTGGAAGGCTCGTGTTCCCATCAGCTCAACTTGAAGAATCAGACCGAAAACCTTGCCGAGTCTACAAGATGGTGCCCCATAGTTGCCTGAGATGGTTTTACCAACATAATCCAATATAAGTTTGGGTTCTGGGAGATATATATATATATATATACGCACATACATAGGGTTAATGGGTTTCTAAACCAACTTACCACGAAGGGCACCACATTGTAGCTCAATTCCACTTCATGAGTCTGGCGAATGCTCCTAGACGTGGTCTTCCACTTGGTTTCCAAGACACCACAAGGTTGCTGCAATTTCACTGAGGCCGCTTGCTGCAAGCTTCTCGACAAAGAAGGGCGCCTTCTCTGCGTTCAGCTTCACGAATCTGTCAGGCTGAGTTAGCAAACTCAGAACAGGACAGGACATCTTGGGCAAGACTACGGTTGAAACCATGGTTGAAACATCCCAAAAGAAGGGGTGTCCTATAAATGTTCCATACAATTCATTACAATTCTAGGAATACTTGAAGTGGAGAGCTATCCTTGTGCGAAATATTCAGTAATTATATATCATGCAATGTGTCTGATTCAAAACGCCTGGTGCATCTTGTTGGATTGGAATGCTGAGAGCCAGTTTATATGTCTGGTAGCAATCATGGTTGCAAACAAATGCTGCCATGTACGGGCCTTGTTCCGAAGAACTTTTTGGCACATTTACCTTGCAGCTGAAACCCAGCCGACAAGCTGATAGTCGTAGTGATAGGATGGAGATGGAAATAGTAATCCTACTACCAAGCACTGATGCTGCCATGGATCTCAGGTGCATGTCCATGATCTTGCATTTCCTGGTCAGCAGTGAGACCCTGCCACTATGGCACTTTCTTCCCGACTTGACAAGTTCAGTACTGAAAAATAACTCTGGACCCACCAGGTAGTTTCTTCCATAGCTATCCATAGTTATCCATAGCTATGTCTGTCTCATCATTTCCATAGCCATCTCCAAAACCAAGAGCCGCACTCGAAATGGCGATGATAGAAATGCACCACACAGAGGTTGGATGAGGTCACCACCTGCAACCACTGGAGGCGAAGCTTCGATGCCCTGCACGACTGGATGCCTTGTATTTAGCACGTGTGAGCTGTCTAAGTATGATCTTCCCCCCTTAAAAAAAAGATTGAGGATTACAAATAGATGGGGAAAGATAATACTATAGTATCAACCACACCTATCCACACCTATCCACACCTAATAAAAGCTTCTGAAAAGGTCAGATTCGACTACCCATTCGCATTTTTAAGGACCAGTCCAGCTGAAACCCGTCCCCAAAAATGGGCTCCCACGGCCTTCAGGAATTCCTCCTCAGCGATTTCATCGTAGCCGCCATGGCCTCAGGATCCAAATTCGTTCGGCTTGGGATGTGGAAAAAAAAAACTGCTTGGGAGGTGGCCCAAAGCTGCATTCTTTTGTTTTTTCTCCTGGCACGGCCAGAAATGATTGGCCGCAAATCTGCTTAAATAGCTCCAGCGTTTCCGAAGGGTGCCCCTTCCAGCATGAACCTGCTGGTCTGTCTGGATACCAGGATCAAAATGTCCGTTCTGATGCGCCAATTTGGGAAGGTGCGTTCATATCTTGCAGCACAAGGACACAGAAACCAAGGCTTCGAGAAAACAGGGTACCTCAAACCGCATGGAGTGTCAGTTTCCACATTAAAATTGTTTTACAGATTAAACAGCCCAAAAGCCCCAGCAATATACGCTTGTTTTCTTGAGCCAATGCAACACGGTAGAATGAGTGATACATTAGTATATACAGTGAAACTACCCAAAAACGCCCCCCGCCGCCCCGCAGTTTCACGGAGAGCGGAGAGATGTAGTCCTCCAGAAGTGACCTGAGAGAGGACAACATGGAAAAACATCACTGTCAACTACGTCTACCATAGTGTTGCGGATGCTCACAGCTCACGGATGCATGAGGCAAAAGGTCGAATGCAAAATGGTTTTCTCGATCCCAAGCATGGCATTTGTCGGACATGGCAAATGTGACATCGGCCTGGCTTCCGCCAAGGCATAGGAGCATTACCACTCCTTTATTGCCCTGGAAACTTAGAAGCTACTGTAGCAGGCTAATGTACACGGCTATATACACGCAATCTACTGCATTG
>Ga0126342_10010508_pt1 | contig 16562 bp, 13 predicted proteins | sample Cyp1metagenome_FD_92528 | JGI IMG/M metagenome (GOLD analysis project Ga0126342, IMG submission 92528) | Coral microbial communities from Lord Howe Island, Old Settlement Bay, Australia - Cyphastrea 1 metagenome | ecosystem: Host-associated > Invertebrates > Cnidaria > Coral ... | reverse complement strand
AACCATATAATAACCATATAATAACCATATAATAACCATAGAATAACCATAGAATAACCATATAACCATATAATAACCATATAATAACCATATAATATCCATACATATATATATAATATATATATATATATTAACAGTATATTACCAACCAATGGTAGGTCAACCACCAGCCATGACCGCAGGTTCTCTCCAAGCCATGCCCCCGGTCGGCTCTACCTTCGCGACAGTGCGACGGCGCCGGGAAACCTAAGGGACCCTGGCAGTGTCGGTGACCCGTGACCCGGGTGACCCTTACGGGTGACCCGTGGGTGGTGGGAAAAGCCATGGAAAAGTCCCGAAAAAATTGGAGGTCTCACCATCCAAAATATGGATTTAGTGATTGGATTAATATGGATAAATATGGATTAATATGGATTAATATGGATTAATATGGATTTATAAATGTATCAAATATGATGTTTTTTTTTTTTTATGAGTTAACTCGCCAAAATCAAGATGATCAAACATTGGAGTTACATGATCCAACCAATGGTGGATTTGCCATGATAAATGGAGGTTGAAGAGGCCAAGCTATGTGAATTTTGGATATACACAATCAAACAATATAGGAATTGATCCAATGATCTAGTGGAACGACTGTCGTTTTAGGTGGTCTCCTTCTGCAAATTCAAGCGTTTGAACATGGTAGATTTATACGGATTAATCCCAAATTGTCAAGTTTCGTCGGAAATAACTACCTTCTCGTGTCATCAAAAAAAAATCTGGCCTGGAAAATCACCTACAAGAAATGGAGGTTGAGTTGGGACAATAATTGAACTAAATGGGAGATAATCAGATGTTCCTTCCAGCTATGGGAAATCCAGTAATTTATAGTTGATTTTCCCAATTTTTCCCAGCTATAGACTTCCGTTTAAAAGGCATTTCCCATGGTTTTCCCCTGGCCCAGGCCCTGGCCCTCCGTGAAACTTCAGCGTGATAGCGAGCACGTGATCTGGCGGTCACTCGGAATCTGCCCGAGTTCGTGGCTGGTTTTGGTGTCAGATGTTTTGTACATCTTATACATACAAATGCATATATACACATAATTATATACGTTCAAATATATGGTACATCTTATATATATATATATGTTTAATTTGATATGTATATATATATATATATTATACATATATGTACATGTGTATATATTAATACTATATATATACACATACACAGCATATTCCAACGTTGATGTTCATGGGCTCAAATTCCAACGTAAGGTCCTGTTTCCATGGGCTACTATAAGGTGGTGCTCCATTTTGCCAATCGAGATATTCAACCACTAGGATACCTAAGGTTTGTGGTAGATCTATCGATCTTGAACAGTTATCAAGTTGATATATATATATATATATACATCATAAACCATAGAATTCACCGAATTATAATAGAATCTGTATATGTTTGTGGGTTTATAAACCCCAGTAGTTCTTAAATATCTACCATAAAACTACCATGGGAATTCGGCAGTTCCCACCTTCCCCAACTGAGACCACTCGTGTCCCAGGCCCGAATGGATGCTGCCGCATTTCCAGGGGCCCGGCACTTGGGAGGACATTGGGACGTCCACTTTTTTGGAGGTACCTACCATTAGTTTAGGCCAATTTTTTAGGCCTAAATTTCAAGGAATATCCCCACAAAATATGGCCAGAAATATGGTACGTTTACGTACCTCCAATCTGTTGGATCCTGGAATTCCCATTGATCTGACAGGGAATATGTCACTGGGAACTGGGAAGATGTGGTTCAACTATTTTTAGTGAGGTTAGAACAACTTCCGCAATTGTTCAGACCTTTCGTTTTTTCAGTTTTTCTTGATGATCTTGGAACAAGTTGATGTTTGAGTAAAAAACAGGTTCTTTTTGAAATGGGTGATGTATGTTTAACATCACTATAACGTCAATTACCGTTGAAGATCACCCATCACACTCCGACTGCTGGTAGGAAGTTGTGGTGAACATGATTTCATTTTGGAGCTGACGACATGGGACAAATGGTCGTAATTTCACAAGGTTGGACCATATTCATAGCTGTTGCAATCAACATTTACCCACTTTTACTATTGGTACCACGCATCATCGGGTGGTGGACATCGTTTCACCCCTCGATTCTTGATGGAATCAGTTCAAAAGGTAGGCACATGCGCTCCATATTTGGGATGAATTCATTCACACTTATAAACTTACTACTCACATGCACCTCAACTCAAGGTATACTCTGCATGTTTGTTGCTCGTCCATCCTTATTTTATAGTAGCCATGTCGTTTGTTGGTCCCCATTGATGGTGAGACCCCATATGGATTTGCTGATTAAAACCACGAACCTTGAAACCCCTGTCACCTGTGGCAAGAAAGAAACCACCTCCAGCAAAGTCTGGCCCAGCTCCCTCAAACGATAGTGAAGATGGCGGATATTTCTCCAAAAAGGTGTCCTGGCTGCTGTTCATTTGCTGTTTTTCGACGCCGAGCTAGATCAAGTGCCTAGGGGTTCTGTTCATCCTGTCAACCGACATTTAGAAGGGTCAATCTAAATGTCCGCTTGAAACTTGCGGCAGACCGGTTTTGTGCCAAAGTGCACATCCCAATCCTGCCAGAGGAACGTCGGAACAGTTGAACGACCATGATGTTTCAGGCAAATCAGAAATTTATCAATTTAGTTATGTATATATATATATGATATTTCAATCATCTTCAACCCTGGTAAAACCTGGTATCCTTTTTTGATATTTAAAACATGGTAAAACCACTCGAATTGACGTTCAAACCCCGGCAAAAACCTTAAAATTGATAGACATTGGTGAAATCGTCAGTAAAATGCCTATCATTTCCATAGATATCCCATCCAAAAATTCATAAATTTCCATAGATTTCCATAGATATCCCATCCCATCCAATGATATGTTCATATCATTTTCCATAGATATTCATGGTGAAATCCCATCCAAACAGGAGGGCGCCTCCATGGGTGGCATCTTCAGCTGGGCCCTGGAGCCCAACAGCGTCTCCTTCGGGGAGGGCTTTGAGGTGAGGTGCGTGAAAATCTCGGAGAAATATGGGTGAAGTCTGGGGATTTTATGGTTTATGATGGTTCCATATCTGGTTGAAAATGGCCATTTAGTTCGTGGATTTACCCATTAAAAATGGTGAATTTCCCATTAAAAATGGTGGTTTCAAACATGACTTTTATGTTTCCATTTCATATATGGGATGTCATCCTTCCCACCTACGAACTCATATTGTTCAGAGGGGTTAATTTTTTTAATCACCAACCAGATATGGATGCTTCTTTTTTTTTGAAATGTGCGGATAGGAAAAATCGATGGATCGAAATTCGGCATGTCGAAGTAACCAGCAGACATCAGGGATTTCACCAAACGAAGGACACATACATACCATTGTTATTAATAATTGGGTACTATAATATATATTATATATAATTATATTATATATATATATATATATTTATTATTATTACCATTATTATTATATATTATATAATATACATTTGATCATGAAAGAATCGGGATGGGGATTGAAGCATTATTCATGATGAATATGGGTACATTTTTTGTCCCAAAAATGGAGTACAACTCATTATTGTAGTCTGATTGGCAAAAAATGATGATCACCCATGTGATTTTGGGGTGCATTTAGTTGTGGACACCCGTGAAAACAATCTCTCCATGGTCCGGAACGCCGGTTGCTTCATAATGACACCGTAAAAACAGATAATCATAATATCTATATAATCTGGGTGAATTATGGTTAATAAGGGGAATTATCCAAATATAGCCGAACTTTTTCAGGTTAGTTTTTTTTTTCTTTAATAATCATTGTTTAATCATTTACCCAGATCGACTGCCATAAAGCCAATGCCAGGTTTACCATCCCCACTTGAGGTTTATGGCATTGGGTACTGGCGATGGGATGGTGGAAAATGACTTCCAGTTGGTGAATGGCTTGGTGAACATGGCAGCCAGGGTGCTCCCCATGGTTTACCAGGTTTAGCCTCTATTCATGTGAGTTGTTTGCACCACCTTAGCGATTTAACTATGGGGCACCACCATCCAGTCGGTTATCCAATTATAATTAATCAGTATATCCCTATAATTATAAAATATTATAAATATATCTATAATTTCCAATATATCATATGTTTGTCTTTATATCCCAATATCCCCAAAAACGATGGTTTTGCATCCCTTGTGGTTTTCTATGGATATTTTTCTGCTTATCCCCATGGTAGGTGAACTTGCGCGACGAACCTGGGCCCTGTGAGACCGGTACAAAGCTGGAGGAGGTGCCCAAGGGGAATGGATGACCCCGATGACCCTTTTATTGGGGATACCCTCAAACTACCAGTTTGCTATTGAACATGGCCATTTATATGTTGATTTTCCCATTAAAAATGGTGATTTTTCGTAGTTATGTTAGTTTACCAGAGGGTATATTGGGGATAGTTTTCCCAGTATAATCCCGTCCCTCGTTTTTTTTACACAGCAAGGGATTTACGCATATTTTGGACCATGTAGGAGGTGTTTACTATTGAGTTGATGGGATTACCATCTGGTAAACATACAAAAAACTATGGAAAATCACCAATTTATAGTTGGGTAAATCAACATATAAATGTGCCATGTTCAATAGCAAACTGCTAAATTACCATAGGGTAACTTGCAACAATTATGGGATATAAGTGGATATATTCTCGTACCAAATAGTATGATACATATTTGGTGTCTCTGAACCATGAGGTAGGTAGGCAAGCTATGGCCGGGTCTCTGGCAGAATTGCCATGGAGGCGAGAGACGGTGATATCACCTGAGTGGTGGTGGTGATTCTTCTGGCTTCACTTGGGGTTTATTTATGTGCCCTTTGCTGTTGATTGTCATCTTCCATGAGTCAACTTGGCGCCTTTTACATCAGCTTTTTGATGAAGGACAAGAACATAGTCGCTAAGTTGCCCCTATGGATCCATGAGGATCCATGGCCACTTCCTGAGAAGGTACTTTAACCCCCTAAATCACCCCCCAAATACTTCATAAGGAGCTACTTCGATCCATAGCTGCGATTTAGCTGGGAAATCCCCTACAAATGGAGGTTAAAACATCTGGGAAACTCATCGCACCTTGGGGGCAATTCCAGCAAGCCATGTTTGATGACACCGGAGGGTAAATCAACCCATTTATATCTCATTGATATCATGTAAATATCCCATTCATATCCCCTTACAGATGATTTTCCCATATAAACAATGCATAGAAATCACCATTTTTGATGGTAAATCATGGAAACAAACAAGGCTTGGGAAACAGGTTACCCGGTTGCCAGCAATCCACATTGTGGTTTATCGGATGACCCCATAACTATGGACAGATCCACCATTTTTAATGGGAAAACTCACTAGTGGTTGGGTAAATCAACATATAAATGTGCAAGTTTCAATAGCAAAGTGTAACAGTTTACCGACCCCTTTGCATTATCATCATGACTTGTTGTGGAACCAACCAAAAAAACAAACATTATCAATGAATTGTTGTGGAAAAAAAACATTGATGACCCGATAAATTGGACATGAAGGTTTTCACGTAGGGCACTAAAGTGACAACTCATTACCGAGGGACATAATCTATAGGGCAGAGTTCTGCCCGTTCAACTGTTCATCACAAATCCCATGTTGTTTTTTAAGGTGTAGCTGCTGCATGTATTTGAGCATATTTGAGCATATTCATGAATTGGTTCATGATCCAGCTGAGCGATTCGCCACACATTATTTCTATTATGGCCTTTCAGCTGGGCTCAATTTTTTCGATTGTGGGTGAGTGATTTATCATGCTCACTCTACCTTTAGAAGATGATTCCCCGGTGGCTGACCGCCACAGCGGCTTCCATTTGCCCATCAATGGGGATGCCCAGCTTAGCCAAATTCTTTTTGGCCTGGTCCGCGTCTCGGTGAAATTCGCTTCTGCAGCTTCGCTACGGGGCGCCTTGACTGGACCAAACTGGGCCTCTTTGGACCGTCGTTGCTCGAGCCTCCAGGCCGACAGACCTTGCGCCGTGTGCAGAAGTTCGCAGATGACTTCCCCTCACCGATTAGGGGGGCCAGACGTTCGGTGGTGAGCAGTTGTTGATTGTGTCACATGGTAAGTAGATGTAAGTAGTATCAACCCATTGTTGTTTTACAGCCCTAACAACCTATTATCAATGTATTCTCAACCCATTGAATCCACCCCCATTGCTGTTATACTCTCAACCAGGCTTGATTCATTTGTCCAGGACATCCCCGAGCGCTTACCGAACGATTTCCTGCTGAGCTTCCGTCGCGGCTACGCCGCGTGGCACTTCACAGAGCCTTGGACGCCATGGAGCTGTGAAGGTTTTAAGGAACACATGGGGATTTAACCATCATAGAGTCAATAGAGATGAGTTTATGGATGTTTATGGTGATTTAATGGGGCTTTAAAGAACAAACACATACAACATAATAGGAGTTTAACCATCAAAAGCTGAGATGTATACCTGATTTCAGCATCAATAATTGGGTTTTTTCAGCACCAAAAGTGCAACGTGTTGCTCCTGAGATAGATAAGTTGCCTTACAACTCGGCAAAAACCACAGTTGTTCGACGTGGTTTCCATGGGTTGGGGGTGGGTGGGACCTGAAAATGTAGTAAACTGCCAATGTACCGTATACCCAGATAAGGATTTTTTCCACAAATTTACCCCCAGCCTTTCTGCTACCTTTGAGGGAGCAATTTGAGTATATCAGAAGTGCACACCTAAACATGTAATATTGCATGTTTAGGTGGTACTGTCCTGTTTTGAGCATGTCTACTTATATATAATGAACATGTCACACTGCTATAAATCGCGGAGGTATGGCTTCTCAAAATTTCGCTTGCATGTTTGAGGTCCCCAAAGTCTGAGGCTGTAGGGATATTTTTAGGTCGAATGAGGTCAAACAAACAATTTACCATCTGGTTATTTAACAGTTTGCCATGGAAAATCACCATGCTATTAATAGATAAACCATCTATTTCTATGGGCCATCTATACCATGGCTATGTTAAATAACCAGAGGGTATATAGTATAAGTGAGGATGTCAATTTAACCTGGAAAAAAACGCACACAAATATGCCATGTCTTTCAGTGGTGGGGGTGACGTTTTTGGAACACCAAAATCCTCCAACACGAGTTGTTGAACCCCCTCAGCTCTGTTTGTGAACTCGTATTGTTTTAGCATTTGCTGCCCAAAACGTCTCAGAACATGGACTATACGTGTTTGATGTATTTGTTTCTTGTCGGTTACATGTGTGTTTCGTCTGAATTTCGATCCATACGCAAATCGATATTCATTGTTCATGCACTGGTGGGACAAGAGTGCATGTTTTGAAGCTGTAGGTTGTGCTGTTCTTAGAACATGTTGCAAAGTGGACCCCCAGTTGAAAGTCAATATATAAGCCCATTCAACTGTTGGTTGATCTCCACCTTACAGTGATCTCCACCTTAAATCCAATACATTAATATATATATATATATATATATAATGGATCTTCAACTTAAATCCAACCGTTATTAAAGCTATAAACCGTCTCAATGTGGTAAACCCAACAATGGTAATACAAAGTTACAAACCACCATATCACCATACCACCATAAAGCAAGTATGAGGGACCACGTTTGTTGGTTAAATCCCCATTGGTGAAATCACAATTTTCTGTCAACACATCTCGCAGGCTGGAACTCGTGGCAGGCCCACTATGTGACGGTGACGGTGGGTGAAGTGACCCTGCTGTTGTTTCTTGTTGCCCTTTGGTAAACCTACAAAAAACGATGGACAGATTCACCATTTTATAGTTGGGTAAATCAACTATTTCGACTGGGCCATTTTCCAGTTCGCAAACTGTAAGAGTTTACCAGAGGGTATCCTTTTTGGAATTTCGGGGATGCCGTCCATCCCTTGAAAACAAGATCCCAATGGTTTGAGACGTCATTTTTCTGTGAAGATGGTCAGTTTGGGTATATCCCCTATTTTGCAGGCAATGCCGCCTATCATCTCAAGCTGGTTATACAGTACATTTTCGATGGCTCCATCCCCACATATCCCCACAAGATGGGGCCCCCAAGATAGCGTTCAGTTGGTTTATAAGTGGTTTAACTATGGTTTATGGTAGATAATACATGATATAACAAGCTAGTTAATGGGGATTATTTCATGGTTTATAAACCAACCAACTTATAACTGGGGGGCCCATCCTGTACATAAGATCCATGTATGTATGGTATATATATGCTAACATGACTGGGGGTATATTGATGGGATCCATGGCACACCATATATAGCAGCACCGTTAGGATCCGTCATGGGCTCCGCAGGTCGGGTGCTCAAAAGATGGTCCCCGACACCTTGTTCGGCTCGAAGGTGCCCAGAGGGTCCGAAGCCATCCCCGGGAGTCGAGGGTTCCATCAATGGGATTCAATGGGGGTTCCATAGTCATGGAAATACCCCTACTTATGGATGGTTTATTTCATGGGAAATCCATCTATAAATGGATGATGACTGGGGTTACCCGGTTAATGTCAACCCCGGATGAGACTAAACCATGGTTTATTATTATTTTTTGGGGGGTACTACTCCAATAGTCATTTCATCTAATACTTTTTTATGGTACCCTCCCAATTAAACGGCCCAGGGGTTTATTAATCCAGGGTTGAATTAACCGGGTAACCCCAGTCATCATCCATTTATAGATGGATTTCCCATGAAATAAACCATCCATTTTGGGGTATTTCCATGACTATGGAAACCACTATGTGAAATCCCAACTATGTATATATAATTATCTGGGTAAATTATAACGACCTCACTGCGACCGAGCCCTGGAAATCATGGTTAATAAGGGAAATCATCCCCAAATCGCCGAACTATTCAGGTTAGTGAAATATTATAATTTACCCAGATTTATAGATGGATTTCCCATGAAATAAACCAGCCATAAGTAGGGGTACCCCGATTTTTTTTGAAACCACTATGTGAAACACAATCCAACAGAAATTCTTGGAACTGCGGTGAACCCCCGCACCGTGGAGATGTTCGGGTGGCTGAAAACGGGGAAACGATGGGTAAACGAATGGTCCATCCCTGAGTTGGACAAAAAAAATCCATGGAAGGCCCTAAAGGAATCCCGGAAAAGATTAGGGTAAAATTGACCTTTCCGAAGTTCAAATACTATATGTGACAATTACTAAAAGTGTTTTTTTTGGTTGTTTTCTGCGTCTCTTTTGGGGGGTCACCAGGGGTTACCAAAAATCTTCCCTGGTAAACATCCCATGGCTGTCCGAAGCGCTGTCAGGCCGGTCAACGACAGATGCGGCTCGGTGGCGACTTTTGGTGTAGATAGACATAGATCAACAATCCTGAAAACATGTGGGGCCCCACATATAGATACATATGGATGAGTTGGTTGATGTTCGCCCATCAAACTACCTGCCTACCCTAGCTCCCTAGCTCCCTACCTCCCTCCCTACCTACTCGTACCTACCATTACCATCCATTACTTACTTCCCTGCCTACCCAGATAATGTAGACACAATTGCATCGCGTCGCACCACATTACACTACGTTACGTTACATTGCATAAACATATATAACATCATACATACATCATAGAATATCTTTTTATATTATATACTAATATACTGTACTTTACACTACACTTCAGCACTTCGCATTACAGTACATTGCGTGACATTACATTGGATTACATTGCAGTACATGACATTATATACATTAGATCATAATTCATTACACTATCCCATATGCTCCATATAGAATATTTACCAACATTTACCACCAAAATGACCCAGTTTTGTAGGTAAATATTCATAAATATTCCATACATGGAGCATTTGGGTATTATATTTATATACGATGGTATTGGATATTTATACATTAGATCATTAGATCATCTATATATTAGATACATTAGATCATCTATATAATTATATATTATAGATATGTATATATATATATACCATGGTATTCAGTACAGCATCTCACTACACTGCGGCACACACATATATTTTGTGCCACATCCAGTGCCACCAATCAATCGCCTAGGTTTTGGGCCGCGTGTCTGGAGTGCCATGATGGGAAGCATTACGTGCTGGCCGCTGGGACGAGCTGATGACGAGTTAACTGATGAAAGATCCATGGAACATCAACGGGGTCGGAAAATAGGGACTGAATCCAGTGGGGAATGATAGGAATGTGATATTTTATGATATTTTATGATATGTTGTCCCTATTTTTTTTGTGGGCCAAACTGGGAGGCATCCCCTATTTTCACGCCCAAATCCATTCTTCATTGATTTTTGATGTCGGAAAAGTCCCTGTTTAGATAACGTTGCATGGGTAGTTTAATCCTTTAGTAGTTGCTTGAAATGTTTTTTTTAGAAAATAACCAGCAAAAGATGAACATTTGTTTCGTGGTTGATCAAAGATTGACCATGAAATCCACTTCATTTTTCATACAGACGATATATCGAACTAGTTAATAATCCAAGTGGTGCCGCATAGCTGCTAAGTTGGCTTACAAGTCCAATATATAATATAACTATGGTTTATAGATTTATAGGTGATAATGGGATTATAATAATCCATTTATAACTGGGGGGGCACCACCTTGTAGGGGGGTCCCAGCTGAGGTCGGGACAGTTCCAGGAATGCTCTCGGAACATTTCTTCGTGGCCAAGGCCGGGGTGAGTTGTTCAGCGTGGAACATGGGGAATTCTCCAGGAAAAGTGGTGGATTTATGATGATTTCCTAGGATTTGAGCAAGAAGAAGGGTGGATTTTATGGGGAGTGCATAATTCATTGGGAGATTCATATAATTCATATGGTTCAATGGGAACTTCAGGATCCTAAAATGGAGGTACGTAAACGTACCAACAACTTTTGCTGGGATATTCCCTGAAATTTACTGTAGGCCTGAAAAATAGGCCTTATATATGGTAGGTACCTCCAATGAATCGTTCCTGACATGGCCATTGAATGGTTGAAGGAATATAGATATGGGGATCAAGATGCCTATATAGGCATACTTGCGGGTTATGAGCATCCATCACGCAGATCTACAAATTCAATGCACAGAGACACAGAGACTAACAAGTTTATTCCACTTTTGGTAATCAAACATGGCTAGCTGGAACAAAAACACATTCGAGGAGGGTATAAATCACCTGGACCCGCACATCAGGTGACATGTAGAGAAATACAAGGAACTATGATGTGTATATGTTAGCATCATAATCCATTGTTTGTCTCGTTGTCAAACGATGTCATTTGTTGCGATTTTACGAGTTCAACCAACAGATATTGGATTTATGAGTGGATCATAAACTATAGGAGTGGTGGTTTCCATGATTTCAACAGGAGATTTACACCACTAATTGTGACACCGTTAAACATCAATAGAACGAAATTATAAAACCAAACCACACACACAGACATATATGATCATATATGGACTATGTAAAAATCATATTGCACATCACACATTTTATAGTACCATCTACAGTATTTATCATCTATTTATCATCTATTTGTCTAATTATCTATTTGTCTATCTATTTATCTATATCTATCATTATCTATCTACCTATAGCTATATATCTACCTACCTATCTATCTGTCTCTCTATCTACTGGTACTTATCTATCTACCTATCTATCTAGCTAGCTATCTATTGATCTATCTATCAATCTATCTAATCTAATCTACTCGACTCTAATCTACTCTAATGAAATCTAGTCTATCTATAAAACCGATCTAATCGATCTAATTGATATAATCGATCCAATCGATCTAATCGATCAAACTCATCTAATCGATCTAATCGATCTAATCTATGTAATCTATCTACTCAATCTATCTAATTTATCTTATCTAATCCATCCAATCTATCCAATCTATCTAATCCATCCAATCTATCCAATCTATCTAATCTTATCTAATCCATCCAATCTATCCAATCTATCTAATCTTATCTAATCCATCCAATCTATCTAATCTATCTATATCTATATCTATCTATATCTATCTATATCTATCTATATCTCTATATCTGCCTGTATCAAAAACAATACTAAAAGTCCAATGGCTATTTGTGGATTCTCCAATGGCGATTCATTCCGCAGAGCCAGCCGACACATGGCAGGTGGCTCGGCCCAGACCGTTGACACACCTGGGCTTTTCGTATTTGCCCACGCCCAAAGCTACGGTCTGGAATGGTGCCTGGGACCTGTGATTTGACCTAAAAACTATATGGAAAGATCCACCGATCCACCATTTTCAATGGGAAAATCCACGAACTAAATGGTCTTGGGATTCCTGTGAACTTTCTGGGACTATGATGGGATGGGCCAGCGAAATCCGAATCACCAGTTGTTTCAACGGTGGTAAACATCACATTATTTTGTTGGGCTTTCTACCATCCCAGGTGGTGCAGGATTTCGCAACCATCCACAGTGATCCACAGTATGATGGGCTTATTTTCGGGGATGTTTACCATCTACCAACTGGATCTACCCCATCGAACCATAGTTATAATCATCACAAAAAACCTAGCTAAGCTGGTTACTTGGAGGATCATCCCACTTAGCAACCAGCGGAGTGGGAAGATCCTGCAAGTCACTAATTATGGGATTTGACCAACATGGGAAGTATATAACCCTCCCCCCTCATATATAACTGGTTGGTGGTTTCAAACATGACTTTTATCTTCCATTTCATATATGGGATGTCATCCTTACCATTGACTTTAACTCCATCATTTTTCAAGATGGGCACATTGCACCACCAACCAGATTATTATTATCATAAACCATATAATAACCATATAATAACCATATAATAACCATATAATAACCATATAATAACCAGATATGACTGGGACAAAACGGGCGTGCATTAAAAAAAAGGGAGGTGGGATGATCGAAGATATGGAGCTTTCCGAAGTAGGGGTACCCCTGTCTGCATCCATTTCGAGGTATGGGATTTTCCATGAAATAAACACCAAGCATTTTGAGGTAACCACATTTATGGAAACCCCCCAGGGACTACAATCGGAATTTTCATATGTGCCATGGTCAAGTCCTGCTGATGCTAGTGATTTGGTGATGGATTGGTGACCTCCCGAAAAAAAAAAAAAGACCGAACAAAAAAAAAACCACAAGTTTTGACCATGGCACATATTGGGACTTTGGAGATATCTCCGTGAAAAAACGGTTGGTTCACCATGAAACATTAGGATTTCATAGAGAGATGATGACAACGATGGGGATATGATGATGATGTGAGGACATATAATATAACCAATCAAATGGCACATGGAATTTAACCGTCAACTATGGTGTTCTTTTTTCTTGGGATATGCAACCAGCTTTTTTGATATGTGGGATGGTCTGTTCAGATGGGGGATAGTCCAAAAAAAAACACATCAATAGACAAACCAATGATCAAAACAATGGATTCCTATTATGGTGTCTGAAATATTTTCCTGAACATATTTTGGAACATTTCAGACAATGTGGCTCTATTTTCATGTATATTTTCACCATCCATAAAAATATACAGAGTGTCTTTTTGTATTTGTTCGTTTATAGATGGTGAATATAAGCAGCACTGTTATTTGCTAAAAAAACAGCTGATTTTGGGGTTGGTACCTGACTGTTCAATAAACGCAATCAGTTTAAAAAAAAAAACACATATCCAGATGTATCGCCTAGTACCGCAGGTTACAGTAGTTCACTGAAAAATGCTAACATGATCATGATCCTTGAAGATAGTAGATGGCTGACGATTGTTACAAGGGATTTAACTCCTCAATTGTCAAGACAGTAATATCCTTGCAAGCGATTCCAGTTATATACTAATCTATTAATTATGTGCCAATATAATTTCTTGTATGGGGCAGGTTTAGGTTTCCTGTCTCCATTGCTGCAGGATCGGGAGTGGACCCTCTGTGGATCGAAAGCATTACGATCTATCCGTGTCTTGATCAGTTTTAGCATGGGTGGGCGCTTGGTTTGGTTCGTTGCGCATCGAATTGTGGGGGTCAGTGGTTTTGAGCCATAGCCACATTGGTTGACACGCCACAGTGTCTTGTTTGAAAAGCACAAAAATGAAACACACGTTGGATCTTGAAAGGGCACCAGAAGGTCTTCTATCTCAGATTTGCAGGGCGCAGTGCTGGTGAAAGCTGCACGGCTAGAAAACATTCGGCATTGGCAGACACGAAGGTCCTCTGCAGGTAGTGGTGACGAGGCTAGCGTTGTATGGAGATGACGAGGTATACCAGGAACATCCAGGAACCAACTTCTGTTCAGCTTGACAAGCCATGGTAAGATATCACAGGTTCCAGACAGGGATTGGTTGAACTACCACAAAGGCTGCAGTAGCTTTTACCCTCCAATTGATACCTTGAATCTTGATATTATTTGATATAGATATCTGATTGGTCGTTTCAAACATTGTTTATGTTCCATAATATATGGGATAATCCTTGCCATTGACTAATATTTTTCGAGATGTTTAAAACCACCAACCAGATATGGAATGACATGGAGAATCCACCCTTTCGAGCTCATTTCTCGAGGGAATTGAGTGAAGGGCAACTCCAAGGGTCATCATTGATTTTTTCAGCGAGAATCGAAACTGGGAAACCGGGGGTTCGACCCCAATTTGGGGTCTCAACTCAAGGCACCTCTGTCCAAAAAATGAGGTGTGTGAATTTTCATGTATGATGATATATCTATTATCATGAATATAATTATCATATAATTTAGCTAATCAATATGTCTGGATCCCCACTATAATTGCTGTTTTCCTCGCATTTCATGGGAAAATATCATCCAATCGAACAGTCTGCTTAGATCTGCAGGATAACCCACCCTTTTTGCATATATCCTTCAGTTATACTATGACTTCCTAAGGTACTTAGATCCATGGGGTATAAATCCATGATTCACCACAGTTGAGCTGGAAACATGGTGGCTCATCCTCGTTAGTGAGGAACGATTGATTATTACCAGGGGAATCCATAGGGGATAAGATATATCCTTATCATATACCCTTATAAATGCGGAATCAATGATAAATGATGGCATTCCATCGATATTCCGCATTGATCATCATTTATCGAATGATTTACCACTAGTCTTAACATGTCTTAACCATTAGGCATGGATGTTCACCATTCTTCCATATACCGACCTGTTGAACGGTGCACAAAAAAAACGAGGCATGGCTTGTCGGGTGAGCTGCCCTTCATCTCACATCGCTTTCTCCAGGCTCCACGGGCCCGGTGTAGCCCGAAGATTTTTCTCAAAATCTGGGGTTCACAGAATTCTATATAGACATAATTAGACACTGTGTGTTTTCCTTTTCAGAATCTAGTATTTCTTCAAAACTTAAATCATCCCCTACTTGGAATGATCCGATACAACTGAAACCACCAGGTCAAGGGTGGTATTTTTCGCCAAGATCCCAACAACACCCACGGCTGTACATGTGTTGATAGCTACTCACATGTATCTGGTTGGTGGTTTGGAACATGTTTTTCCAGATATTGGGAATAATAATCCCAACTGACGAACTCATATTTTTCAGAGGGGTTGAAACCACCAACCAGGTATTGTTTTGATATGGTTTGATACATTGTACTAATAATTGCTAGTAAGATTAAACACATTAACATTCATGAACTTCATGAACTATCATTAACTTACATGGGGTACACCCAATGTCATAAATCATCCCCAAGTCATCACGTTTATGGTAGGTTTATATAGGTTTATGTCATTTGGTTGCCCAGGTTGCCCACATCTGTTCCATCCTTTCCCATGTCATGCGGCCCATCGGTCATGCCTCGCAACGCCCAGAGGTGGTCAAAGAGGAAACCGTTGAAGAGGCGACGAACGCGGTGCTGGCGGGACCACCCCGTGACACGTGGGGCAGGAATTCAAAGCCTGAAAAAAGGAAAAAAAAACTCGAGAAAAAGGGTGAAAATCCAGAGAGAAAATCTTGTGCTGAATGTGCTTCTGAATTTGTAAAATCATGGAGAATCCAACTTTCTAAACATGTTTGCGGAGAAGGGGTTTGGAAAATATGTTCTTCGTGAGGATACCTTTTTAGTGACGATCTGATTCTAGTCTTGGCTGTTTTGTTGTCGGATGGATACTACACATTATCCCACGATGAAATGACGCATGCCTGAATCAGATACCCTCTTGTTGGTCAAATAGAATGGGGGTCCTGCAGAGAGAGGGAGAGAGATAGATAGATGGATGGATGGATGGATGGATGGATGGATGGATGGATGGATGGATGGATAGATAGATAGATAGAGTTAGGGGTTGTAGGGCTTTTAGGGGTTTGAAGCCTGGCAAACGGCAGGCTCGAATGCCTTAACAAGAGAGGGCTATGTGCAGGCAAAGGAGGGTTTTAGGCGTTTTAGGGGTTTT
>Ga0126342_10010507_pt1 | contig 16565 bp, 14 predicted proteins | sample Cyp1metagenome_FD_92528 | JGI IMG/M metagenome (GOLD analysis project Ga0126342, IMG submission 92528) | Coral microbial communities from Lord Howe Island, Old Settlement Bay, Australia - Cyphastrea 1 metagenome | ecosystem: Host-associated > Invertebrates > Cnidaria > Coral ... | reverse complement strand
GAAGTTGATGCAGACATGGTCGAGGAGAAACTAGAGGAGGAGGAGGAGGAGGACAGCTAGCCGAGGAGGAGGAGGAGAACAACTCTGATAAAATCTAACAACCCTCACCTGGCAGGTGGGGAATCAAGAAAACATCCAATATCAACCAATCTTGCTATCTCATGGCAAAAATACCCACCACTCTTCCTGGTTGTTATATTGTAGTTGCTCTAGCAGAGTTGATCTCATCTGGTTGATGGCTTCCATCTGAAGATATATCAGCTAGCACGGTCCTCATAATTGCCGTCCATCTTTCTCTTGGATTATATAACCGTGGATTTTTAGTTCCACATGCTGGTTGTATTCCCGTTTTTTGCTGCTTGCATCCCTTCATTTGTTGTCAAAGCTTCAGGGGGTAATGGTAGCCATTCATCTGTGCCAGGACCCTACATAGTGACCAATAGCCATATTCAGAGGTTCATGGATTGTCAAATCCTAACCGTTGATACTCAGATTCCAGGTTCTTGATGATTGCAATTAGAGTTATAACATGTTATATATAACTTCACCAATTTGGCAATTTCGCCATTCTCTGAATAAAATCATGGCTGAGTCGCAACTATCAGAAACACAAGTATACCCATGTGTGTTTAATAGAATTCACCAGCATCACGGCTGCTGATGGGTGTTCCCCCTGGTGGTATCCGCCAGGGCATGTCTTCAACCGTGCTAGGCATTACGTCTGCAGCTGTGGCATCTTGGACAGCAACAAATTTGGACACTTTGCTCGGTGAGTTCTCGTGAGCACGAACCGGATCTTTCGTCTCAAAGAAACAGATCACAGCTGACACAACTTCTCCGGAGTTGGCTGCGCGGCAAGGCGATTCTTCCTCTTGGAGTTGTCCACATGTTTTTGGTCCTGTTGGTGTCCTGCCAAGCAATTTCCACGGCCTTTGCCCCCCATTTTGTGGCCGTGGTCTGTTCAAGGGATGTCAGGCCCTATACTTTCTGTTATATGATGTTATATGTGTGAGAAACCTACTTAGCCAACGAACTAGTGCAGAACATGGATTGTGTCAGAATGTTCTTTCATTTTAGTGATGTTGTTTCCTTTAACGTCTATTCCACCTTGTAGAAAAACAACACAACTACCTTCTCCAGGAATATGGTATAGATCGAGTATGATCGAGTTAGTTCTAAGTCGGATATAGTTGGCTTATAACTCCCATTCAACCTATATAATACCAATTCGAATTATATAGCTATCTATCCATTGGAATCCATTCATGGATTTTAAATTATATATATATAACCCCCATTAAAGCTATAGTTTTTTGTTTTAACAAATGGATATCTATGGATGTCTCCATGTTTTTAAACGTTTAAAACCACCGTTAGATCCTAGTTAGTGACGTCACCTCCAGGTGAAAACCAACAGAGCGAGAGACGGTGTTGAGTTGCCAGGCCCACCAGCGTCCCGAACAGTTCTTGTCCTCTAAAGATGTTTAATGGAAGATTTGATGATCAGATGTGATGATATCTATGGGATATCCATAGGATATTTTAATTGGATATCTGTTAGATATATATTTTAATTTGATGAGGACATCTATTACCCATATGCTTCATGTATGGTATATTCACCTACAAAATTGGGTGATGTTTATGGCAAACGTTGGTAAATATTGTATACATGGAGCATGTGGGTTATGTATAGGATATCTATCGAAATCTAAAGATAGGATATGTTTGATTAGGACATTTATCTATAGGATATCTATAGGGAAATATCCAAGGGATATGTAGGAAATCTATAGGAACTATATCAAATGTCTATTGGATAGATGATATCTATAGGATATTTGAAATTGATATCTGTTAGATATCTATTTATCAGATATATATCAGATATCTATTGGATATCTAGGTGGATATCTAAGTGGATATCTTAGTGGATCTAAGTGTAAACGGTTCATGGGTAAAATGGAATAGTTGAACATATCGCATAAGTGGATTGCAGCCGCAGCACACAAGGGGCTCAAAAAAACCAAGGTTTGCTCACCATCCACATGGTGAACATGAGCGGAATCCCAGAGTTGCTGTACCAGGGTCGAGCTACATGGGATCAATGATGATCAATGTGGTATGGTCATCCATCACAGAACGGGCATCTCACATCATGGGGGATCATTGTGTGAATGGATTCATGACTATCCCCGGTTCTTTTTTGGCTTGACCAAATTGTGACTACAGTTGATCATATTTCCCATGAATCACCATAGATATGTCTTGTTTACCATATCACCATTGGTTTCCATTACATTATATTACCATGGAATATCAGGTAAATCAGGAAACACTGGGAAACTTACCCAAGTGACTTGACGCATGTGACATGTGAAACTTCGTCCTCAACGCCACACTCCAGGTAATGGGTGCCATTCCTCGTGTCGTAGTAGATCTCCTAAGCGATCCAGCGCAAGCTGGTTCATCCACTTCAACATTGCTGTTGTTAGATGATGTCGATTATGTTATTATTATTATTATATATATATATATACATATTAGATAAAAAACTATCACTACTGTTAATATTGTACTGTACATATATATATAACTATATATAAATGGATGTTTCCAAAAAAAACGTTACCTCAATGTTTTCGGGGATCCCTCATTTTAAGAAAACAATAATATGACTGTTTTTTTGTCGCCATTGTCAATGACATCATGATAAATTAAAAACTTGTCCCTTAGCAGGTCTACCAGATTTTGGTCCATTGTGATCAAAACCGTGTTTTTCACATTAAATTGTGCCATGTTGGTGTTCAAAAATAAATTTGTGATTCACAAAATGGAGGTTCCTCAAGAAAAAATGTGTTCCTATATTTTCCTATACCAAAACATTGACCTATATTTTCCTATATTTTCCTAAATATTTCTATATTGTCCTATAATAAGAAAACAGAACCAATAATTTGAATGATAACTTGAGGGTCATTTTTCCCCAACTTCAAACACACCCAAACCGATGTTTCATCCTACCAGATCATAAATTGTTGCTGATATCTATATATATATATAACTTATAACTAAATATATATATATATGTGTGAACCCATTTATATATATATAAATATATACGCCCATTATACTATATATATATATATATACATGTACATATATATATATATATGTACATGTATATATATATTCTCATTGTTCCAAAGTGAATACCCATGTTTGATGCTTTTACCCCTGTCAGATGCTCTCCAATCGAAGCGTCTGGCAGTGCGTGGACGTACCCAAAAACGCCTGGCTGCGACGGCTGCGAGTCGAGAACCAGCGAAAAGAATGCTTCAACATGTTTCAACAAGCATGGTGCTTTGAACAACTAGCATTAGGTTTATATGGCACAATAGAAAAGCGACTTTGAGTTTCAAATTCATCACTAAAATGAAATTAGTCACCTGAATCACTTGGGATTCTTTGTGGTCGACGATTTCATGTACGGAATGACAACTAAGAAACTACAAAGAACAAACTGGTACCGATTCCCAACAAATCCTAACTAAATGGAAAGCGCAACCACTGGTAACATCAGAAGCAGCACATTTCGCAATGTTTCCTAGTGTCTTTAATTTGTAAACACAAACAAAACATGCACTAGTAGTATTCACTGTTAACGCAACATCGAAGAAGTTGTATGCCATAGCATACATAAATTCAAATATACATGTATAACAAAAAAAATGAGTGTCATAAATCTTAATATACATGTATAACTCATGTATAACTGTATAAGATATTGAAATATCTTGGAATGATATTTGATGTTATGACGATTCGCCATGAAAAAGAAGCACGAAACACATTGGGAATTCAAACAAATCCCAAGATTTGATGTTTTGAAGCTCCATGGATGGATGGATGGATGGATGGATGGATGGGGCGTTGCTCAAATTGACTCTGATCCTGGAATCCTGGATCGTTGGGCACGGTGGAAAACAGGGTTTAACAATGCCGATGCGTTGTTAACACAAGAGATGTATACCCTCCGTCAATCAAACATGACAATGGAAACTTATCATTTATAGATGAATTTTCCATTGAAACATCCATTTGTAGAGGATTTTCCATCGCAATGTTTGATTACCGGGGGTATTTTTATATAATAATAATATCTATATATTATATGTATTACTTCAACATACTTCAACTAATCATTCATTAGCTCTATTCACATCACTCAAACATAATCTCATCTATAAAAGGGTTTGTCTGAAAATAGGCTGATCCCAACTTCGATGGATTTTCCAACATCCGTTTCCTCATTCAAATGGCCATAAACGGATATAAATGGGGGGATTGTCAGGCACACCCAAGCATCATGATACTGGACATATATCCCATACGTATCCCCGTGGTTTCATCCAAAAATCTGTTTTTGATGGCTAAAATACCATTCAATTCCAGTTAAATTGGTTAAATCCCGTGCTGGTTGACAGAAATAGGCTGTCCCGGCATTCTTACCATGTTTTCCCTTAGACCTCTTGGAATCTGAAAGAAACAAATAGGCACCTGGTGGTGGCAGGTGCGGCACCAGATCCTGACGGATGTTGAAATGGTGCTTAATAATCTACGAAACTGGTGATTTATAAGGGAAGACTTTGAGGGGAAGGATTCTTGTGAATTCCCGATTTCTCCTAGTGTAATCCCTGTTATTTGGCTGCACCCGGGAAGTTTGACATGGAACTCAAACATGCCTAACGCGAAATTCGTCTTCCGTCTTCCCAAGTCTACTGCTTGGTTCCCAGCCACCCTGCTGAAGGTTTAAATCCAAGGGAAATGATTCAATGGCTGGCCACATGTGATTGTTCCGGCAATGGGGATTTTCATTACACACCAACAGCCAACAGCTATCTAAAGGCAATATGGAGATAGGGATTTTTTTTGTGAAACATGGTGATATCAAAAGTGTGGATTCAGTTTGTCCTACCAAAAATCAGCATTCTGAAATTCAGGCTACACCATTACTTGACACTGATGTGCGACTAGAGACGCAGTTGATCATACTCGCTAGCTCAATCTGTCCTAGATTTACCAACGCAAACCTACGCGATATTTGGGCAATTTTTGTTGGAAAACATGTTCGTAAATATACTGTGCAAAGTGAAAGACCAATGCAATCATGGTGTTTTGGTTACGTATCACCTTGTATACCCCATGATATCCATATTGTGATTTGTTTGAGGTACCCTCATTGTTCTTGGCACAAACCCACTCCTATACCAAATGTCCCTAGCCTCCCTAGATAATCATTGGCAATCTTGGATACCCTGCAAAAAAAATATAGCTGGTTACCCTCTGGTAAACATACAAAAAACTATTGATAATGGCCATAGAAATAGTGAGTTTTCCCATTAAAAAAAGGTGGATCTTTCCATAGTTATGTCAACGTTTACCAGAGGGTAACCAGCTATTCCTTATTCATATCAACATATTAAAGTTTAAATTTCCCCATCCAAGGTCGACCTACGAAAATTTTCCCGACCAATGACAGGGGTCTTCCACTTTGTGAAGCCGATAATTTTTGACTCCTCAGAGATATTGCCCATATACCAGCTTCGCAAAGTGGCTCCAAGTAGACATTGACATATAACACATAATATTAAGTAATATTATATATGTATATATACTTGTATATAATTGTATATATATATTATACGATTGTAAATATATACATTAATATTATTAATATTGAACATCCCGGTATGTTGGTGATACCCTCTCGTAATCAAACATGGCTTGCTGGACCATTCCAAGTACTTCCATGACTTTCCAATCAAAAACACTCCCCATTGCAACAGAACATTTCCCAATGCATCCCAAATATAATATATGATGGGGATTGCACTTGATGATAGGGATTTTCCCTATGATGAAATGATAGATTTTCCCTATCATCGGGGATTGCAATTGATGATTTTCGGTGAAATCCCCAATTGATAGATATTGATAGAGCATATCCCAGCCATGTTGGATGACTTTCCCAGCAGATCCGCAGCCGTTCCCAGCCGGTCCTGGTAGTGCGTCACGCGCCAAGCGTCCGCCGCGCCGACGAGTGCGCGCAACTTCTCGGCGAAGTTCTCATTGCCTACTGGTGATACCATGAGGGAAACCGACTTCCTTGGGGGATGGGGAGATTTAACGTGAATTTGAGACGATTTCATATACAACTTATGGTCACTTATGGTCACATTATGGCCACTTTTGTGACTTTGGGTTGCAAACATGGAGATATGTGTGTATACATGTTAATTGTTTGTGAACGTTGTATGTCAATCCATATAAACATTATATGGGAAACACAAGTGACAACAAATGAGTTGACTAAGCATGTATGTGTTTGAACATGAACATGTGTGATCAAAATGTCCGAATCAACACAGCAAACCTACGAGCGAAGAACAATGATAGACAGCAACGAGATACTGACGGGAAAACCATCGATCAAAACTGAGGGTTGACCCAGTCAATCCAGCAAAGCAAACAGCACCAGGGTTGAAATGGCAAATATAATAGGGAAGTCATGGGAACATATTGGAATTAATACATCCCAATCATCATCATCATCATCATCATCAGCATCATTGCACTGCATAGAAGGTGGTGCCCTACAGGGTTTTGCTAAGTTGGTAACTCATTAGTTCTGATGGCGATGAGAAGCCTAGCACGGGGGCACAACCTTGAACCTGGTTTTTCTCTGCATGGCCGGGCCATGTAACTTATCTAAACTCTGATGGAGGGGTTATGACATGTCAAGCATTACTGGTTGGTGGTATACCTACCCCTCTGCAAAATATGAAAGTCAATGGGAAGGATGACAACCCATATATTATGGGAAAAATGTTCCAAACTACCAACCAGATTATCAATGCTGCGATTCTTTGAATTTGCTGTGACTTGTCCAGGATCTTTGTTATGATGCGTGTTGACTCGTATTCGTTTCCAACAGCAAACATTTTCTAATCACCTGTGCTTTCACTTGGATTACTTGATAGCTTCTGGCTGTCAACGATACAAGGCCTTTATGGGGATACTCAACATGGATGGGACGAAACCATGGTGGATCTCCAAAGAAAACGTGTGGATGGGCCGTTTCGAATCCTACACCAGTTGAGGGATGTGGTCTATCTGTCTAACCCCTTTTTTACAGGGTTTCAACCATCCAAGGTAGTGCAGGATTTTGCAACCATCCGCAGTACTTCAATTGGCCGCCCGCCGCCCCCCCCCCAGATATAGCTAAGTTGGTTTGGATCTTGGTTGAGTGTTGTGCTTGTGGTGATGACATCACCCGACTTAGATGGCGTGATAAACCAACTTATCCCTGATATGTGCTTTTTTTTGTCATGTTCACCCACCTAATTATTAGTTCGATGTGTGTTCCAGAAAACCATCCTATAATTACCTGCATTTGAACATCACCCATTTAGTTCGATGTATTGATGAATCTGGATTACCTCTTAAAAAAATGGTGAATATCTTTATCAATATGTTAGTCATTTCCGGAGGGTATCCCATTCATTATAACATTCCCCCTCATTATAAGGATGTCCCAGAAAAATCCATACATAGATACATATCCCATCCAACTATAGATATATCAACCATAAACATCCATAAACCCAATATTTCAACATATGTTTCCCATTTTCCCATCCCTTTGTAGATTAAGTGCGAGTCTCATAGGTCCCTATTTCATAGACACCATGTCACGGCTGGCACCTGGTCGAGGAGACTCCAATGCATACATGTGCTGCACCGTATATTTGCCTAAGTTCGGCCGCTGATGAAATGGTCCCGGTATATGGGTGTGTCTGGTGTATATATAATATATATATGTATATAAATAAAGATATAGTAATTTTAATAGGGGAAAAATGAGAATCTATCAAAGTTGGGGGTATCCTATTTACATGTGTATATATATACACACATATAAATGGGTTCTTAACGGGATCTTAGTGAGATTTAGTGGGATATGATTGGATTGTAAATTGAAAATGTTGCTGTTTTAGTTGGGACATATCTCATTGGCAACATTAACAGGTTAGACATGGTTAGACCACGGGTGGGAAAATGCCCAACAAAGGTTCACCCAGCATCCTCAAATTAAAATGGATACGCTCAAGTTGTCTTATGATGTTCGACACCATACTGGTTGGTGGTTTCAACCCCTCTGGGAAATATTAGTCAGTTGGGATCATTATTCCCAATATGGAAAAATAAAAAATGTTCCAAACCACCAACCAGCATACATGAATTGAAACAATCATAGTTTCCAGGAGGACGAAAACACTAACATTGGCTCTCAGTTTCCCATTGCCACTCACAAAAGTACAAGCCAAGCCCGGGCTCATCCAAGGACGGGAGATGATATCTCGTTCAAACCAACCGGTTCCGAAGCGCAAGTCATAAACGAGGTGAAAACACACGTACCAAAGCTAGACGAAGTATCCATTGAAAGCTGGGATGGAAATCATACATTCTATTGATTTTTATTGAATTAGCTGAAATTGAGGATGCGCCACATATATCTGGGTAAATTATAATATTTCACCAACCTGAATTGAGGCCATTTGGGATGATTTCCCTTATAAACTATGATTCCAGTGAGGTCGCAGTGAGGTCGTTATAATTTACCCAGATATATTCAACCACCAATTTACCATGGCCAAGTAACGCATCAGAGCATCAAAGAGAAAGTACGACAGAGACGCAGCGCCCTGGGAATGGCCTACCAAGTACCTGGGACCCGTGGAGCTGCTGGACCTCCGAAACGGTTGTCCAAATATCAAAATGTACCCTCTGGGAAACTCATCAAATTCCCCATTTACTGTATATAGTACCATATAAAGATTCATGTCTAATCGTCTAAATAATTGATTAAAAAATATATATATATATGTATATGATTACTCATCCCGTTTACAGTAGACAAACGGCACTTTTCCACAGTCACCACTGATTGCTTGAAGATCCGTGCCGTTGCTGTGATATGTTACCTTTTTGGAGCCACAGATTCGCAGCATCTCCTCCATTGCCAAAACTGATTTCAAACCGATTTCTTACATGCTCTTACCATTGAAACAGTTGTTTTTAATTAGCAAGTAATTCTGAGCAACTTGTTCGGCACCAGATGGATCAAAATCATATAGTTTCCCGATCATTTTTAGGACCCGAGCAGGATAAGTAGCACGAAAGGCCGGATCTGCATATCTTCCAACAATCTTAATGGGGAATATGGAGGTTTCCTGAAATAGGGCTAACCCCAGTATCATCCATTTATAGATGGATTTTCCATGAAATCAACAATCCAGCGAGCTTGGGGCTTGGGGGTACCCCATTTTACGAAACCCAGAGCAGAGATCCCACAGAAAGAATTAGCACCATGTCGGCATCGATACAGCAATTTCCCACTATAGAATAGAACTCATCATTTATCTGGGTAAGCCTGGATTTCATGTCATCATAATTATCCCATGACTAATATCATGATTATCCCATGACTAATTCCCATATATAAATCAATGGTAAATTATTCTACTTGGTGGTTTTAACCATCTTGAAAAATTGAGTTCGTCAATGGGAAGGATGACAACCCATATATGATGGAAAATAAACAATGTTTGAAACCACCACCCAGTAATATTTCACTAGCCTGAATTGTTGGGCCATTTTGGGATGATTCCCCGAATCCTAACCATGATCCCAGGGCTCGGCAGAACAGGCTTCGGTCGTTATTATTTACCCAGATTTATGTGTTTGACTTACATTACAATGTGAAGACCCCAAGATAGCTAAGTCGGTTTATAACTCCAATAACTTTGGTTTATGGTACTTATAACTGTAGTTACTGGGGCTTATAAACCAACTTATAACTGGGGGGCCTCACATTGTATGAGTCGTTTGAGGTACTTGTTCGGTCACGTCACCTCTCAACAGCGACAGCCAGACATCTCGGAAAGTTCTCCAGGTCAAGTTACATGGAACGAAGGGGGTTCGTTATCTCGTTAGGGCTTCGATACAGTAAATGGAGGTTTCCTAAAATAGGGGGGACCCCAAAATACATAACTTATAATGGAAAAACAATCTATAAATTGTCTATAAATGGATGATTTTGGGGTACCCCTATTTCAGGAAACTTCCAAATTCACATGTGTATGTGGTAGTAGCTACGAAAATGGATGACCGTCCCATAATTTTGGGGTTGCATTAATTGGCGCTGGCTACCAGTTACCTGTTACCTGGTATGAGCTGCAACGGGGGTGAACATGGCCACGACCGAGCTCTGATGACACCTTTTCTTTGTGCATCTTTGTTGCTTATCTTATCTAGCTTTATATTACATAGAGGCTATTTGTACGGTACATGTTTCTATATATATATATACACATACACATACACATGCATCTATGTAAATACCTATTCCACTCAGGATATATATATATATATAATTGTCTATATGTATTGTCGGATATGCATATATAGATGTACTGATAATACATATATATATATGTATATATGTATATATAAAACATATATTAGGTATATATACACATAGATGCATAGTAATTTCTTGAACTGCAATGCTTTCCAACTTCCACCAGCAACATCTTCCAGACTCATCCAGTGACGCCACCGATGCTGACGATGCCTAGATGCAGGGGTCTCTGATGGCACTGAAACTCTGCCAAGGCATGGAAGATCTGGTCCTGCAAACCATGAGCCCCCAAGGTTTAGGTACTTCAAGCAAGAACTGTGGTGGTTTAACCAACAAAGTTGTGGGATTTATAGTTAAAATATAGTTGTAGATAGTTCAACTATAGTTAACCTATAGTTGAACTGTAGTTGATTTATGATAGTAAGATGTTTTCTTAAGAATAAGTCTTGGAGTCATGTTGGTTCCACCATGATACAACTCGAGTTGGATGTTTTTTTTTGAAATAAATATATATATATATATATAACTTATGATCATCACTGGGCTGCCCCTCCATCTGGGGGGGTGCTATGCTATTTTAAGGAACATGTCAACAAGTTGCATGTCGCCAACACACAAATCTCAACTCAGCACATTGAACAAAAAACATACACACAAATCTCTAACGGATGTTTCTGGCTAGGAAGTTTCGAAACAGAGAATCGGAGCTATGGAGCAAGCAACGGGGTGGATTCCTGGCGCAAATGGAAACTTCTGTCGGATTCAAGTCCGATCATCCCTATTAACTAACACTATTACTGGTGGGTGGTATACATACCCCTCTGAAAAATATGAGTTCGTCAGTTGGGATGATGAAATTCCCAATCTATGGAAAGTCATAAAATTCATGTTCCAAACCACCAATCAGATTAACACTAGTGGGATATCATACTAACCAATAGATCTGTTTTAAGATTCTAGTTGCGCAACGATCATTTTTTGTTTCAGTTGCACCGCCTACGGCGCAAACCCCGGCGCAAACCTACGACGCGGCTCCCGAATGGAGAGGTAGGCGAGGTAGAAACCGGCTACGACTTGACCTGGTCTGTTCGGTGTGACCATCCAACATGGGTACCCTCTGGTAATTTAACAGTTTGCATAGCTATGGTAGTTTAACATAGCTATGGAAAATCACTTGAAAATCACCATTGTTAATAGGTAAATCAACCATAAACGGTCATTTTCCATAGCTACCCTCTGGTAATGTAACAGTTTGCTATTGAACATTGCCATAGAAATAGTGGATTTACCCAGCTATAAAATGCTGGATCTTTCCAGTTCGTTATGTAAATGTTTACCAGAGGGTCTTTGGAGATTTCCGGAAGGTGTACAGTACCCCCAGATCATCATCTATTTATACAATGTGAGGCCCCCCAGTGATGTTTGTTGGTTTATAAGCCCCAGTAACTATAGTTATTTGCGTACCATAAACCATAGTTATTGGAGTTATAAGCACCAACTTAGCTATCTAGGGGGCCCCACATTGTAGCAATCTTAAATCACTTACAAATATAAGGGCTTTGGTTAGTATCCAAGGTACATACGGAGGTTTCCTGAAATGGGGGTACCCCAAGTCATCCTCCATTTATAGATTGGGATTTTCCATGGAAATAAACCATCTATTTCGGGGTACCCACATTTATGGAAACCTCCATTTATTGTATTGCCATATCATGGGAATGTACTGGTGGAACCATCAAACTACAGTGAGCACAGGGAATTGAACCATAAAAAAAGTGGTGTCATGTGGGCATCATGGGATATATTGGGGAAAATGATGATCTACACTTCTATATCCTCCGCTAAACTGAATATATGGATATATATATATGTATATACAATATCAACGGACTGAGAGTTAGATAAGTTAGAATGTCCTTTTGGGTGCGCGCCGAAGGACAAAATCACAAACTTTGTCAATGATGCAGTGCGACCAGTTTCAGTTCACTTCATTTTGAACATGGTCAATCTATGCAAGTCCGAAACTAACATACCCTCTGGTAAACTAACATAGCTATTGAACATTGCATTTATAGTGGATTTACCCATGAAACATGGTGATTTTCCATAGGTAGGTGAGTTTACCAGAGGGTATGTTGCATTATGTTCCATTTATAGCCAACAAACTAAAGGATTCACACATCCAGTGGCTTTATTTTGAGTTCCAGTTGCTCTTCGCCAAGGCCGCCAAGGCACATGAGGGGCATCCCAGGACATGTTCAAAGTCCATGAGCCAAAAGACCGCATCCAACAAAGAGCCTTAAGGCACGGCCTTAAGTGCATCCTGGTGATGATAAAATATCATGGATTGGTGGGAAAATCTGAAGAGGAAACCGTGAGATTTTATATATCAGGGCTGCCTGATATAGATCTCCCCTTAAACCAATTCTGGGAAAGCTGGAAAACACCATCGAAAGTTGGGGACCTTGCTGATAGTCTCCACCTGGAATGCACATTGAGTATCATGAGGGTATACCTAGGACCTAGGCCCTGCGGGAGTGTCCGCAAAAACTATGAGCCTCCAAAAGAACGAACATGACATGGCGCAAAAAAGAAGCCTTTGTTGGACACATGGGAGGCTAAATGAGAAACTTGGAGCAAAGAAATGATGCCATTCTTGGAAACGTTGGAGCTTCAACAAGGAAAATGATGTGGAATACCAGCATTTGCCCCACGAAGCCATTCATGGAGGTACATGTACCCAGGGAGCATGTGGCTCCAGGGATATGTAAGGATCAACTTCCATAGATTTACACAGTTTTACCATGGATTTTTAGACCCAAATGATGCCAATCGCACTGTTTTCCAAACAAAAAACCTTCAGCCAAGCAAGAAGAACTGATTCTGCCCCAGGACAGAGCAATGGGTAACCCTTCAGCATGTTTTAAGCCTCATTGACATTGAAAACTGAGCTAGGCCAGGTCGCTGATGGGTCCGAAGGTGCCTCGTATCGCAACAAAACCTCGGAAGTTGTGACAGCGACGGTGAAGTCGCCTGAGGCAAAGAGATCTGAACAAGTTTTCTCAATACCTAATCACCTAATATATGCATTGATGAATATATATATATATATATATACATACATATATGGCCATAAATATATATATATATATATACATCCATATATATATATCCACACCTATATATATGGATGTATATCCATATATATATATATATATATATATCCACATATATATATATCCAAATATATATATATATATATATGTCTATAATAGTTCACCAAATCAATGTTTAAAGATGTCTAAAGTACACTTTCATAAATTGTGTTTCAGCTTCATAGATTTGTATGAATCTTTAGATTCATGAATATTATATAATTCCTTTTGCTGAACAGCTGAACATTAAAATAGACTAATGAACTTGAACCAAGGCTGATCACTTCATGACAAAGTCTGCTCTTGGAAAGGGTCACAAACCGAGAGACAGGCCCCAAAGAAATGACAACATTTCACACCCTAAATATGGTGAAGAATCAGCCACTAAGATACAAATCGCTACGATAAAGTGGATACTTTTTCGATGGTGAACCTGGACCTCTCGATACGAATCATGATCAGGACCTGCTCCTCCTTGGATCCTTACTGGTTGGTGGTTGAGCCCTACCCCTCTGAAAAATGATGGACTTCGTCAGTTGGGATGATGACAACCCCAATATATGGAAAGTCATAAAATTCCATGGTTCCAGTCACCACCAACCAGCTTACAATGGCACAGCTCCAAATCAAAAGGATCCTCGAAAATTGCGATGTGGATCTGGACCGAATTTGAGGAGTGTCAAATACTCCAGCATTGTGATCCAGCTGAATTCAGATACCCTGCAAAAAAAACACAATTTGTTGTAGCTAGTAGGTTCCGTTGGTTCTATATATGCATATTATCCACTACAGTAATTGTCTAATATCACAAAAAATGAATAGATACAATGTGATACAATGTCCGGTTATGATAGTGGTTACAACGGTTGCAATATCATATCCATATGTATATTATATAAATATTATATAAATATTTTATATACCTATTATACATATATATATATATATTATGTATATATATATATATTATGTATATATATATATATATATATTATGTATATAAAATATGTGTATGTTCCATTTTTTCTGAAACTTAAGTTGTACTGAAGTATCCCACCAAGCTTTGAGCTCGTCCAGCTTTCAAGGCTGTGGCATATCACCCTAGTCATAACGTTCTCGCTGAGATGCAAAACATGCTAAGCATTCGTGGGATGTCAGCTACTAAGAACCAAACATATCTTGGGATGTCACTACCGCTAAAGTAATTTATATTATATGTTTCAACTATTTGTAGTGTTTAATTGGATTTTTTACCCTCCTACAATAGCAAATGCAAACAATGGGATAACTGACGAGGAGCCCTACTTTGCATCGTGGGGATCACTATCATATTTTCTGGCCATAAACGGCCATCATTGGCCATATACTGGAAAATCAACCATCAATAAACGGGGCTATTGCCATCACTTTGAACTGCACACATATATATATATATATATATAAGTACATGCGTTCTATCATATGGTAGTAATTAAAGGAGAATTAAATTTTAAAGTATCACAATAAATGTTTTATCATCAAATTGTTTTTTTTATCACATTGTTTAAATGGTATATAAACCACATGATTAATAGTTATTTGCGTATCAAAAACCATATAGTGAAATTGGAGTTATGTTCACCAACTTAGCGAGCTATCGTAAACGGGGGCCCCACATTGTATGATATATGTATGATACATACTATTTTAGTGGTATAGTAAATCTATGTTTTCACTAAAATGGTATAGATGGTATACTAATTGTATGATATATGTATGATATAAATTGGTATGTATACTTTATGATACAAATTACTGATGGTATACAGTACCACTATTATAGTAAATCCATCAGTTTGATCAGCTTCATCCCCTTGGCCACGTCACAGCCATCTGGTTCGATCAGTCGACCGATCCCCGCAGCAGCCTGCTCACCTTTTCGACAGGGCGCGCTTCCAGGAGATGTCATGGGATAGAATGGGGATATGTAACCAACAGGGTACGTGACCACAAAATACCACGCATATGATGTAATAAAAGCATATTGTGTATGTATGTATATATATTAACTATACTGTATATCCCTGTGAATCAAATGCTGGGTCTATTTGCTGACATTTGCGGTAAACCTTGTTTTTTGATGTCCGTATGCATTATTTGACGTCCGTAGCCAAAATTTGGGAACATTTGCGGGAACCATAATTTTACCGTAAAATGCGGTGAGCACGAGCGAAAAAGATGAGGGGTCAATCCTGAAGAGATCACGGTTCATCACGTTTTGTCACGGTATTTTCGACAAATGTCATAATTTTAAGTGGCAAAAAGATGTTTCGTCACGATTTGTCACGATTTTGAACTACATATGGCCATGATCAACTCGCATGCACATCTTCGAAACAAAGGATGTCTACGTTTTTCATCGATTTCCGACAAAATCCGGTGGATTTCCGAAGGATTCCGACAAATGTCACCAAAATCAAGCGTTAACGTAGATGTAGCCGTATTTTGACTACATTGCTATTTTTGATCTATATGCCGACATCGATTCTCAGGGTATATATGGTTGTTGATCAAAATTCCTTTATCCCGGAACGGCCAATTCTTCGCGAATAAAAAAATTACTTTCGCGAAACTTTCGCGGACTCCATGTTTATCTTTCGCGGGGCCCATGTTGGCCAACAACACCTCTTATGAAGATTCGTTCACCACCTGCCAAATTACGCCAGAGAATCACGGATCACTTCTTGGTAGCCTTTTAGACATGCAGCTAGCATCACGGAATCCCTTCTCAGGACAGATTTGTTTTTTGCAAAGTTTACTGACCCACCCCCTTCAACATGCACTTTGACTTTCGCCCGCTCTTTCGCATAACTTTCGCGAAAATATCCCTATTCACAGACCCCGGCCATCAGCAGGGGGTGCACTGAAGGAAAAGCGAAGACCAG
>Ga0126342_10010506_pt1 | contig 16565 bp, 11 predicted proteins | sample Cyp1metagenome_FD_92528 | JGI IMG/M metagenome (GOLD analysis project Ga0126342, IMG submission 92528) | Coral microbial communities from Lord Howe Island, Old Settlement Bay, Australia - Cyphastrea 1 metagenome | ecosystem: Host-associated > Invertebrates > Cnidaria > Coral ... | reverse complement strand
TCGACTCCACACTGCAGACTGGTAACCGGGGAAATATGTACTGTCTTCAAGCGATGTTTTCATGCGTGTCTTTGTGCGTTAGTTGTCTCTTTGTGAACTGTTGATCAGGTGCTTTCGCTGAGACGATATGCGCGCACGATGCATGAAAAAAGGTTCGTTTTCCTATTGCAGAGGTTTTCGCTCGTAGTCCAAGAACGTGAATACATGCGGGTTCGTGGCTTCCATCTTGTTCCACAGAGGGTTGAGACGAGGGCATGTTCCTGCGCGAAAAGTTTTGCGCAGCCTCCTGCTAGTTGGTGGTGTTTTCTGCCGTATACAAAAGAGAATCCCTTGGAATCTGAAAAAGAATCCCTGGGGGAACATGTGCCCCACCCCTAACCCAAGTGCAAGACAAGATCTAGTAACGTAGCATCAAGTCGGTGTGCAAGTGCAAGAGAAAAACTAGTAACGTAGCATCAAGTCGGTGTGCAAGTGCAAGAGAAAATAAAGTAATGTAGCATCCAGTCGGTGTGCAAGCGCAAAAGAAGATCCAGTAACGTAGCAGAAACAAGAATGCTTCTGCTTCAGAACCTTAGTGCACCACAACCCCCCACCCCTAATCCAAGTGCAAGACAAGAAATAGTAACGTAGCATCAAATTGGAGTGATCAGAGAAGCGATGCAAAAGCAAGGAAAGCGCCCACGCTCCTTGAGGCGCGCGCGCGCAAAAAAACCTGGGCATCCAACTTTTAGGGCAGTGGTTGCGGCTGTTGTGAATAGGGAAATGACATGAACATAAAAACAAACTCTTTCTTGGAACTGACTGATGGCCCAGAGGAGGTTCTCAGGTTCAAAAGGGGTCCAGGTAACTTCGTTGAAGTTCTCCTCAAAAGAGGTGGTGAAAATTGGGTTGGCCCACATTGGTGGATGATGATATGGTCGCACACCCTTCATAGCGGTTGATATACGCAATAGTAGTCACGTCCCCCTAATTTAAACACGGCCGTTGAGGGACCCCAGAATGAGATTTGAAACTAAAACTGAGGCACCTGTGGATCTTTGAATGTCGCTGATTTGCACTTGGCGATTTTGTTTCGGGCCCAGGAGACAATCGCACTTATCACCAAAAAGAAAGGAAGGCATAGAAAGGCAATCTAATGTACAATTATTTTGGTAGGAGTTTGATTCTGTATCTTTTTAAAAGGGTTGCTATACTTGATCATGTTGATGACTGCGAACAGTTTGTTAGGAACGGTGGACCTGTTAGGGATCCAGCTGCCAATGTTGGGAGCCCAGAAAGACGAATAACTGCGGTGGATAAACCACCAACAAATTTTCCAGATATGGGTGGCTCAAACATCTAGGAATTGACACTACATGTATCAGGCCACTGACCCAACATTTTATATTTTTAAATTATATATATACAAGAACTCTAGCTGGAGGCCACTTTGGATCTTGTTCCTGGGTTTCTGCAGGGCAACGACATCACCTGCCTGGGTGCCGGGACGGGGCAGATTTTCGAATGCCCCGGGACGCTGTGTCGGATCTCAGCGGGCTTTCTGAACGATGGGAGGTGCGACTGTCCTGGCACCTGTGCCGATGAGGATTTTTGGGATTGTTCCAACTGCTCGTGCCCCAGCATCTGTGGCGTGGCTCTGTTTAGCTGTGACGGCAGCGGAGTCTTCGAGTGCCCGCTGACCATGAGCAATCAGAGTTGCAACCTGCCCGGGGAGAAGGAGGGGGATGGAATTTGTGATTGCCCAGAGACTTGCCGCTCAGCATGAATAGACCCCTTGGATGTTTTTTTTTTTGGGTTCCACCCAGAAGTCGTTTTTTGTTGGTTGGTTTGTTTGTTTGTTTGTTTGTTTGTTTGGAATGACTCCAAAACCTGCTACCTGTCCATGGCCCTCCTAAGATGGACAACTCATGATAACTCTTTGTTGACAGGCCATTTTTCGAGCAATTTTGATAGAATGTTTGACGTGAATCTTGATGCACATCATTGCTTGTAGTACAACCTTGTGATTGCTGTCTACTAATTGCTTCCCAATTTTTCGTGGTGAAATGGCACCTATTACTCTATATATATCTATAAACTGATTGGTGGTTTAGGTTTGGAACATTTTTTGTTTTCCATCTATTGGGAACAATCACCCCAGCTGATTGATATTTTTCAGAGGGGTTGAAACCACCAACCAGTAAACTTAGCCATATTGATGTCATATCCCTGGCATTTGGTTGCTGATATATCTCTGGCAATATCTCATGAACTATCTCCTTATCCTGGCTTTATACCCTCTTTATTGGTAATTAATCCCAAAGATTTTTTTTAAAGGACACGCCCTCAATCATGATCAAACACGTGTTGTTGACATTTAAACAGCAAAACTAGATCCTCTTTGGTGGTTCTGAACATCGCTGCTTTGTCTTCACATCCATATATGTAGTTCGGTATATCTCCATGATCTGTTCCAGCGCCATTTCCATTAAATACTAGTAGTTTATCTTGTAAACTGTACGGTAAAGCAATTCTAATGTGTTTATGCCCAATGATATCAAAAAGGAATGTCTCAATAGATGCGATTGGGACTTTGCTGCAGTGGGAATGTGATTATGATGCCCATTGTATCAAGGAACTAGATATCCCGTTCTATTCCGTCTATAGTTCCGCTTGGTCCATTATTTATCTGTTAATAAATTTCCACTATAGTACCGCTAAATGGTTTACATAACCTCCCGCGATCAAACATGGCAATGGACAATCCCCCGTGTCTAGTTGATGTTCTAAGCTAGAAACCTCCGTTTACAAGGGATTTCCGGCGAGTCATGTTTCATTGCTGGAGGATCATTCGCTTTCAGCCCCATTATATATCATTAAATCTGCTCGCCCCACTTTACCACTATAATACTATAACCCCATCATCATCCTACAATGCCCATCAAAAAGCGGCCTGTGGAGTTTTTCATCATGAATCTATATCAAGCCTCCATTTATCAACGGATATCCCATGATTTCCCAAGATTTTCCTCTGATCTTCAGGTGCTGATGAACTCGAACGGAGCAATGGCTTGGCGAACTGTGACTTTTGTCGCTGCCCAGCAGCCTGTGGCCAGGACACCTACGCACTGGGCGACTGCTTGGAGGAGGCCAGATGGGTGGGCTATCATTGCTTTGCAAGCATATTTTGTACGTGTATATGTTTTTGTACTGTATGTTTATATGTGTAATAACTGTGTATATGAACTGTATATGTATGTCTGTACGTATGTCTGTGCGTGTATGTATGTATGTCTGTATGTATGTCTGTTTGTAATGTACATATGCATGTAATGCAATGTAATGCAATGCAATGTTATGTAATGCAACGTAATGTAATGTACTGTAGTGCAATGCAATGCAACGTAATTTAACGCAGTGTAATGTAATGTATGTAATGTAATGTAATGTATGTAATGTGATGTCATGTAACGTAACATAATGTAATGTAGTGTAATGTAATGATAATGTAATGTAATGTAATGTAATGTATTGTATGCAATGTACTGTATGTAATGTAGCGTACTGTAATGTAATGTATGTTTTGTATGTAATGTAATGTGATGCAATGTAATGCAATGCAATGTAATGTAATGTAATGTAATCCAATGTATGTAATGTAATGTAAATGTAATGTAATGTAATGCAATGCAATTTAATGTAATGTAATGTAATGCAATGAATGGGATGTAATGTAATTATTCATGTATGTATTCAATGTATGTAATGTAATAAAATGTTTTGTAATGTAATGTAATGTTATGTAATGTTTTGTCGTAATGTCATGTCATGTAATGTAATGTAATGTCATGTATGTAATGCAATGTATGTAACATAATGTAATGTAATGTATTCTAATGTAATGTAATGTCATGTAATGTCATGTAATGTCATGTATGTAATGCAATGTATGTAATGTAATGCAATGTAATCTAATGTAATGTAATGTAATGTAGTGTGCTGTAATGTAATGTAATGTAGTGTACGGTACTGTTATGTAATGTATGTTTTGTATGTTTGTATGTATATATGTTATGTATCGTATGTATGTTATGTATGTTATGTAATGTATGTAATGTCATGTATGTAATTTATGTCTTGTATGTCTTGTATGTTATGTGATGTATGTAATGCAATGTATGTAATGTATGTTTTGTATATTAGTATGTATGGCATGTATGTCATGTATGTATTGCATGTAATGCATGTTTTGTATGTCATATATGCCTTGTATGTTGTGTATATCATGTATTCAATGTATTCAATGTATTTAATGTATTTAATGTATGTAATGTATGTTAATTGTGTTCTGTATGTCCTTTTTTTAAATGTTATTTATGTAATTTTTGTTAATTATAAAAAGTATGTTATGTATGTTCAGTTTCATGTGTTAATGTGTTATGTATGTTATGTCTGTTGTGTCTGTTGAGTCTTTTATCATTGCGGCCGCGATCAGTGACTGCACGCACCAGGTGCACCGAGTGCACCGAGTGCACCGAGTACACCCGGTACGCATCCATTCGCCAATCTAATCAAATCCAACTCCAATTTCATCTGTCTGTCTGTCTGTCTATCTATTTATCTACCTGCCTATCTGTCTATCCATCTATCTATCTATCCATCTATCTATCATTATCTATCTATCTATCTATCCATCCATCAATCTATCTATACATCCATCCATCCATCCATCTATCTAACTCTCTCACTCTCTGTTTGTATCTGTTTGTATCTGTTTGTATCTGTTTGTCTGTATGTATGTCTGTCTATCTATCCATCTATCTATCTATCTATCTGTCTATCTATCTATCTATCTATCTATCTATCAATCAATCAATCAATCATATCTATCTATCTATCTATCTATCTCTCTCTCTCTCTCTCTGTCTGTCTGTCTGTCTGTCTGTCTGTCTGTCTCTATCTATCTCTATCTATCTTATCTATCTCATTGATCTTATCTATCTCTATCTATCTTATCTATCTTTTCTATCTTATCTATGTTATCTATCTAATCTATCTAACCAATCTAATCTATATTATCTATCTAGTCTATCTTATCTATCTACCTATCTACCTATCTACCTATCTATCTACCTATCTATCTTTCTTTCTATCTGTCTATCTTTGATTATCTATCTACCTATCCATCTACCCAGCCATCCATTCATTCATGTCTCTATCTATCTATTGCTTTCTATCCTATCCATTCTATCTTTCCTATCTATCCTATCTATCCTCTCTATCAATCTATTTCTTTTTTGCCCATCTTATCTGATCTAACCTCATATAATCTAATCTTATCAAATCCATCGGGCCTTACCAATGTTTCGTCTCTTTCAGACCAATGGATCTATGTATCAATGCCTCTATCAATCTACCTGCCCCCCTATCTATCTATGTGTGCATGTATGCATGCATGCGTGTACTGTATCTATCGTTGTTCCTAGTTGTTTGTCTTTCTATCTGTTCTCTATCTAATGTCATTTCTCTTGTTCTTCCGTCTGTTTCTTTCTACCTATCGGTATGTCTATGTTGGGCAGTTGTCCACTTTGAACTAGCTTTGAACAAGTGACCTGAGGAATCCTTTTTTTTAATCCCAACAAAGGGTCTCCAGGTGACTTGTTGCAACATGAAAATAATTCAACAGGTCTTAACAAAAGACGGTTAATTCATCTGAAACCAAGTGGACTCTTGCAAATCTACTTATCTTTCTCTTGGCCTATCTTTCTTACTACCTACCGATACATGCCTATCTATCTTGCGTTCTTTCTATCGGCCCATCTATCTACTATCTACCTACACTATTCTACCGTTCTTATTGTCCCTCTGTAAGTCGGTCTATCTCTATGTTCTTTGTCTTCTTTCCGTTTGGCCGTCCTCCTATCTATCTCAATCTGCTAATCTACTAATCTACTAATCTACTAGTCTATCTATCTACCTATCTACCTATCTACCTATCTACCTATCTACCTATCTACCTACCTACCTACCTACCTATCTATCTATCTATTTATCTATCTATCTATCTATCTATCTATCTATGTATCTGCCGGCCTATCTGTCAATCTAGACCTTTCTTTCGTATATATCTATCTTTATTTTCCGTTTTAATCTGTCTTATTGATCTTTTCTTTGTTCAAAGATCTAGCTTATCTACAAGGGGTTTTCTCTTATTTCTTTTTCTATGTGATCTATCTGATCTATTTTTCTATATTATCTATCTTGTCTATATGATCTATCTTATCTTGTTTTGTTCTTGCTTTTCTATCTTTTTGTCCTGTATGATGTGTCTTATCCAACTTTTCTATCGCATCTATCTTTTCTATATATGATCTCTATCTTACCTCTTTCGTTTTTTAATCGATCTTGTCTATCTTATCTATCTAGTCTACCTGGTCTATCCTTTTTGTTTGTTCTATCCTACCTTTTCTCTTTGTATATGATCTATCGTGTTTTCCTTGTCTATCTTGTCTATCTCGTCTATCCTACCTACCTCATTTTTCTGCTCTATCGCTTCTGTATTATCATCTTTCTTTTCTTTATGATCTATCTTATCTATCTTGTGATTTATATCTTGTCTATCATACCTATCTCATCTATCCCCTGTATTTGGTCGGTCTGTTCTATCTTGTCTGTCTTGTCTAAACTCGGCTATCTTATCTATCTAATCTGAATCTAAATCCTCTGAATCCTCCTCTGATTTTGAACCCCCACCTAATTTTGAATCTTAATCTAATTTAAAATTCAATCTGAAATTGAATAAAAATACGTATCCAAATCTAAATGTTTTTCTCAGCCAAAATCTAAATCCAGAAAATTCAATCCAACCTAATGTAGTCTAAATCCAATTTAATTTAATCCTAATTCAATCTGATCTAGTCTATTCTAATCCAATCTAAACTGTTCTAGTCTAATCCAATCGAATCTTTCTAATCTATTTGTCCTGTCTAATCGATCTTTTTGTTCTAATCTATCTAGTCTATCCTATCTATCTCATTTATCTAATCTGTATGTTGTTTCCTTTCTGTAGCGCACCCAGCGCACCCGGCGCACCTAGCGCATGCACCCAGCGCACCCAGTGCACCCAGTGCACCCGTCGCACCTGGCGCACCCGGCGCACCCGGCGCACTCGCGCACTCGGCGCATTCAGTGCACCCATCCAGCGCACCCAGCGCACCCGGCGCACCCGGCGGCGCACCCGGCGGCGCACCCAGCACAGTCAGCAATCTGCAGTCACGGAATTACCGGTGCACTGTCCTTTATGTCTGTTATGTCTGCTATGTCTGTTAATTCCGTTATGTCTGTATTTATGTCATGCATGTAATGAATGCAACGTATGTAATGTATGTAATGTAATGTAATCTAACGAAACGTAAGGTAATGTAATGTAATGTAAAATAATGTAAGGTAATGTCATGATGTCATGTAATGTACTGCAATTCAATGTGATGGAATGTACTGCAATGTATGTAATGTACGTAATGTTATGCAATGTAATGTAATGTATGTAATGTATGTCATGTCTGTAATGTATGTAATGTATAAGTTTATGTAATGGTATGCAACCGTATGCAATGGATTGCAATGGATTGTAACGGATTGTAATGACATGTAACGGTATATATTGGTAAGTATTGATAGTGCTATGTAATGGGGTGGTATGTAATTGTATGTAATGGTATGCAACGGTATGTAATGGTATGTAATGGTATGTAATGGGTTGTAATGGACTGAAATGGATTGTAATGGTATAAAAAGTTATGGCATGGAAAGTAATGGTATGTAATGGTGTGGAATGGTATCCAATTGTATGCAATAGTATGTAATGGTATGCAATGGTATGTAATGTAATGTAATTGTAATTTAAATGCAATGTAAGATAATGTAATGTAATGTAATGGGTGTAAGTAAGTGCGTGCGTACGTACGTACGTATGTATGTATGTATGTACGTATGTATGCACGTATATATGTACGTATGTATGTACGTATGTATGTACGTATGTAAGTACGTATGCATGTAAGCATGCATGTATGCATGCATGCATGTATGGATGTATGGATGTATGGATGTATGGATGTATGGATGTATGTATGTATGTATGTAGGTAGGTATATATGTATTTATTAGTGCAATGCAATGCAATGCAGTAATGTAATGTACGTCACCCGTCTAATTCCAACGGGGATTGTAATGTAATGTAAGTATGTATGCTTGTATATGGAATGTTATGTAATATTATGGCCAGGCGCTGCGTGTTGCTCGGAAGTTTACAGGGACGTTCCCGGCATGTTTCATGATGATGATGATTATTATGATGATGAACATGGTGATGCAGAAAGCAGAAATGTCGTGCGTGGGTAATATTATGTTATGTAATGTAATGTCATGTGAGTAATCCAATGTAATGCAATGCAACGTAATGTAATGGAATTATTTATGTATGTAATGTATGTATGTAATGCATGCAATGTAATGTAATGAAATGTAATGTAATGTAATGTAATGTTATGTTATGTATGTACTGTAATGTGATGTAATGCAATGCAATGTAATGTAATGTACTGTTATGTTTTGTATGTAATGTAAATGTAATGTAATGCAATGCAATGTAATGTAATGCAATGTAATGTAATTATTTTTAGAATTAATGTATGTATTCAATGTATGTAATGTAATAAAATGTTATGTAATGTAATAATGTTATGCAATGTTTTGTCGTAATGTAATGTAATGTAACGTAACGTAATGTAATGTAATGTACTGTAAGGAATGTAATGTATGTATGTGTGTATGTGTGTATGTGTGCATATGTGTATATATGTTTGTCTTTGTGTATTCTTGTATTTATGTATGTAGGTATGTACGTATGTACGTAGGTAGGTAGGAAGGTATGTGTGTATGTAATGTATGGTTGTTTGTATGTATGTATGTTTGTCTATAATCATGTACCATATGAACTGACTTTTTGCGAATAGATGAAAACCTTGGAGGACGACTTCCTGAACTTTGAGCAGTTTGTGTGCCCTGGGGGTTGTCCCATCCCGAAAGACTACATGGACGGGAGCATTTGGCCGGGTTTTCTGGTCCTCTGGGATGGTTTGCTTTAACTTATTGACTACTGAATTGGATTGTTTCCCAGATTGGGCCGGAGAAACAATCGTCCAGTTGAACTATATAAATTATATAAACGTGAGTTCGGAGAGATGAGAGAGATGAGATCCTGTTGATTCATTCGGCAGGTTTGACAGATTGGCTTGGAGTATATACTTAGATTAGAGCACATCTCAGATAGATCTTAAATCAGATAAGATCAGAACAGATTGGATTAGGTTAGGTTTGTTCAGATTGTCAGATAGATTATCCAAATTAGATTGTATAAACTAGATTAGTTTAGGTTGGGTTAGAGCAGATCAGATCAGATGGGTAGATGAACATAGATTAAAACTGGATGACATTATCATCATTCAGTAGATGGGATCCGATGAAGCTCATGAGATTAGATAACATTAGATTGGATTGATCTTGGGTTAGATTAGATTGAATTAGACAGATAGATGTGTGGATGGATGGATGTAAAGATGAATAGATCGACCGACCAGACCGGCCGAACAGACCCGACACATCCACAAGCAAATCTAACCGCACATGAATCAACGAATGCATATGCACATGCAAGATCACTATATCAAATCGATCGGTCAATGGATGGATAGAGCCGGACGTGTTTCCAATCCGACATTTTTAACAATTCGGTTTATTTCTGTTTCTTTTTGTTGCCCTTTCTTCCAGTACAGTTAAATATTTCCATTTCAGTGCGCTATGGTAAATTAAATTTAAATTACATATCACACACTAGGTGTGACGACAAGCAACGGCAAACACCCGTGTTCCGTTTCAAGACTTGCCGACGAGTGGGGTTGATCCAAAAACAGCGCGCGAACACATTCAGGGGTTTTAAACATTGCTTATCCATTGACATCCATTGACAGGGATTGGTCTGAAAGTAAGGTACCCCAAAATATCATGAATAAAAATCAGCAACATGCACATATATGATATATGTAAACAATGTAATACATGTAATGCCTGTAATACATGTAATACTTGTAATGCATGTGATACAAGTAATACATGTAACACATACGTGCATGCAATCCTGTAATGCATACATGTAGTACTAGAAGTACAACATGTAGTACATGTAATACATGTGATGCATGTGGTTTGTCTAATACATGAAATGCATTTAATACCTTGGATACATGTAGTACCTGTAATACATGTAATACACATAATACATATAATACATGTATTGAATGTAGTAAATGTAATAGATGTAATACATGTGATATGCGAGTGTAGACTAGGTAGGAACATACCTCACTATGCACTATGTACAGTATTTTTCAAACAGCTTGGGAAAAAACACCGGTTTTCCAACAGGTACACGGTCGGACGTTTCCAACCGCTTCCCATGACATCACTAGCTTGGCCAGCGTCGCGATGTCATGATGTCATGGCCCCTAGCACTTGTTGAATTAGTGTAATCATATCCCTATGAAATAACGCGTTTCACACACAAACACATACACACGCAAACATATACACACGGACACACACATATAATATATTATATTATATTATATTATATTATGTTATGTTATATTATATTATATTTAATTATATACATAATTATATATATAATTATATTTATAATATTTAGATATCTATAATATATATCTAAAATATATATCTAATTGTAAATAAATGAATAATAAATGAATAAATAAATAAATAAGTAAATAAATAAATATAAATATATAAATATATATATTAAAAACATGTCAGTAAAAAACATGCCAGGTTACGCGTGCCCGGCCATTTTCACATATCCATGCGTTGGGGGAAACTGCGGACAATACCTCCGCTATCCGCTGATGCTGCAGGACGATGGCTATTGCGATTGCCCTGGCACCTGTGATGACGAATCCTTCTGGGATTGTGACACCTGCGGCTGTCCAGACAACTGCGGAGGCTATGGGTCACCTTGCTTTGAACCGTTTTTCCAGTGTCCGGGGAGCAACTGCACCGTCCCAATCTTCTATGTGAACGACAACTTCTGTTACTGTCCGAACTGTGCGGATGAGGACTGCTTCTTTGCAGCTTTTGGTTTCAAAAGGTTTCTTCTTTTTCCCCACCTGGGAGTTGAGCAATGCTGAGACCGCTGCGAGAAACATTCAAACAGCGTGAACACACTACGTTGAGAGGCCGAAGGCCGAAACCCAGCAGAAACAATGCGCCAGCGGCCGTGGCTCAGACCCCTTGACCCAAGCGTCTATGGCAGAGAGTTTCAATGGTGACCCTAAAAAGAGTTTCTTTTGCGGCTCTGGCCTGTGCTTGGCCTGTGCCCCTTGGACTGGCGTAACACTTAGCACATAAGCTCCCCACTAGTCTTGCGGTGAAGCAAGCGAATAAAACAATAATCAACCGCAGAGCATAGGCGGACAGACCGGGCTCTAAAAGCGATCCCCTTTTGACCATAAAACAGGCTCACTTGTGACCTTAAAACGAAACCGGTGCGGTTGTCATTTCATGTGGCAGGGGCCATACTGGAGGGTCCACAAGAAAAGAACAGTTAATAAAAATGCCAAAAGAGAGCCAAACAAACAAAAGAACAGATCAACAAGCGAACCACCACCCCACTTCGAAGACAGGCTCGCTAGTTGCCCCAAACTGGATTTGAAAATTAGATGAACGCAAGACATTGTCGGGAGGGAGGGGCAGTTGGGACAATGAACCCAGAGGAATGAAAGCAAGGAACTCCAGTCTCAGAAGGCCAGAGGTGGCAGAAAGTTTAATGTTTTTGAAAACCGCCATTGGCAGGAGAGAAATATGTCGCAATATATGTCAGCATCTTTGCCAGGATATTTATGATTATATTTATGGTTTGGAATCACATTTTGATGGGTTGATTTTTACCAAGCGTATTTTTTCCACGTTGTTCCTTCTTTGTTAGTTTCAATGTTCGTTTTCTGATGTTCATCCCAGCTGACGATCCCAGCGTAGGAATTTTGGACCTGCGAAACGTGTACCTTTGGCTGCGCTGCCTTCTGCGGCTCTTCGTATGCCTGTGACCTTCGGGTCTTTCAATGCACCTCCGCTGACTGCGAACTCTCCGGCTTTCAAGTCACTTGGCTGTGACATATGTGACATGATTGACATGGCTTGGGGATAATACGCACATGTACTGTATTGTATCTCCAGTCTGCATAGATTTACATAGGCCTATGCTCATCCCAACAATCTGGGATGACGACTGCAAATTTGGGGCCTGCCCTGCGTTTCTCGACAAACCAAATTTGTTTCAAACAAAAGCGACTGGATTTTTGGGGTGTTCCAGCTGTATTCCTAAGTTGGTTGATATTGCCAGCAATGCAGGGTCCACAAAAAAGTTGCCAACTCTCTGTTGGGACTTGGAACGTGTTGGTTCGTTAGGTTTCGTCATGCAAAAGCTGCGAAACCGTAGCAGGGTTTGTCCCAAAATCTGGAAAGGATCAGGCCATGTCTCCCATCACTTTCAGCCACGTCCAAGGTGAACGACAATCGCTGCGATTGTCCTGAGTGCGAGGCACGGGGGGGAAGGGGGGAGAATAGCACCCACCAGGTGTAATCCTCACATGGGATTATTGATGATGTACAGTATAATGCCCAAAATGTGAAGCGAAATACCTAATTATCTTCTTCTTTTCTCCTCCTATAATTTTCTTCTAACACAGGGTAGTAGTGATGGCACCGCCCTTATGAATCAAACGGGGTCATCGGTTGAGAGCTGCAAATGGCGGATTCAAAGCCATTCTTTTGGTGTGAAAGATGCGGCCACCTCATGCAAGATACAACAGATTATCTCAGAAGGAATCATCTTTTCGATCTTTTGGGGTGTTGCTATATGTTATTGCTATACTGGGTTGAATGATTATACCAGATGGAAATGAAACCAAGAAGCAAAACAAGTCACAATAGTTTTGCCCGTCGAGGATGAAGATCGTTGGACTTGCTACTGGGCTGATGGATCAGGCGTCGAACCCAACCCACAATGATTTGCAAGAAATGGGGAGTACTTACAAAGAATGGGTCCTTCTAAGAAGAATCAACATAGCTTGGGATGTTCCAATCATTCAGTCAATATTTCCATTGGATTTTCCACTGGGAAAGTCCACATGTTCAGGCAATTTTACAATAAACTTCAATCCCTGCTGGCCCAAGTGGAGGTTAAGTTAAAACCGTTGGATAACATCAAAGAAAAAACTCATGATCTTGTGAATTATCACCGGCCACTGGTCTTTTCAAAGATGAACTATAACTGTCCTTCGGACAAATGGGACGATGGCCCCAATTGAGTGATGGTTCTGGATAGGTTAAAGATAGTACAAACATAAGCAAAGTCAATCCACCTCAAAAAAGAGTGTCAGTATTTATGGGAACATCGGAACATCCCCAAAATCTTGTTGCTGTATCAAATAACCTGGCAAACCAGAGTACACAATCCCAGGAATCAATCATAGGAATCAATCATCAGGGATTGAAAAAACACCATCCCAGCTACAAGGCCTTTGGGGGATGGTTACTGTATGTTACTGTATGTTACTGTTGCTTCTTGTTGTGTTTACCGAAATTCTTGGATGGTTGACGGTTCGGCCCGAGGTGATACCTGCAGGACCGGATGTCCTCAGGAGTGCGGCGAATTCAGCAGCTCAGCGATGGGTTTCGCGGTACATCTTCCAAGTGATGGTTAGAAAGGGCATATGGCATAGGGATCAAACACAAATTATCACAAATTGTTATCAGGATCAAAAAACACAAATTGGATCATATCAGGATAACACAAATAATTCCTAGAAAGGAAGGAAAGAGGGCAGAAAAAAAAGAAAGAAAGAAAGAAAGAAAGAAAGAAAGAAAATCTTGACTCCAAATAATGATGTGAATCTTGTGCATACTCGATTTTGTGGGCCAATTTTTTGTGCCCATGTTTGACCCAAACCATGAGATATTAAATGGCCACCTCGTGACAATTATCCCGTTGCCCCAAAAATATCCAGAAATTGGTTGACACAAAAATTCACAGGATCCATCTGCAACAATTGGAAGAATCTTAGAGGTTTTCTGTCCTTTTCCCCACCAATCCAAGCATCTCCAACCCAGTCTGCGCATCAAGGCGACTTTCCGCCGGCGGTTTGTGGACTTTCGCCGACCCTGCCATTCGAATTCAATTGCCCTGCGAACCTTCTGGGCACCTGCAAAAGGAACTCCTCTCAGTGGAACGATGGTGTTTGTGAAGCTTGGAGCGATGGATGACTGGATGGGGATGATACATGAATAGGTAGATAGATGGCATACAGGTAGATAGATGGGCAGATGGAAAGAGAGAACGAGAGAGAGAGAGAGAGAGAGAGAAGTAGAACAATACTACCCTAGATGGACGACATATTCAAACCCCTTCTATCCGGTACAACCCCCTCGCCCCAAAGTTCAATGTTAATGTAACCTGAAGTGCATTAGCCCCCATGGACGAAACAAATCAAACCCTAACATCACTTTTGGTAACATGCGCGCTGAAACATTCAGATTTTGGGGTGCGGGGGTTCAACATTTCAACATAGTGCGTGTTGCAGGGTTTGAATGTTTTGTCCATCTACTGTAGTGACACAAAAGGTAAGAAGACGGAGAGAGAGAGAGAGAGAGACACACACACACGCACACACACACACACTCGCATACATCCATAAATGATACATATATTATATACTATATATACTCATAATATCTAAATAAACAAATGAACACATGAATATAGATAGATAAACAAGTAAATAGACAGATAAATCAGTGCATAAAATAGTAAGTAAGAAAAAACTAAATGAATGCATACATGAACAGATAGATAAAGCAGTGAATACGTATGTATGTATGTATATATATATATATACGCACAGCATATATAAATATAAATCAATAGATGTCGAAATATAGGGGAGTTACATTTTATGAACGGCAGCGTCAGCCTATATGCGTTAGCACTCCAGCGGTCCCCTGTGCCTCGTAGTCATGTTTTAGGATTGAGAAGGAAACCTTCACTAGTCCCCCCCCATTCGATTCCCCCCAGGGACATGTTTGGTGTCATGGCAGGGGTCACCGCCCTCGTCATCCTCACCATCCTTTTCGTTCTCATCCCCTTCATCATCTCCATCATCAACATACTCCTCAGTACACAATTGATTTGAATTGCACCCATTGTTAGATACCAAAAAAGTCTCCTCATCACGTTGCTAGTGAGCTAGTGGCGGTCATCCTGACAACCATCTAAGCATACAATCATGCAACCACATCTCATTTTACCATGCTCCCATACCCAAACCTATTGCAACCCTGTCTATTTTGACGTACAACTGTTGCCACAGTATTCTACTTATTATCCACATTTCACAAGTGAGGCAACGCCTTGTTCCGAACGACCACACAGAAATCATGTCATTTTGGAATTCTTCGTCCCGCAGAGCTATGTGGCATTGAATTCCCTTCTTCCATTCCTGTTGTTACCCCTTTCTGCCTTTCGTCTTCCTTATCAAGTTTTGGTAGAGAAACAAAAACAGACAGACAGACAGAAAGACAGAAACAAAGAACAGGATAGATAGATTGATAGATAGATAGACAGATAGACAGATAGATAGATAGATAGATAGAAAGATAAATCAGATAGATTAGATAGATCAGATAGACAAGATAGAGTAGATAGATCAGATTGTTCAAATAGATCAGACAGATAAGATAGATAAGTTATATAGATAAGAGAGATAAGATGGATACACATACAGGTGAACATGAACTAACCTAACGGAGGATAAGATAGATAGACGGACAGGTTGACAGATAGACAGACTGTTAGAATGATAGAACGACAGACTGAGAGAAAGATAGGTAGATAGGTTAGATTGGCTTAGATTGGCTGAGTTTTGATTGATTGATTCATTGATTGATTCAATGATTAATTGATTCGATTAGACTAGACTAGATTGGATTAGATTATATGGACTCGATCGATGGATAGATGGATAGTTAGATAGATAGATAGGCAGATAGATAGATCGATACATACATACATACCTGCGTCCATACATACATGCATGCATGCATACATACATACCTACGTATCTACATACACACATACGTACATTACATTACATTACATTACATTACATTATATTACATTATATTACATTGCATTACATTGCATTACATTGCATTACATTGCACACAGACACACAGACAGACAGACAGACAGACAGACAGACAGACAGACAGGCAGGCAGGCAGGCAGGCAGGCAGGCAGGCAGACAGGCAGACAGGCAGACAGGCAGACAGGCAGACAGGCAGACATGCAGACATGCAGACATGCAGACATGCAGACATGCAGACATGCAGACATGCAGACATGCAGACATGCAGACATGCAGACATGCAGACATGCAGACATGCAGACATGCAGACAT
>Ga0126342_10010505_pt1 | contig 16566 bp, 4 predicted proteins | sample Cyp1metagenome_FD_92528 | JGI IMG/M metagenome (GOLD analysis project Ga0126342, IMG submission 92528) | Coral microbial communities from Lord Howe Island, Old Settlement Bay, Australia - Cyphastrea 1 metagenome | ecosystem: Host-associated > Invertebrates > Cnidaria > Coral ... | reverse complement strand
TTGCACCCAATGATTGCCATTACCATTGATACCCCAAAATGGCCAGGTCCTGAATTTGAGAGTAGGTCCTGAAAAGTTTTCTGGGTACTGAAAAAACAAGACTTTGGCACAGGGTCTGAAAAAGAAGTAGGTGGAAAATTCAGGTATGCTGTTGGGTTGCAAAGCTGGGTTAATGAATTTAATTACAATTTTAAACACTTAAAACTGGCACGGTCCTCCAAGTTGTTGATTTGGTGTCCATCACTTCCGATTCTAATCCCAACTTTTGCTGGTGAAATCCAGCATTTCTCACATGCAACAATGGATGGTTGCAAGTCCCAGACATGACCCATCAACAGGAACCTTGTGTTTCTCAAAATCGTCACAGAAATCCTGGGAGGTCAGGTAGACCTTATCTTGAAATGCACAAGGCCTATCACGTGGGCCTTCTGATGTCTACTTGCACCACCTGGTGTTTGGATGATGAACATGGCAGACAACGTACCTCCTGTGCCAAATCGGTCTTGTCATATCTGGAGCAACTTCTCTACAGAAGCATGTCAGCATACGGTGCCTGGACATTCAGCCGAAAACCAAACGTTTGTACCAACACATCTGGGTTCTCCATGTGGGCCACTCCGTCCATCTGCCAGCGTTGACCTTTTTCAGCCGGGCAAGAGCTTCAGGCGGTGCAGGCCTTCCAGTCCGGCAGGAAGTGCCAAATCAAGGCGGTGGCAAACCAAGCATGGCATGGTTTGTGCATGTTTGTGCTGGGTCAGCCGGAAAATAATTAAACTGATCAGCCCGAAAATGAGCCCGAAAATAAACATTCAGATGCTATCGAAAAACGCATGTAGGAATTTTAAAGAATTGCCGTGTCATTGGGAGCACATCACATGAACTTCCACCAGGGCTCTGTGTCAGTGCCACGACCCTTGTAGCTTCAAACCCATAGAACCCATGGTTTCACCAATTTTATCAGGAAAAACCATTTACATAATTTCCCCATATGGCTCAAAACATGTCCAAACCCAACCGTGGTGAAGCCCAAAATAGCTGTTGTTTATGGCATATGGATTTATCTTGGATTTGCTAGAGGAACCCCAATTGAGCATCCTCCATTCATGGATTCCCAACAGTTCGGGATTTCTGGGAAAAACCAAAATCATCGACTCAGCAAATACAAGTTACTGTATCACATTCTTTATCACCATCACCACTAGTACACAATTAATCACTATAAACAACTATTAACAACTTTGAATCACTATTAATCAACATGAAACCACTAGTAACCACAATAAATCACTATAAACAACTATTAACAACTATTAATCACCACTAATTCACTATCAACCACCATTCAACCACTATTAACCACCATTAAAATACTATTGAACATTGAACCACCATTCAACCATTATTAACCATTGAACCACCATTAACCACTATTCATCACCATTAAACCACTATTAGCACCCATTCAACCACTATTGATCACCAGTAAGCCACTATTAATTGCCATTCAACCACTATTAACCACCATTAAACCAAAATTAACAATTGAACCACCAATAACCACTATTAACCACTATTAACCATCATTCAACCACTATTAATCACCATCCAACCACTATTAACCACCACTAAGCCACTATTAATCACCATTCAGCCACTATTAACCAGCATTAAACCACTATTAACCATTGAATCACCATTCAACCACTATTAACCACCATTCAGTCACTATTAACCACCACTAAGCCACCATTAATCACCACTAAGACACTATTAATCACCATTCAACCACTATAAACTCCTATTAAACCACTATCAACCATTGAATCACCATTAAACCACCATTAACCACCATTCAACCACTATTAATCACCATTTAACCACCATTAACCACCACTAAGCCACTATTAACCACCACTAAGACACTATTAATCACCATTCAACCACTATTAAACAGCATTAAACCACTATTAACCACTGAATCACCATGATTAAACAACTATTAACCACCATCAGCCACTATTAATCACCACTAAGCCACTGTTAATCACCACTAAGCCACTATTAATCACCATTCAACCACTATTAATCACCATTAAAGCATTATTAACCACCATTCAACCATTATTAATCACCATTAAAGCATTATTAATCACCATTCAACCACTATTAATCACGATTAAAGCATTACTAATCACCATTCAACCACAATTAATCACCATTAAAGCATTATTAACCACCATGCAACCACTATTAATCACTATTAAAGCATTATTAATCACCATCCAGCCACTATTAATCACCATTCAGCCACTATTGATCACCATTCAGCCACTATTGATCACTATTCAACCACTATTAACCACCATTCAACCACTATAAATCACCATTCAGCCACTATTAATCACCGTTCAACCACTATAAATCACCATTAATCCACTATTAATCACCATCAGCCACTATTAATCACCATTAAAGCATTATTAACCATTAGATTCCCTTATTTTTGGCCATGACTTGACCCCATTGTCCCATCGCCGGGCGGCAGGGGCTCTAAGTGTGGCCGGCGGCTGCTCGGGCTGCAGGGGCTGAACTGTGAACTCTGAGGCGAGGCCTGGAGTACTGGGATTTCACGATCAAAAAAAGAGGTTTTACACCATCAATCAACAAGTATTATGATAATACACATGGGAATTGGGGATAAGAAATGGGGATAACATGGGGATAACAAGTATACCAGGTATTATGATAAGTAGAAATGATAATAACATGGGAAAATCACATGGGAAATGATGCTAAGGTTTTATTATGATAAGGGGATACCATGGGAAAATCACAAGTATTATGATTGTGCACATGGTTGATGAGGTATTAACCAAGTCATATTGGTAAAACAGCAATAAACTATTCCCCAATTTCAACATTTTCATAGGGGGTATAAGCCATTCCCCAAATGGGTGCATGACATGACATTGTTTTACCACCATTATGGGATTTTCATGGGATCTAACCATCATCAACCATCATTTGCGAAAGCTTTAATCAGTTTCAACCATCAATCTTTGGTGGATTTATAGCTCTTTTGTGTGATGATCATGGATAATAATGGGATACAACTAGCCATCATTTATGAAGGTTTTATAGCAATTCGATGAGTTGGTTTAAGGGAAAATCTACAGGAAACTGCTCTTAGAAGCTCTGCCCTTGTGGGTAGTTGACGCTGTCCTGCTCCCAATGATGCTTAAAGGTAAAATCCTCGTGGTCAAAGTCATGTTCCCTGATTCAAGAAGTCTGGAGACATGCTGCTCACAGACGTAATCGTACTCACTGATGAAATAGTCACGGCCACCCTGTGGAAAGCTGTCGGCCCTAAGATGAATGTACCACTGTGACTGAGAGTTCAAAATGAATCGACGGCAGAAGACCATGGTGGCCAAATCCAACTCCAGCCTTGAACTTAGCAAAGTCATCCGACTGGGAACTTGCAGGAAACTATAGATTTTCCCATTAAATATGTGGCTTTCCGGTTTCAATTTTCCCTTAAAACCAATCCATTGATAAATGGGTTTTGAACATCCATCATATTTGGATAACTTTTATTACTCACTTCCCCATACTTCCCCGACATCCTGGGCCATTTGGAAATGATTCCCTCTACCCTATACGAATCATGATTCCAGTAACGTCGCAGTGACGTTGCTATAATACAGCCAGATGTACCAAGGTTTTCACAGGTTTAATGAATCATATGGCAATTGATAAATGATGGTTGGTTGAAGTCTTGGCTCAGGTCCTCCCAGTGGTAGACTAGGTCCAACCGAAAACTGAGCACGATCAAACCGGCCATGGAAACCTTTGAACTGGAACCTAATTTGCACCAGGAGCTTAATGGGTCTTCAGTGAATGTGGTGGTTCGCCCCATGTGGATTGGATCCAAACATAGCTTAGCAGCAACCCTGATTCATGGTCAGACTGTGATGACGGACCTGATCCTTCCACATCAGCCTTCAGCCACCATTTTTCAGGGGCAACTGGAAAAGAGAGGAAACAGGGTATGGATTGTGCGTACCCCAGCAACAGTAGTGGTAGGCCATGCAGCCATCCGTGAAAGAGACATGCAATACATGAGGGAAACATGCTCAGGCCTGGGAGCGGTGTCAACTGGATATGCAAAGTGTGGGGTGGTGACGTCGGTTCACAATGACTCCAATCGGGCTTTCAGCAAATGGCTCTCTGACCATGGAAAGAAGGTGATTCATGGGGATATCAATGATGTTCAGGTGATTCAACAAATGGCACAATCCCCAGGGATGTTTATGTCAGCGGGAGTATCATGCCAGCCATTCAGTTACCTTGGAGACATGAAGCAACAGTATGATGATAGATCAAGGTCGCTCCCTGGCACTCTCAGGGCATCCTATTTGATGCAATCACCGGTGATCATCCTCGAATGCACTCCTGGGGCTGAAAGATCTGAATGGGTTCAACACCTTTTGCGAAGCTTTGCAGCCCAAACTGGATTCAGGATTAATCAAAAATTTTTGGAACTCCATACTTTTTGGGTATCAAGGAGGACAAGATGGTGGTGCACATTGTCACATGCAGCACTAGGTATTGGAGAGATCCCCGCCATTCCCAAGTTGCAGTTTTGCCTAACGTTTTTGCATCTTTTCCCGAAGGTCATGGATGTTTCAGAAAGTGATTTGGAAGAAATCTCACTGGATTTGTATGAACTCAGGTATTTCCATGGATATCCGTCACTGCACAAACATTTACTGGATCCCATGAAAGCTTTACCAACTGCAACACATTCATGGGGATCACAAGTGAAGTCATGCAGCTGTGGATGTAGGAAAGGCGGTTTTAGCCTTGCCAGATTGGAAGAGAAAGGACTCTACGGAGTCATTACGCCGACAGGTGGTGAAGAACAGTGTGGAGCCAATCTATACTGCAAGTGCAGACACCTGCATGCCTGTGAAATCGCCTTGGCCAACGGCCTGCATCCATCTCATGTAGGCCACACCAAGGGACAATGCCGACTTGAAATGGCAGGGGTAGGACAAATGGCATCACCATTCCAAGGAGCATGGGTACTGGCCAATGTTCTCAAAGATATCCACTTGAATGCTTTTCCACTGAAGAGTTTTCAAGAACCAATGGATGTGATGCAAACAATGGCCATTGAACTCCTGAGGGCACGTGATGAACTATTGGGATATCCCAAACATACCCCATCCAATGAGATCTTTCACCAAGCAATCCAACAATGGGGTCAATCCAACCCGCTGCCGGCCCAGGTACCAAGCCAAACGACTGCCACAGTCGATGCAGCATCCGAGCAGAAACTGTTTGAAGCAAAGCATCCGAGCAAGAATCCTGATGCATCCGAGGCGGGGTTAGGAAGTGCATCCCACACACCTGGTCCAGTGGATGCACACAGACCAGACGTAACCATCGATGCAACCAAGGGTGCAGAGCCTGTGAACAATGCCCCGTCTTTGGAGCCAAAGGCCCAAAAGAAGCTTGCATCCGAGACAGGGGTAGGAACAACATCCGTAGCATCCGAAGCAACCGTCCAAGGGTTTGTACATAGTTCCGATGCATCCGACTGTACAGATCATGTGAACCGTGCCCCACCTGTGGAGCCAAAGGCCCGAAGTCAAAAAGCATTCGAGGCAGGGGTAGGTAAAACACCAGAAGCATCCGCAGCAGCCGACCAAGGGTTTAAGCATAGATCGTATGCAGTCGATTGTACAGAACAGATGCACAGTGCACCAACTGTGGAACCAAAGGCCCACATTCTGCAAGCATCCGAGGCAGGGGTAGGAAAAGCACACGAAGCATCCGTGGTCTACGACCCGGGGCTTGTACATAGTTCCGATGCATCCGACTGTACAGATCATGTGAACCGTGCCCCACCTTTGGAGCCAAAGGCCCAAAGTCAAAAAGCATTCGAGGCAGGGGTTGGTAAAACACCAGAAGCATCCGAAGCAGCCGACCAAGGGTTTAAGCATAGATCGTATGCAGTCGATTGTACAGAACAGAAGCACAGTGCACCAACTGTGGGGCCAAAGGCCCACAATCTGCAAGCATCCGAGGCAGGGGTAGGAAAAGCACACGAAGCATCCGCGGTCTACGACCCGGGGCTTGTACATTGTTCACATGCAGTTGACTGTACAGAAATGGATGGCCATGAATGCAAGAAGGCAGCCAGACCCTCAGTTCAGAATTTCCGCACGACGAATGCAAAAGGCGCTGAGGTAACTAGAGTTGCTGTGCCTACCCAAGCAGCCCGATTTGCCCGATCAGCCAATGCAAGTGTCCACAAACCCGATGTGACAGCAGCCGGAAGCCTACAGACCAATCCGAGGCAATCAACTGCCTGGCCAGGGGAAGTTGAAGGGAATGGAAAGCAGCAAAAGCCCACAAAACCAGGTCTAGGCCCAATCATGCCAAGCACACTCATGCCCCCTCCTCAACACCCCGATGCAATGCCCCTTCCACGCTTAGGGTGTGGGGGCCCCTCCCATGTGAATGAACCAAGCCAAGGAAAGAGCCAAAGTGTAGAAAGGGATCCGCCAGACCATACAATGAGCCAACTAGGCATGACCCACATCCAGAACCTGCAGCAAGCATGGAGTGGATCAGACGATCTCACAGAGGAAGAAACCAGAGCCAAAGCAACCAACAAAAGGCCCCAACAGGCCATGCAAGGACTTCAAGTCAAAGCCCAAAAGGAAGACAAAGCAGAGCCATACCAGCACCCGCCCGCCCCACCTCATGCCAAGCCCCTTCCACGCTTAGGGTGTGGGGGCCCCTCCCAAGATGACAGAATAAGTGGAGGACAAAGGGCTGAGAGCGTTGCAGAGACCAAAGGGAAACAACCCATTGACCAACTGAAGATTCAGACAGCCAAGATTGACCAACAAGCAGCTCAAGCACTTGATCCGACCAGCCAACGACCAGCAGAACAACCCATTGCAGACCAAATGAACTCAGGAAATGTAAACAAAACAGAAAAGCCTATCGCACCCACCCGTGACCCCTGTGCCAAGCCCCTTCCACGCTTAGGGTGTGGGGGCCCCACCCAATTGGATGACAGCAGCGACATAGAGGAGAATCCCGAAAAATTGCAGCCACTTGCAGCCTGGAACTCCATCACAGGCGGTTTGAATGCATTTGCCAATGTCCGGAACCCAAACCAAGCAGGCAGCCAACAAAGCCAAGTAGATCCATGGGCGGGGAAAACACTTCCTGTGAAAAGAAAGAAGGAAGAAGAAGAGACCAGCAAGAAAAAGATCAGCACAGAAAAGCAACCGACGATTGCTGTCGGTACAGACATTTATGATACCCCATCACAAAGAGAACTGGATGCAGCTATCATCTGCCAGCTCGACCAAGAGGAAGGTCAGGATTGTGGACCACAAGAAGATGAAAATGTCAAAGCCAAGAAGCCAAAGGTGTCCCGATCCATCAGCCAAGATGGGACAAATCAACATGATGAAAGCCAGGGCAAAGGCCAAGTTGTTCATGTAGCCGTGTCTGGCGAGAGCATTTTCACCCATGCGGTAGGAGAGAAATGTACAGCAGCAAACCTTGCCACAGCCGTGGCAAAGATGCACATGCTCCAGCCACCAATCCGAGTGAGCACAGCAATGGGTACTCAAATCAGCCAGAATGAAGTACTCAAGCAAGGCCATTTCCTGCTCCTTGAAAGCAATGGTGATGTTAAAGCCTCCAAATGCCCACAAACCACGGCAGTGTCACAGAGCCCAGGTACATCGTTGATTGGACTGACCAGAGAACAAGCACTTTGGAAGCAAAAAGGGTGGGTAGCCGATGATGAAATGGACTACTACATGTACATGCTAGAAAGTTACCACCCAGGATCCACATATGGGGTAGTCCACCTCCCTGACAATCCGGACAGGGATGCCATGCTAGTCAAGTGGATCCTAGCAGCAATGACCCAAGCCCATCAAGACATCAATAGCCAAGTCAAAGTCTTGGTCTTTCTTCACAAAGAACATTGGATTCCTTGCTTTGTTGAAGCCGATGGTGATGTCCCAAGAGTTCATGTCCCTTGCATTGAATACGACTGGATCATCCATGCCTTCCAAGAGGTAGTTGCAGGCCATGCCATCAGCTTTACGTCCAGCCCAATGCCACATGCATTCGAAGCCGATTGTGGATTCCAAGCAGTAGGATGGATGTTAGCAAAACTCATTGAAGACGAAACCACGCAGCCGTTCACAGTGAGACAGGCATGCCAATGGAGAAGTCTGTTCCACCAGAACCTGCAGTACACAGGTAAATCAACAGAAACAATCAGCACCCCAATAAGGTTGGGAGGTGGAATCCAGGTGCGAGAGCAACTGCAACAGCTTGTCGTCTCTCATGGAGTGCATCCACAAAGAGGCCTGGAATGTGCAGATCAACTCATCCAAGCACTGGGAGCGAAGGTGATCCAGCAGATCCTCCAATCACCAAAGCCGTGGATGGACCTCAAATCAAGAGCCAATCTGCACCAGCCACCAATCAGGGTAGTCCTAGCCGATGAATTGAAGCAAGTCATCCAAATGAGGAGCAAAGAAAACAAACCAGTGGGAAACAAACAAAACAAGACCAAAGGAGGGAAACAGCAAAAAGCACCAATGCAGCTTACAGCTGATCAGCTCTGCATCCCACCAGCGGTTTTCCGACAAGAAGATGGGCAAGAGGTGGGACAGATTCATGCACATCAACTTGGTTCTGGGTGCAAAGGGGTAGTTTTAGTCAACATTGCTGAGGCCATCCCTTACTTTGGCCTATCCAAGCCTGTTAGCCAGTTTGGTGTCGCGCTGTTGATCTTGGACCATCACGATCCAAGGCTGCCGAGTAACTGTCCTATCACCAAAGTCCCAGCGAAGTGTGTAGCCACAGGTGAGCCTTTGATTGTCAGTGCAGCCGTTCTGCAGATCGGGCAACAAGAAGTGGTCCGCAACACTCCAAGTCAATGCCTTGAGGTCCCAGAGGTCAGCAATAGTGTTGTGCGGGTACAGGTGTACAAAGATCAGAGCACAGCGGATTGGGATGAATTCATCCAGAAGCCAGTCAAGCACTTGTTGAGCCTGAAGCCATTCAGTGAAGTAGCCAGTGGAGACATCCTAGATGTTTGGGACCGACAGTACATGACCATGCGTTTGACTCGAGTCCCTGTCCAAGAAGCACAGCTTTTCATGGTCAACATCCGAGTTGAAGCAGCCGCACTGCCCCCCATCATGCAAGCCAATGGCCAAGAAGGTAGGTACTTTGAAGTTCGTACCAGCGATGGACGTCACCCAGATGAAGAACACAAGACCATTTGGCTGCCAGGTAAGACTTTTGCGGAAGCACAGCTGCTCCAAAGAACCTCAACCATTGCCGCTAGCCTGGTGCGCCAAGGAGACAGGTACGGCTTGCGCACAGACAAATCCAAAGCTCAAGAACTGCACAAGATCCACAGACCAGACTTGGTCTACATTCCAGGTGAAGAGTTGAGACGCTACAAGGTAGGCCCAATGCCCTTTGGATCGACAAAGCAAAGCCTGGTCCACATCTTCCAGAAATGGAACTGGAGTGCCAGGCCAATTGGCCCTCATGCACAGGCGGGGGATAGGTCAGGAGTAATGTGGAACGTTCAAGCAGCGACCGAGCCAACACACTGGATTTTTCAGTTGGCTCATGGAGACGTCCTGATATCTCCTGATGACAAGCCAACCAGCTCAGACATGACCAAGCCGACGATCGTTGCATCAGCCAAAACCATGCACAGCCTTCAGGCCAAGCCGAAGGATCAACCCAAAGAAGATCCATGGCTACATGACGACCCATGGAGGGGATCAGTCAACAAAGGTCCTAGGGAGATGTCCGTAGGTCAGGTTGCCTCAATCCAAGCCAGCTTGGAAAAGTCTATCCTGGAGAAGATCAACCACAACCAAGGGGAAGATGAGGAAATGACCGGCAACCAAGATCAACGCATAGCAGCCCTGGAACAGAAGTTCGAACAACTGAGCGCGCAAGTCACAGGACATCAAGTTGAGCAGACTCGCCATAACCAGCAAGTCCAAGCACAGGTCCAAAACTTGGACCACAAGATCGACCAGCAGCAACATGCCTTCCATGCGGCCCTGGACAGCAAGCTGGAGCAACAGATGGCTCGAATAGAGCAGTTGTTCACCAAACGCCCACGCATGGGCGAGTGACTAGCCAAGAAAAAACTGGGGGTACCATATCAGCTGTGCCTATGGTTGATATGTCTTTTTACGTGCGTGTGTCGCATAGGGGAAGCGGCCAATCCAGGCCCAAGTGCAAACGATGCTTTCACCATCGGTTGCATCAATCCAACCGGCCTTTTAGGTAGGGGATCACTGATAGCAGAGTTGCCCAAAGCCCGGGAGTCAACAACCTGGGCAGTAAGCGAGTCACACCTGTCGGCCCCCGGCAAGGCCAAGTTCCAGAAAGAGCTAGCTTATCACAAAGCCGGCTATCATTTGCAAACCGGGGCTATGACGCCCACACGGTCCAATACAATTTCATCCATTGCAGGTAAGCACCGTGGAGTAGCCTTTTTGAGCACAAGCCCATGCCGAACCATGTCGGCCACATGGCCCAAGTCAGATTGGGACGCAGCAAGATTCCATGTCTCCTGTTTTCAGGTAGGCCAACGGTGGGTTCAAGGTGGGGTTATCTACGGGTATGCAGCCCAACCAGAAACATCAGCCACAAAAACCAAAACTGAAGAACTTTGTCAACATGTCATCAAAAGACTGCTACAACACAGCCAAGGATTAAGGTTCATAGCAGGTGATCTCAACCAGCCAGACGATGCACTGCCCAGTATGCAGCAGTTGAAAGAAGCAGGATGGGTTAATGTCCAGCAGTGGGCAATGGAAAAGCTTAACAAACCAATTCAGGTCACTTGCAAGAACAAGAGCACCAAAGACCACATCTACGTAAGCCCAGAGCTAGCGATGTACCTCAAAGACTGTGAAGTCCAGCATGATTGGTTTCCCGACCACTCGGTACTCATTGCCAAATTCCACTCACTGGGAAAGCCTCCCAAGATTCCCATTTGGCGACAGCCCAAGAGCATCCCATGGAAAGAAATAGATCCAGCAGCAATTGCCAAGCAGTATCAGCCACCCGAGAAGCAAGCCAATCTCACAGAAGCATATCGCCTTGTATGCCACAGTGTAGAAGCAGCAGCAAAAAGAACCTTGCAAGCCAAGCAGCAGCACCTACCTGACTGTAGCCAAGGCAGAGCAGCCACTCTTGAAGTGCGGTGGAGACAGGAGCATAGCTCACCTCCCAAAGTAGCAAGAGAAGGTGAATATCAACCAGAGTACCATGGTTTGAACCTTCAGCATGCCAGGTGGATGCGACAATATCGACGAATGTTGAACTTCGCCAGGATGGACCCGAATAAGCCAGGTCATGCATATGTCCATCGGCAGCAGCTATGGCAAAGCATCCAATCAGCAGCAGGTTTCAGCCCAACTTTTCCACGATGGTGGGGTGACACGAACCCAGATCAAACCATGCCAAATGAGCCGCCAGGGCCAGAAGAAGCAACTCGACTATGCAATAGCTTCCACAAAAGCCTCACAGCCTTTGAAAAAGCCTTGAACCAGCAAAGAACAGCATCAGCCAAACAGCGTAGAACCGAAGATCCAATGCTGATTTTCCGTGACCTTAAGCAGCCACCACCACAGCCGGTTCAGATGTTGCTCAACCAACCAGCAGCCACTGTCACCAGAGTGGAAGACGATAGCTCCATAGTAGTCCATCCTGAGCAGCAGTGGGATCCAGCTGTACCACTGCAAACACCCGAGGGAATAAAGACCATCATCCATGCAGAGCCCGATCAAATATGGATAGATGATACCGAAAATCTCCAGCCAGGGAGCAAAATCTCCCAAGAAAAATATGTAGGTGAACTTACTGCCCTCTTTGACCAGTTTGGGCAAGAATGGACCAAGAGATGGGATAGGCACCTGCAAATTGACCCTTCCAGGTGGGACCCCATCATCGCCTTTGCAGAAACCGTCTTGCCAAAACCACCTCCTATGGAATACCATGCCATAACAGTAGAAGAATGGGACTGCGCATTGCGCCACAAGTCCAAGAAAGCAGCCACCGGACCAGACGGTGTGAGCAGGCAAGATCTTCTAGAATGGCCGTTGGAAGCCAAGCAAGCCCTTTTGGGCATTTTCCATAGCATCGAGAACGGCCAACCTTGGCCGAAGCAAATGATCACAGGGTTTGTAGTAGCCTTAGAGAAAACACCCAATGCAGCCACGGTGAACCAGTATAGACCGATCACGGTCTTCAGCCTGTGTTACAGAGTGTGGAGTTCCATCAGGGCCAAACAGATTCTTAAACACCTCCAGCCGTACGCACCCACAACGTGTACAGGAAACCTTCCAGGTAGACATGCTGCACAGGTATGGTACGGGGTTATGCAGGAAATCGAACTGGCCCAGATGAACAAAGGATCACTCACAGGTTGGGTAGTAGATCTTATCAAAGCTTTCAACATGTTGCCACGCACACCCATTTTACACTTTATGTCAATCCTGAATGTCAATCCCAAAGTGATGCATGCATGGGGGATGGCTCTAGTGTCAATGGAGCGTAGGTTCAAACTACATAACTGTGTAGGACCCAGTTTGCTGTCAAGCACAGGTTTCCCAGAAGGTTGTGCTCTCTCCGTGACAGCAATGTTAGCCCACAACCTGGTAGGACACAGTTTTGTAAAGCTGCGATATCCGTCGGTCACACTGTGGAGCTTTGTAGATAACATAGAAGCAACAGCACCAGCAGCAGAGGAAGCCATCACAGCTCTGGAGGGTTTCCAACAGTTCAGTGAGGTCATGGATGTGCTCATTGATAATGATAAATCCTACTTTTGGTCCGTAGATGCAAGCCAACGCAAGACCTTGCGTGCCAGTGAACAAGTAGTCAAGCTCCAAGCCAGAGACCTAGGAGGCCATGTCCAGTATAGCCAGGTTGTTACCAACGCAGCCATCACAGGTCGCTGCCAAGAAATCAAACCACTGTGGGGGAGACTAGCCAGGTCTCTTGCACCTTATGTGCAAAAAGTTAGAGCGCTGGTGGCAAAAGCGTGGCCATCATGTTTACATGGCATAGCGTCTGTGCACATGGCAGATGACCACTTTGACAAGCTGAGGACAGGAGCACTTCAAGGTTTAGGTGAACATAGCAGTGGAACGTCACCGCCCATACATCTAAGCTTGATTGAGGGAGCCACCACCGATCCACAATATCATGCCCTGCTCACCACAGTCTTGATGTACAGAGAGCACAATCATGGAGAAGATGTCACGGAGTTTTGCATGAGCGAACTGCATAGAGTAGGACGCACTTATGTCCCACGTCCAGGTCCGATGTCAGTCCTCTTGTCAAGGTTGCACCAAATTGCCTGGTCATGGAGTGACGGAGCCATGTTCCTAGACCACCTGCGTAGGCCCATTGCCCTGCTGACATGTCCAATCCAAGAGATCAGAGCCAGATTAGCAGATGCCTGGCAAAATCGCATCAAGAACATAGCTGCTCAAAGAAAGACATTCAGGGGCATGCAATGGTCCAGCCCAGTTCTTTCGACATGTGGAATGCAGCACCACTCAGCCGAAGACAAAGCACTCCTGCGTGTGTGCATGAATGGAACATTCTTCACTGCAGATCGCCGAAAACATCAACACCAGGAACATGACACAACGTGCAGCCACTGCCATGAGCAAGACTCTCAGGTCCATCGCCACTGGACTTGCCCAGCTTTTGCAGATCAGCGCACTGTGAACACGGAACAAGCCAAGGACATAGCAGACATGGCCCCCAGCATAGCAGCCCACGGATGGATGCCGGAGCCACCCAATCTCCCGGCGTTCCAACACTTGCTTTTGAGCCTTCCGGATGAAACCAAGCAGTTCATTTGGCCTGCACAAGTGCCAGATGAAATATATGCCTTCACAGATGGAGGATGCTTAGCACCGACCTGCAAAGTGAGCAAGCTAGCAACGTGGGGAGTAGTGATAGCCAACAGAGACATGACCACCTTTTGGCCTGTAGCTAATGGGTTAGTCACTGGATGGGTTCAAACAGCACTTAGAGGGGAAATAACCGCCGCTATATGTGCCTGTGCCTTTGCCATTCAATGCAACCGACCATTGCGCTTGTGGACCGACAACGGCCTGGTATACAAGAGGATCCAGAGGTTTCGTGAAAGATCATGTTTCTTTAAACCAAACCAAAAAGACGCAGACTTGTGGAAGCAGCTCCACGAGCTGGTTCGCCAATTGGGACCCAGCCTGTGTCAAGTCACCAAAGTATGTAGCCACCAGGACCTAGCAGGAGCAGCCGATGAGTATGAAGCCTGGGTCATAGCAGGTAACCAAGCAGCAGACCGACTCACAGAAGCAGCAGTGCATCGTTTTCCAACAGTATATGAGCTGTGGCAGTCTTTGCAGCGTGATGTAGCACATATCCACCTTTTTCGCAACCATGTCCACCGCACCCTCATCCAAGTTGGTAGGAAAGCTGTGATGACCAACGCAAGCAAACCTACTGACAAGCAACACAAAGAACGCATACCCAAAGAAGCTCTGGCTGAAACCGATTTCAGCCCCTTGACGGTCGAAGACCTACCTTCTAAATATAACTTCGACCAAGCAGGTACACTCCTTGCATGGCTTGGAAACCTTACAGATCCTGCTGAACCTTTGCGCAGTGTGTCGTGGTTCCAGATCAATGCGCTCTATGAGTACCAGACTGGATGCAAAGGAGTACGACATCAGACCAAGAAGAAAAAGTGGATTGACGGTAAGAATGATGTCAAATACGTTGATTTTGTGAGAAGAGCCAATTATTTATCAGACTGGATACAAGGTGTCTGGAAGGCAAACTCAAGGCCGTGTACGTTGTTGCACTTGCGGCCAGAAAGTAACTGCATCCAATTCTGGACACAATGCGTATCGCTTCGGATTCGATTTGGAGCTTTGCAGTTGGCGGATGATATATTGCTTGACTCACAAAAGAAGATCAACAGTGTCCGTGCTCTCAGGAACTTCTAGCGATGCCGCTTGCAAGTTGGATGGCAATGACCCCAACGTTTCCGCTCAGCCGAGACGCGGGGACTGGCCGAAAAGAGTGAAAAGAGTGATGGTTGGTTGATGATTACACGGTGGTACCCCATGTTGGAAGTGCTAAGTTGGTGAACAGTTGAACACTTCACTTGGTCAGGTCTTGGGTTTGTAAGAATTTTAGCTGGCAAAGGAAACCCGCAACTTTGCCCAAGTATTGATTTTCCACGCATGTTTAAGCAACAAACATGGAGAGTGAACTTATTGTAAAATGGGGATGGTATGGTGTTGGAGACGATTTCTGGATCAAACACGGCACAATTAACCAATTGACCAGCTGGTTTACTATTGGATCTAGACCTTTTGGGCACCTTTGTTGGTGTCGAATATCAATCGGTTCTGATTATTGGGGATGGTTTATGATGAATCTACTCGGAGGAGCTCCCAAGTTTGGAAAAAACTTCCATTCCGAATTCCCATCTGTGGTAGACCCAAAAATACACCGTCAATTTTGGATGCACAATTCCATTAGATTGGGAAACTCCAAGTAGCTCCAAATCGCTCCCCATTAGAAAAACTGACATATTTGTTGGGAATATGAATAGCCCTAGCTCCTAACCAGCTCCCTCCGTTCACCATTGGATAGATTGAGAATTCATCAAGGGAGGCTCACCTCGAGTGGCTACAGGGTGGTTGCCCTGGTTCTCTTAAGGCGCAGTTGGTGAAGATAGCTCCAATACCTGTTGGATTTATGTGTATATATATAAATATGTATTTACAATCAATGAATGAATGAATGAACGAATGAACGAATGAACGAATGAATATAATGATAAAATCATACAGTTAATATGGGTTTTAAATCAACTAACTGAGGGGCAGCACCCTGTACCACCCACCACTCCAGGAAATCGATTTTCAATTGCATACACCACTCACAAGTTCCAATTTTACCATAATTCATCAGAGTGAAAGTTCAATTTTAAACTAAACCACCCAATTTTCACCGGAAAACCACCCAATTTTGTTTCCAAATCACATAAAACAATCATTTTTGCCCATAAAACACGCATTTTTGCCATAAAACCACCATTTTGCCATTGAACTCCCCCGTTTTCCCCGGTGAAACCGCCCCGTTTTCGTCAACGGCCGCCTGCGCGGCCTGCGCCGCGGCGGCCACGGCCTGCCGGGCGCGGTGTTCCGAGGAGGCCACGCCTCAGTGCCATGGGGTGGTTTATTACACCCATTGTGGCTAACTGCTGGGTTTCTGACATTCGAAACCTGTGGGCCCCACAATTCCAACCCAGCGAAACCAGCAGTCAATCTGGGGTTGAAGGAAACCCATCCGTGAGAAAAATACATTGCCAATCTATTTGAAACCACCAGCCAGTAAACATCAGTTTGTATCAAATGTGGATAGAATAGGAGTATAATGCACTATACTTTGCCA
>Ga0126342_10010504_pt1 | contig 16566 bp, 16 predicted proteins | sample Cyp1metagenome_FD_92528 | JGI IMG/M metagenome (GOLD analysis project Ga0126342, IMG submission 92528) | Coral microbial communities from Lord Howe Island, Old Settlement Bay, Australia - Cyphastrea 1 metagenome | ecosystem: Host-associated > Invertebrates > Cnidaria > Coral ... | reverse complement strand
TCCTTTTTTTGAGGCGCTGCCAGTGGCCATTCAGCCTGGCTCAATCAGGGCTTGGTTCCCCGCCACCGGCATTCGGGTCCTAGACCGTAGCTTTCGCAACCGCTGGCACATCACTTGGCTAGCTATATATAATATATACATATAAATCATAGTAATATAAAATAACTATAATAACAAAAATAATGGAACAAGAACTACATTAGTTATAGTTATTTTGACCACTAGTACATCATAGTAAAAGCAGTTCTATAATGAATGAAGAAACTATCATGCTCATTCATTGAATAATCCTAATTAGTATGAATTATGGCAAATATATATATATATATTATATTACAACAATGATCTATGGATAAACATGGATATGTATTTTGCATATCATCTTCAAATTGTTCATAGATTCGATGTTTTAATATATCATCTAGATATGTTATGTAATCACAATACCCTCTGGTAAACTAACATCGGGGTAAATCCCATATGATCCCATGATTCACCATGGTTAACCCATGGCTAAACCATTCAATCACCATGCTATTCATCACCATTTATAGTGGTTAAATCATGTTAAATCCCAATTTTCCCATGGTTTTCCCATGGTTTACCAGCATTCTCCCAGGGTTTCCCTAGGGGATTCAACATCTCCAAAAGCCCACGGTATCGCTGTGGGCTCCCACCACCCACAGCCGCAGGGATGTGATCGGCTCCCATGACACGACCTTCGTGGCCGATCAGCACCTGGCGAATGGACTTCCCATAGATCAATGTAGTCATGAAGCGTGTATAAACGTGTACAAATAGATATTTAAATCAATATTATTATACTTATATACTTATATATGGTAATTACATACTTATATATATGTATATATATATTGATTCTATTTTGGCAGTGTCACAACGAAGCGTACGCTGCGGCCATCGCACTTGAATTCAAGTCTTCGCAAGATCTACCGGGCATAGTCCGGGCCGAAGAACAGCAGAGCGTGGGGCACCCTGTTTAATCCAAACGCCTTTCGGCAGATTGCTGCGCCAACGTCTCCAACCTCTTTCAGCTTCTTGTTGGAAACACGGAGGTTGTTTGTTGGACTTGAACCTTAACGTTGTTCGCCAACACCTTGCGAAGGATTTTTTTTCAAGTGTCCTCGACTCCAGGGTTCGACATTGCGAGATGTCTCGGATCCGTTGGATAGGCTCAAGCACCGGTGTTTTTGCTGCTGCTGCTGCTGTTGTTTTTACTATGTATATATATAACATGTATATATAAATGGAATGAATCTATGCTACACAAGCGGGCCCAGTATATAAATACTTGATGTGATATCAACTTATGATTGTCAAACATGATCCACTTGTTTATTGGATGGGTGTGGGTTAAGCAGGTCCCATTAAATTAACTCAACCAATTTGATTGGTAATTGCTGATGGAATTACATCAGCTATGTCATATTCTACCCCTTTCACCCAAACTGTGGGTCATTTTTCTCAGTTCTTTGTCTGGGAAATGGTCTTTGACAAACCTTAAAATAGCAATTTGAGGTGTCTTCCCCTGTGAAAAATATACATATAATATAATTTGTGTAATCAAGCATGGCTATGGAAGAACCTGCGATGATGATGATGATGATGATGATGATGCTGATGATGATGATGATGTGGATGTGCCATCAACACATGATGTAACACATGGTGATTTCCACGGATTTGCATTGCGATGTTGGTTGACAGGATGATGATCAACATTCTGCCCTAGGATCACTGGCAACCCCTGCGCGACCTTAACGACCTTCCAATCGGTGGTGGAGCAAATCTTCACGGTACCGTCGTAGCTGGAAGTCAACCTTAGAATTTGCTGGTAGAACAGGCCAAATTGCCACAGAAAAAATGGAGATGGATAGACATGGTTCCTCATATTTTCGTTAGAAACGTCATCGTTTGGATTGTTTAATTGCTTACAATTGCCAGAGCAAAATGGCTCCGGTTCCTACTTTCTGTACAATGAGGTAAACCACCACTTACCATTGTTTAACTATCAAAAAGTAATGCTGAGTAGGGCTGGCAAAGGATAAAACAAGGACACTTGCTACACATAAGAGAAACTTAATTGTGGGGAACCTATGGACATCCAAATAAAGATGTGGGGATAAGAGAAACAGTATGGCAAACATGAACGGTTTATTATGGTTTATTTCCATCAGTTGATGAGCTGGCAACAAACGTGAACATACAGCTCCAAATAGGTCAATATGTTGATGTAAATATCAATATACCAATATTTCTTGGTACCATGCCCTGCCGAAAGGAGCCAGATTGTTTGACCGTGTCTATACCTCTGTGCTGTGTCTAAGTCCCGGGGTGCCCTGATGCCTGCTGGATGGTTGAGTCTCTTGTACTTTCTTGAGCCGTTGGTGTCGGTTTCATCTGAATTGGACAGATCTTACCAAAATGGCCCCTCATCACCTGCGATCATCCATCCCAACCCCACTGGCAGGCAACATGAGGCGTCCCTCACCTCTTTCAAAGCTCACCTGCGTCCCAAGGAAAGATGTGAAGATTTCTGCAGATTGGACGCAATATCAATTGACAACTGACAACCTTGACAAAGGCATCAAACTTATGCTGGGTGAAATCCCGAACAAGACCCAGGTAAAGAAACACCATCCATTCTGAGGAAACTGCAGTTCCACACATGTTACCTCGGGTTCAATGGCTGCGTGTCACGCCTCGGAGATCAGCTTGTTGTGCAGCAGCAAGTTATGAGTACACCTGCCATGGAGCTGGAAACTGGGATTGGGGCAGCTGAGCGACCCCAGGAGCTGGAAGTTGTACCAGAAGATAGGCACTGTACAGCTTTCAAAGGTGTGGTAAAACACAAAAACATCTCACACTTTCATGGGTGTGCAGCATCAAGACAGTGGCCAACATGGCAACACACACCTGGATGAACTACACAGTTCGAATTCCTCTGGAATCTTTAAAACTGTTTGTCAACTCTTTTTCCAGGATATCACGTTTCACATGACACACTTTCCCAAAACTAATAGTTGTTTTTTGCCGCATCAAAATAAAAGAAGAAAGCCATCATTTCCGAACCGCCAACTTGCTGCAGTTCCAATTATCATTGGATATATTTCACCATAGTTATACGGGTTACATCCCAACTGAGGAACTACCGGTTGTTGAATTTGTCTATCAAGAGCCCAAAAACTCCCCCCCAGAAAAGCTATCATATGTCATTATACCCCCATTATATATATATGTATCCTTTTAAATCCCGTTAAATCATATCCTATTATATTCCCACTATAGCACCACGATATTCCCATTATATCCCCATGTTATATCAATGTTGATTATTATTCCCATTATATTCCAATTGTATTCCCATTGTAACTATATCACATCATGTTGATTTTGGTGATTTGGGGCCATTTGGGGTATGGTTTATGGCATTGTTCTACCCACATTATCTTCCCATGATATCCCCATGTTGTACCCCAATTCTCATTCAGAATTATATTCCCATACTGTATTCCCATGACCTTCCTATATTGTCTTCCCATTATAACTATATCACATCATGTTATACCCACATGATATTCCCATGATATTCCCATTCTACCCACAGTCCCACAGTATCAACTCCCATTCAGAGAACTGGCCACGCTCCGCCACTGCTCCGCCTCCTCTTGCGCAAGTCCCAGATCCTCACGCTGTGGTCGTCGCTGGCAGTGGCAAGCACCGTGCCACGTGGGTGGAAATCCACCGCCATGACCTGGAGGAGTTTCACGGTGGTTTCCCTAATGGCTGGGGATCCATACAGCAGATACTCTCTGGTAAACAGTCCAAAAACCATGGGAAATCACTACTCGTATAGCAGGAAAATCAACTATTTCTATGGGCATTTGAAAAATAAGCCATGCTAGTTTACTGGAGGGTATTTATAATGATGTATAATTTTGTGATGGTGTATAATGATATATAACATATAAAATTGGGAACGCATTATAAATGACGGTGGATTTATCCAGATGTTCCTAAAATAGTGGTTTATAATGGTGGCTTCCCCCAGTTCTCATCCATTTATAGATTGGGATTTTTCATGAAATAAACCATCTAGCTATTGGGGTACCTTCATTTATGGAAACCCCCACTTGGGGGGATGACAGCTTTTGGGATCATCTGAAGGGTCAAAATTGAAACAACTAGGGACCAATGGATGAAAAAGTCTATGGATGATCATCTTCAGGTGAAACAAACAACTGTGGATGATCAAACAACTATGGATGAAAACGTCGAGCAAAAAAAACAAGCAGCTTCCTTCTAAGCCTAAGGCGTGTCTCCAAGTGAACTTTAATGGGAGACTTGAGGAGTTCAAAGGGCCCCGGGTGTTGAGGCATGATGCAAAGGAACACAGATCCCATTTTGAGGATGCCAATCCCAATTAATCACCTACTCCCATTTCTGCTGATTTTCCATCGTTAATTGGGGATTGGCTCCAAACTATTTGACACCCAAAAATGGATGCTCTTAAACACAACAACCATATATTTCTGTGTCCATGGGTACCCCTCGATACCCAACTCACCATTCCATGGAAGCACTATCCCGCTCCACAGGAATGCCATCCCGATCGCAACCCCCCATACGTTCGTTACTATAAATTGACCACAAATATGGTCAGTAGCCCTGCGATGTCCTGATTGGTTGCATCCCAACGATGCCGGGGAAAACAGCGAGAGTCAGTATCCTCATTTGTAATCGATACAAACTGCACCAAGATTATTCACCCCTTCCGAAGAAAAAAAGATGATACGAACAACATAACCAAAGTCTTGTGGGTGGATCCATTGGTGGCCCCCTTTTTGGTTACCATAACCATATATGAAGTATCATTACCAATTCTTTGGTTTTCAATGGGGGTACCCCTCTACTAATTAACCGTCAAAATTCTTCGGAAGAAATGGCACCAAAGAATTCGTACCCGTGGCATCCCCATTAAATAACCAATGTTAACCACTGGGAACTTAGTACATCTCCCCACCTGCTTCCCGTGGGCTGCCAGTGGCATGACCGTCTTGCCACTGCGCAAGTCCCACACCTCGAAAACCGAAGGCTTGAAAGGTGATGCAGTGAAAAAGCATCATGGGCAGCTTTGCCGGCAAAAATATATCATGTGAGGGTGTATATCTATATATATATAATATTCATGAATATTCTATCTTGTATTCTATCGCTTCCTCACTTCTCCATCCATTTCCATCTCCCGCTGGGTGCCGGTGGCTCGCACCACTCCACCCAGGTCGGAGGTGGCGACCAGGGAGCCGTCCGGGTGAACCGAACATCCTGACAGAACATGGTGATATCATGGGATTGTCATGGGATTATCATGATGGTTTAACCACTAGACATGGTGGATTTAATGGTGACTGAAGGGTTTAACAATGGCTTAACATTGGTGAATAATGGGATGATCATGGGATATCCAGTCAACTAACAGTTTGCGAGGAAGCCATGGACCATTTAGTGGTGATTTTCCCATAGTTGTGCTGGTTTACCGGAGGGTAATGGGCTTGCACAGAAGTTTCCATTGTAGTTGGAGCTTACCCACATCAGGGAGGTTTGCTCCAGTTATGGGGATCATCAGATTCACTGTGGGGATGGATGTAGTTGAAACCACAGCAGGTGGGATATGATAGGAATGAACAACGAAGAAGTTTGAGACACCAACCAAAGTGGCTGGACAACACTGCTTTTTGGGTCTGCCATCAACGACTGTAGTTGCAACTTCATCACTGATGATGGCATAGAATGTATGTCATACATAGAGGGACTAATGCAATATGTAAGATGCGGTTGAAACAGAAGTCGTCGCAGCCAAGTCACCATAAACTGGTCTTGAGTGACCTTCCTGCGGCCGCTGGGTGGAGAGGGGGATGATGTGACTGGCACCTGGAAGTCATTACCTCTACTATCGTCGACCAGGTCCAAAAAGATATGGGCTGTTCCTTGAGTCTCTTTTCATGGGAGCAAAGTGCCACAGTACACCGAAGAAAACACTGATTTTGTGCAGGTCCTGCAGCAACAACTCCGTGGTGGTTTCCACGTCCCACAACCGCCAACTCATATCCTCAGGTTGGTAACAAAAGGGATGACATATGACATGAGCAAATCAGTGACATCTTACCTTGGACTGAAAATCAGTGCTCCACAGTCTTCGCTGCTTCGTGAATCACCTGCCCATGGCTCAGCCAAGTCTCATGAGAGGTGGAGATGAGGTGTTCGCCCATGGGATGGAACCTCGACAATGCAGCCGATGCTGATGTGATGACCATAAAAATCATAAAAAACATACGATGATATGCACAGAAGTGGACATAGAACTGGCTTCTAATTGGGATGGGATGACCTTCCAGCTACAGCCTCACCGTGGCCCTCACGTCACGATCAGTGCGCTGTTTTGGTCGGATCCCGCGCCCAATTCTGAGGACATCACGCAATTCTATTGACTCGATCCTGGCAAGGGCAGCGCAGTTTCCCAACCTACATACTTTCTTCCTTTCAACTAGGTGAATTGTGCAAGTTACTACATACAGCCATGGGAGTTTGCGGGAAGTCCAAGGTTCTTGCACAATGTCGCAATTCATGAGGTAATCCATATTAAATGCAACTTAGCAGTGGCAACCCTGGTGATATTCCTGTTACTGAGAAACCAGCTGGAGCCACTTAGATCCTCATGTTGGACACCAAACACCCCTGAAATTTCAATTGCAAAAATGAAGGGCAAGGGCCGCCTCGTGCCCCTCAAGCACGTTCACAGGTTGGCTATCTGAGAGAGACCAAAGGTTGATCCTGACGCGACGGCGATGCTCGGGATGTTCCATGGTGGAAATGGCTATGGGAATTGTCAAGTCTTGAATGATAGGTTCTGACTAAACACTAACCTCAGAAATTTTGCGAGCTACTCACCTGCTCTATTCTTGGACTTCTGACTCTCAAAAAGCCCATAGGCCATCATCTGGTACTTGATGCTTTAATATCCTTAATTTTTCTTGGATACCACCAAATAAAAACAATTTGTAATTTTGTTGCTGCCCCACTCAGTTAAACACACATTTTTACGTACGATTAAGCCTTGCTGGCCTCCACACTTTTAGCGGTTGGTTTTCACAGAAAGCACCAAAATCTTGTGAGTTTCTGTCCCGTTGACCGTCAAAACATCCTTTCACAAGCCATAAACGCCATGAAGACTTGGTGGTTTGTGAATGCCCTACTAAATGTTCAAACTCTAGGCGGGCACATTCATCCAGCCATCTATCATGGCTGATAGCCTGGAATCCGCTGATCCCGACGCCAAGCGAACGGTGTTACCTGGCCAAGTGGGAACAGAGGGGACAATCTGCAAGATGGCTCCAATGATATTCTCCTTGGAGGGAATCCTACATGCAGAAAGGATCTCCGAATTTTAGATGAAGCTGGATGGAGTTTTTGAAGCTTTCCTACCTATATTTGGCTCTACGTCCTATCTTGACAGAAACAACTGATGGCATTTCAACTAAGACTACCCTCGCCCAAGTCATGCATCTGAACCAAGCAGCGACCGGGTACCCGTGCCCTCAAAGGGTGGAGTTCCCTTGCACTGCGGATGCCATGCAATGCTGTTGCACCTAGCAATGACGAACTGTGGAAGGGGGCAAGGGAAGATGGTGATGGATAATGCAGGACACTTGTGTTGAATAATGCAGGACACCTCTAAAAACTTGTGTTTTTTGCATCAAGAATGACCTCGTCAGTGACTCCCTTTGTGATTTTCTCCAAGCTCCGCCTATCTTCGTGTCCACGAATGGTGAGCACCGGATCACAGGATGGCGTCTTCCAAAGCTTGATGAAGCCGGACCTTTGGGGATTCGCAACGGATTTAACTGAGATTCACAATCCATGAGGCCATTGAAATGTGCCATTTTTACCGGGCCATAACTGGCAACTCGGGGCCCAAACCAACTGGAGGTGCAAAACAGCTGCGCATCAGGAGAGAACTTGCCCTGCGTCAAGGGGCGTTCATCACCCACCTTCGCGGTGCAGAGATCTGATCCCGAAAATTGGGAGGAACCATGAAGAAAGCCATGAAGAAAGGCAGGAAATAAGAAACACCCATGCCATATTTAATGGATTTTTTAAAGGGAAAATTGCAGGACCCCCCATATTTCATGGTAAAAACCATGGTTTCCTGTAGATTTGCCCACCAATCCAATGCCATATGGGTCACGGGTGGCCTGGGAGACTTCTGCCACCATGGATTTCTGCAGGAACATGCAGAAGCGATCGATGCGCTCCTGGGTTGATGTCTTTGGAAGCAGCTTGGGGGCTGAACATCACCAAACATCACCAAGAGTCAACCGGACTTTGCTCCAACTAGGAGGGAGATAACAAACTGGTGGGTGTTTCTCCCAAACTTATCTCGCAATGAGCTAAGCCTCGTTTTGTTTAAGCTATCCCATAATTGTTGAATGGGATTCCCCAAGTCACCATTTTGGTTGACATCTACACTGTCATGGCACCTTAAGGAAGTCAATATTTCGGACCATGGTTCAAAGCCCTTGCAACTGGCATGCATGGCCAATGTTCAATACCATTTCAATAGTCTTGCACTATATTCCCATTTATGCCAGAAAAAGACCGCCCTTGGCCGCTTAAAAAAAATGTTGAAAACGACATCCATAGCAGATGGATTGCCGGCAGCTCTCCTCTTGTTCCACCGGATCCTGGTCAAAACGCTGCCGGCGCTCCTTCACCTCAAGACCCGGTCGGGGAATCTTTGTTGAGTCCACCTAGAGTTGGGGACTACAACACACACCAAACAGGAAACACTGACGAAGGTTCAGCCCAGCAATGCCGATAACAGCAAGAATGAGACTGTCAGCAATCATGAGAGCATCCGGAATGCTGCGGAAAGGTGGAAATCAACAATGTAAATGACAGTTTGGTTTCATGCACATTGGGTTCAAGTAGAAACTCTTTATATCTGACTGCTATCGTTTGGCACCAGGCCCCAATCACAATTGCGGTCAGGGTCCCCTGGCCAAGCGCTGGTTTGCCCGGGGAAGCGACCTTAGAGAATTGGTTGTGCTGGCTTTGGATCCCCAAATCTCAGGGTTGAGACTCGGTTGAGATGTCATTTTCCCTGAAAAAAACGTAAAACTGGGCGCTATTTTTGAGCAAATCCAGGTTCATGGACGTTTCAAGGAGGTGTTTTTGGGGTTCTGGCTCAGGATGCTGGGGACTCACCAGATGACAAGCCCTTATAGAAGGGAATCCTGAACAACCTAAACAAACGATCAATTCATCAACTGAAAGTTCATCTCCAAAACAGTCTGTATTTTTGGGTCCTGAGAGACAACCACGAAGACATCACCGAAGTGGCGATGGGGATGGTCAGTAGGCATGGGTCTGAATTCTACAAGCGAAACGTTGGGCTGGAAGAAGCCATATAGAAAAGCCAACAAGGGAAATGTAATATGGTGTCAATGGGTCAGAGTTCGAGTCCATAAATGGAATCCACGACTAGTCGCTTGATTTTATTTGACGATTCTTGGGGCCCATTTTGATGGGCACTCACATTGGACACACAATTCTGCAAGGAATTCAGATGGCACGTTGGAACCGAGGGTCAATCCCAGATGCCCCTCACCAGCTGCCACAGCACATCTGGGGGCTTCCTAAAATGGGGGTAGCCCCAAACCATCCATTTTAGATTGGGATTTTCCATTGTAAACCATCCAACCATCCAGCTATTGGGATACCGTGACTTAGGAAACCTCCATTTCAAAGTCAAGGTGCCATTCAGCAATCTTTACCCTCGCTTCCAACAGCTCTTCCACACCTTCGGTGTAAAACAGGTCCTGCGGCAGGTCCCATCCCACCAAGTGTAAACCCGCAAGAAACGGCAGGTTACTTTGTGTATGCAAATCTCCAATCCCAAGCCACAATTGGTATGAAACTAATTTAAACACGGAACTAAATAAAAATACCTAGATAAAGGAATCACATATATATATATATATTCTCTATATTATATCTAAAGCATATCCTGAAAAATACTTCACCATAGAATATATTCCCAATTCACCAACTTTCACCCCTGGCCTAAATTTTACCTGCGGTCCTCATCACCGGTGGATTCCTGTCGCTTGGCATCCAAGGTGGGCGCCGTACCTGGTGATGTGATTGACCATGGCTGAGGATTTTTAGGATCTGAAACATTTCTCAAATTGTTTTTTTTGGGTCAACAATCTGTTGATCCATACTCAATTAAGGGATTTGATCCCATTCAGCTATGGTCTCTGTGCATTTTCCTACCTTTCAATAGCCTTTCGTGTCATCATGAAATGAATCACATGAGCCTCAACAAAAATCACCGAGCGGGTTCAGATCCTTCATCAAATTTGTAGGAAACTAACTTTCTTCAAACATCTACAGTCTGTCTAGTAATCCGTCTCCAGCTTCCAGATTGCCACCCTTCTCTACCGATGTCTGGAACCTTTGGCAGTCCAACAAGATCACACCAGTTCCCTCCTTTCCAGGGTTGTTTGCGTTGCCTTCATACATATCTGCGTTTCGCGGGGGGTGCCCCAACCACTAATTGAACCACCATTTCCACTGTTCAACACCCAACATTGGCAATTTCTTTAGTCTATTGCCCCAACCAATAAACACCCAAAGAACCCCTGGTTGAGCGGCTGGAACCCTTCATTTTCAGGTCTCATATGGTGGAACCATCCTGGGCTCCCGCACGCCCGGCCATGATGGTGCGCAAACGATCTCGTCGTTCATAGGGACCTTCACCGAAGATGCAGGCCTTGCGGCGCAAACGCCTGGGGAAGTGTTTATCAGAAAAACACCAAAATGGAAGCAAGAACAATGTGTAGTTAAAATGATGATGATGATGACGACGATGACGATGACGACGATGACAGTGATGATAGTGATTATTATTATTAGTAGTACTATAATCATTGTTATTATCATCATCATGAAGTCTATTATTATGAGGATCATGATGAGGACTTGCGAGTTTGGGTGCATATATGATTCTCGCATCCCAATACACTGCTCTACGACATGCTCATGAAGCAAAGATCTTCCCCAGAAACATTTTGGCATGATCTTCTGAGCAATGGGCATGAGCTTCGGCATGAACAATTGAATTCTTAACATCTCAACAACTTCCACCATTCCAAAACCAGTTCCCAAAGGTTCCGCTGGGAGTGCCCCACTGGCTCGCCAAATTCGCGCAGCTTTGCTTTCACTTGGGCATCACCTGTTGGAACGGCCATCCTCAGTGAGGACGGGGCGCTACGTTTGTGGAACTGAAAAAAAACTGGGCTTTTGGGCATAGGACTATGATTGGAATTATGATACCCAATAATCCATAACACTATTTATCCATCATGTAATCAGAATGGTGAGTATATTCACTGGCAAACATGCTAAAACCTTTCGATCCTACCAAGGCAGATAAAATGTGGTCAAATGAGCTGTGTTCAAAACCCTCTATTGTCCCTTCGTACTGATGGGTTAATAGGGGTTCCCCGTAAATGGATTGTGATAATCCCCAAATATATTGGGTAGTAAAATCCCCGATCATCATCAACTAGCAGAGATACTGTATTTTCCGACTCCCCATGAAATCCCATGAAATAATTGCTCAGATGTCAATTTCAAGCAACATTTCCCCCTTTTAACCCACGATTTTCCATGAAATCACTGTGGAAACCGCTGGAATTCTCCACGGCTGGGTGCCCCGGACTCTCGTTGCGAGCGCTTCTGCTCAAAGGCTCTCACGGCCTCCTCATGCTGTAACCTGGCGAATCAGCACTGGGCGTACCAAGATATTCCAAGATGGTGATGGTTGGTAAATGGTGATGAGATAGTTATGGACCAATGGATATGGTTATAGACTATAGATGACTAGATAGATAGTCATGGAGATGTACCATGATATGTATCTAATCATTGGGTGTGAATGGTGAGAGTTATACAGTTATGCATGACTAGAACTGGTTATACATGAGTATAAACAATTTTTAATGGTTCTAAATGGTTGCTCATGAAATTGTTCATGGTTCTGACTATATGTTGCCATTAAATCACATCGGAATTATTGATCGTTCTTCATTACTGGCTATTGCTGGAATGTTCAATGGATTTGTTGAAGAGAACAGATGCAGGATTTCATGAAATTTATCATCAGCTATGTCTGTTTTCCTTTAGTTTTTCCCCTTTGGCCAGTATAGTATCCTATAAATGCCAAAACGCCTTATTTGATGAAGAGAATTCACAGAAACGGCCATTGAAATTTGGGAGGAATTGCCATCATCAACATCCTAACTATTGTCAAATTTATGCTTGCCTTGAGGGTTGTAGGCCAGGGTCTTTACTCTTGATACGCATGGTCGCAACTATCTAAGTTGAAAATTTGGGATCGTTGATTCATTGGAATGTTGCTGATACTAGGCACTCGAAAGCGTCAGTGTTGGGATGCTTTCAATTTGCAGATATGGCGCGTCGCCAGCAAACATGGTAAATATCTCCAAGCAGAATCGGGACCAAAGCGAGAAAAATGGGACTTTAAGCAACCATGGTGAGACGACCAAGAGCTCGGGAAAATCCTTTGTTGGTGGCATCATCCACGACAATACAAGGCTTCCGAATACACACACACACACACGCATTTTTTTCAGGTAGTTTGCGTTTTCAATCCACTCCAGTGTGAAGCTGGAACCTTCACTGGATGAGTCTTGAAGGATGATTTTACACTTGGATATGGTGCTTGCCTCGGGCTCCAGTGTTGGAAAGATCTAGGATTGTGCTACCGTGACAGGTGCTGTTATTCCATAGAATTATCCATTGGACACCCAAAATGACATATTTTGAAGCACAATATCAAGCCTCTCTCCTTTAATAGTAGCTCAAACAAGACCCATTTACCAACCATGCACCAATAGGTTTGCCCAGATTTCCATCCCAGTTCGTGGTGCGGTTTTTATACCACTTGTACCAGTTATATCCCCGTTGGATCCCAGTTTAACCACTTGAAAAGCAGCGTTCAAAACTATACGTTATTCCAATGTATTTACTTCTTGGTCAATCGAGATTCCCATGGATTATGATAATCCCCTAGATATCAAGGGTAGTTGAATGACTCCCGAACATTCCCGAACCAATCATCAATCATCGTTGATCAAATGATATACCCAGTTGTTTTATGCTTAAATCCCCTATCCCAATGATGGCTCAATCGCCGTTCCTTTGGCCATTGCCACCCTATTCCTGGTGCCCTTGGTGTCCCATGCCTGGCTCGCGCCATGTCATCTGCATGCCCCGCCACGATGTCCGCATCGGATGGGACGTGGATGTTGGATCCCGTGAAGGCATCACCTGGGCGGGTAAGCGAGGCTGCTGTGCCATGGTCAGATGGGTAAATGTGGGGGTGATCTCAGCATCATTGGGGACTACCCGGTGACTACCCAATGAATGGCTTCAGGAGATATGACCTCTTAAAATGGGCGGAAAATGACAATCCCTTTCTATGGGAAAATCAAACGGGTTTTGACCATAGCACGTATTGGGGAAGTTGGGGTAGAATTCCTAGGCGTTTCTGTAAACTACGTTTTGACCACGAAAGTTGGTGTGGTTTCCAAATTACGAGAATTTCAGACTTGAGACTGGTCCAATATTAAGAAGGTTTTGAACTCCAAATGCCTGACGCTGGCTTCTGCAAGCTCTACAAACTACGTGTCAGCTACTTGGAGACTTGCATTATTGTCGAACCCTGCCAGACAGCACATCAACGATTTGGCCATACTGGACAGTTTAAAATTGTGACATGACTTGTTCACCCCAAGAATCGGTCTTACCACTGGCGATTTCATTTTGTTTCCATGCGTCACGGCATCCCTCGGCATCCCGGACGGTCTTCTCCGGCACTGCCCAGGGCACCGGAGAGATCGCCATAATGGATGTGGTCTGCCTGGGTATGGATGTTATCGCCATGTTATCCCAACTGGGATGTTTCTGGGAAAATATTAAAAACCTTGGGATAATTCATGTAATTTCATGGGGTTAGCCCATAGATGGATGATGATGGATGTTATTTCAACTGGGATAATCAAACCTTGGGATAATGGGAAATAAGACTAACTCAGACCTGGAAAACTAATCATGGGATGGTGCCGTTTGCACTATCATTTTTCTAATGATTTTCCGTTTTTTTGTGAATTCCAACCCAGACATCTGGGGAATTGATCTTAGAAACGACACACCAGATTTCTTGGGCAATTCTTGGCTGGATCCCTTTTTGGTCTATCCTCTTACCATCATGTGTTTTGTCGGAGTTATCCAAAGAGAGGGATACCCTGCCTGCCATCGTTTTTTGGGAAGAACTTCTGCGAATATGTTTGAAACCCCAAATATGCACTTTTGTACGTGAGAACTAAACCATCACCACACGACTCCCAAGAATTCCTTCCGTGAGTGTTCCAGGAAGGCTGACATTAGGATTATTCACCATCACCTAGGCAAAAAACAAGATGCAGCCCACGAACCCGAATGCAGTCACGTAGAACACTTTGTGAAAGTAAAGTGTAGGGTCTGGAGTTTGGAGTGTGAAGTGTGGAGTGTAGAGTGTAGAGTGTGGAGGGTGCAGTGTAGAGTGTGGAGTGTGAAGTGTAGAATCTAAAGTGTAGAGTGTAAAGTGTGGAATGTAAAGTGTAAAGTGTGGAGTGTAAAGTGTAGAGTGTGGAATGTGTGAACTGTGGAGTGTAAAGTGTAAAGTGTGGAGTGTAAAGTGGAGTGAGGGTAAAGTGTCAAGTGTAGAGTGTGAAGTGTAAAGTGTGGAGTGTGAAGTTTGGAGTGTGCAGTGGGTAAAGTGTAAAGTGTGAAGTGTAGAGTGTAAAGTGTGGAGTGTAAAGTGTGAAATGTGGAGTGTGAAGTGTAGAGTGTGTAAAGTACAGAGTGTGGAGTGTAGAGTCTGGAGTGTAGAGTGTGGAGTGTGAAGTGTAAATTGTAAAGTGTGGAGTGTGGGGTGTAAAGTGTGGAGTGTAGAGTGTGCAGTGCAGAGTGTGGAGTGTAAAGTGTAGAGTGTAAAGTGTATTGTAAAGTGTGGGGTGTGGAGTGTAGACTGTAAACTTTGGAGTTTAAAGTGTGGAGTGTAAAGTGTAGAGTGTGGAGTGAGGACTGCAAAGTGTAAAGTGTGGAGTGTAGAGTGCGGTGTGTAAAGTGTAAAGTGTAGAGTGTAAAGTGTAAAATGTGTAGAGTGCAAAGTGTAGAGTGTAAAGTGTGGGGTGTGGAGTGTAGACTGTAAAGTGTGGAGTGTAAAGTGTAGAGTGGGGAGTGTCGTGTGTAGAGTGTGGAGTGTAGAGTGTGGTGTGTAAAGTGTAAAGTGTGGAGTGTAAAGTGTGGAGTGTAAAGTGTGGAGTGTGGAGTGTAAAGTGTAGAGTGTGGAGTGTGGAGTGTAAAGTGTGGAGTGTAAAGTGCAAAGAGTGGAGTGTAAAGTGGGGAGTTGGGAGTGTGGAGTGCAGAGCATGGAGTGTAGAGCACGCAATGCGACATCTGAAGTGCTGCGCCTGCCACGCAAAATGACGACAGAGATCTCAAAAATGCTGCGCCTGCCACGAAAACTGCAACTCATCTTGTGAAAACGGCGCAAAAGTATTGTGCCTGCCACAGAAAACCAATTTCGACACGATATAAAACAGGTTGGAATGTCACAAAATGCCACGCCTGCCAAGCAAAACGACATGACAACCTGCTTGAAAACCTTCGAAAAGGAGAGGTTTCGTAATTTCCTCCATAGACACGGCGAGGCGGGGCCACAGGAAAACCAGAGACTCGAGACGAGACACTTGGGCGCAGCAAAACGAGCATTTCGTGCGAGACTGCCGCTAATTTTGACACTTTGTAGCTTCAAAATCGACGTTCCTACGGGTTTTCTTAGGAACACCCTCAACCCCCAGACCCCCAGAGTGAAACGGGAACCCTTGCTACGCATTCGGGAAAAATGAATTATTGATCTTAGGCACCAACTTTTTGGGTCCTATCAGCCCCATGACCATATCCATGTGTCTGACAAAGGCGCCCTAAGAATCTACTGGTTTCTTACGGTTTTCCCCATTTTTCAATGGCCATTTTGTGGGTATATCCCATTACCACTTCTCCTTGGCGTCCGCTGAGCACTCTAAGCACCTGGCCATGATCGCACTTCGCCATCCACACCCCCAAATGAACCGAGAACTTCGCCAGTCCAGCAGAGTGATCACAGATGATCAAAATTTATGGAAAACAAACTCAACTTGTTGGAGCCCTAGAAGAAATCAACTAGCACCCAAAAAAATAACATAGACCCGGGCAAGCCGGCGGCGGAAGTTTCCCAAACATAAATGACCAATAGTTCAAAGACAACCTGTCCCGACCGTGTCCTTCCCTCGACACTCCACACCTCACACCTCACACTGCACACTGCACTCTTCGCACTCCAAACTTCACACTCCACACTTCACACTCCACACT
>Ga0126342_10010503_pt1 | contig 16566 bp, 16 predicted proteins | sample Cyp1metagenome_FD_92528 | JGI IMG/M metagenome (GOLD analysis project Ga0126342, IMG submission 92528) | Coral microbial communities from Lord Howe Island, Old Settlement Bay, Australia - Cyphastrea 1 metagenome | ecosystem: Host-associated > Invertebrates > Cnidaria > Coral ... | reverse complement strand
TGGCTCCGCACCCGCCGCTTTAGCGAGCCTACTTTTCGACCCTCCGGAGCCACAAATCATTGGAAAAACACAGTGAATCGCGACTTTCCTATCTTTTCGCGCATCTACCTCTTCTTTCTTCTGCTTTTCAACTGTCCATATTGTCGGAAGTTTCACTTCTAAACTTCCTTCGATAATCAAATATAACTAACAAATACGGGGGGTCCAATAGTTCAATGATTTTGACCCATATCCATTTTTTGGGAGACAGTCTGGTCCAATTTCGGAGACCTGTTTGAAGTGTACCTGTACATCTACGGGTAGAAGCACCAAAGTCTGTGACTCCAACGCAATCAAATTCATAGAACCGACCAGGCTTTCCAACATTCATATAAACAGTACCAAGAATTTGGGAATGTAAATCACTCTCTGAGTATCCATCATATCCCCTCTGGTAATTTAACAAAGCTATTGAAAATGGCCATAGAAATAGTTGATTTACCCATTAAACATGGTGGATCTTTTCATAGTTATGTCTGTTTACCAGAGGGTATCTATATAATGTCAACCATCTTGAAAAATACGCGTCAATGGCATTGGGAAGGATTATCCCCAATATATTATGGAAAAATAAAAAATATCTGAAACCACCAACCAGTATATCATACTCATAGTATATCTATATCATAGAATCTATATAAAATGTCCTCCACCATGTTCCTCATCTGAGCTCCGATCTGGGCAGTCGATCTTGGGGAAGGGCCCATCTTTATAATGTCGGCATGCACCACCCGACCTGGGCGGATCCATGAACATCCAATGGGAAACGACCTGCCTGGAAGTGGGCAGGAGCCACCCCAACCTGAAAAATGATGGACGAATCGTCAGTGGAATCATGACTTTCCCAACTGTTTCTGGAAAGTCATAAAATTATATAAAATTCCAAACCACCAACCAGGAACTCAGAAAATTTGACTCAGAACTCCGCGGAACATGTCCTTTCTGTGGAAAGTCTCATGAGATTCATGCTACAGAGTCACCAGCGGAATTGGGAGCCCGTGCTTTAGATGTTGGTGTGTGCTCTGGTTCGTCAGCTTGTTGAGGCCTTTTCGGTACGGCTCAGGGAATCAACGGCGGGTGTTGACCGCGAAACTGGGTTTGTCATCCCCAAGGGATGACAATCGGATGATTTATGGCCATGTCCAAAACAAGATATGGAAATTGATTGGTGAATACCATGGGAAATATGGACAATCAAATTCCATATCTTGTTATTTCCCATGGAATTGTTTGGTGTTTTTCCCCGTGGGATCCCCTGACCGCCGGCTGATCCACCAAGAGGTTTAGGGTTTAGGCTTCCCACTGGATCCACCAAGATGCAATGGTAGCCACCAGAATTTCCTTTGTCCATCCACACAGCAGGACCTGGGCCACGGGCATCCACGTTACGCGAGGTCGTTGCGTCGTTGCACCGCACCCCAACTTGCCGACATGTCTTTGACATGGTCAAACCAAGGCACACTGATGGACGTTACCCAAGGGGCATAAGGAAACGCCATGAACCTGGCAGAAAAAAGATCGAGATCAGTGGGGAAATCCATGGGAAACATAAGGGGAAACCATGATCTTACCATCTATAGAGCTTTCCTGTAAATGTTACATTGTTCCCGTCATCAAATTATGGGAATGTGGGAATGGGATGGAATGGGTCACAATTTCTTGGCAGCTGTAATTTGAAAAAATGCATAAATCGCCGAATTGCGGGGGTATCAGCTGTAAGTTTGACACCGTTTGTGTGGTAGATATTCAAATCATTGTTGAAACCAATTGTGTAAAGGCCTGGAATTTGGGCCTTTCTGGTGATGAGCATCCAATATGACCCCTACCATGAACTGACAATCTCCTACTGTAAGAATGGAACAGAAATGTTTTTTCTGTGTGTCGTAATGCTGACAAGGTCAAGTACTGAGTGCCCGACATCCGTCGTTGCGACTGCGACGCTGGAGCCCAATTTGTGCTTGATGCTGGAGGATGGATGGAAGACTGGGCTGTGGTTGAAGGACACATTGAAGGAATGGTTGAACGCACCGCCCGTGGTCCAACTGTGGTTGAATGAACCTCCACCACTGCTCCAACTGTGGTTGAAGGAGCCTCCACCACTGCTCCAACTGTGGTTGAAAGACATATTGAAGGAGTGGTTGAAGGAGTGGTTCCAGGAGCCACCAGTGGCCCAACTGTGGTGGAATGAGCCACCGCCGCCACTACTCCAACTTGAGCCTCCGCCAGTAGTCCAACTGTGGTGGAATGAGCCACCAGCACCGTGTGCATGGCCACCAATTGCATCACCTACAGGGGGGATCACCCTTCAATGCTTGCAGTCACAAGCGGTGACGAATCGAACATATCCCAGAGTCACAGATGATATCGGATCATCATGATCAAACAACATCAAACAACATGGAACAATCACATGCACCGACCTCTTATGATCGTTCATGTTATAATGTGTCTGGTTTTTCATCTCTAGCCCCCCTGTTTTCTCAGCCCCCTTGATACCACCAAGTCACAATCGATGCGTTGACAACACCAAGTCTTCTTTGCATCCGACCAGCCATGGTGCCAGTTGGATTGGCCCGACTCCTAAGCTGGAAGAGGCGCCAGCCCAACAAGGCTGCAACCAGCCAGAGCTTCACATCAGAAAAATCCCGGGCCTTCTCCTGGACATTCCTGGACTTGTCAATTTTCACCCAACAAATCCCAGATCACCAGTCATCTAGCCTATCAGCCTATCAGTTGGGATTTCTTGGGGTTTTCATAAGTGATATCTAGCCTATCATCACCAGTTATTCCTATCATATGGCAGTGTGTCAAAACCAATAGTAATCGTACCCCCTTCTGTTCACATCAAGTCATAGCTGGGATTTATGGATCTTCATCCCACTAAAAATGCTATTTTCATAGGTATTGATCCATAATAACTATGGATAATCACCATTTTTAATGGGTAAATCCACTATAAATGGCTATTGTTTTAATGGGTATACCCATATTAATAGGTATTGATCCATAGCCATATATCTAGCCTATCCAGTTCACCAAACATTCTCCAAGCCCAGCTGCACAGTCGAAGGTTAGACTCAAAGTCGTTGTGGTGGTCGTGGTGCATCCCTTCTCCTCCTGGATGCAGCACCTCGGGGATTCGATGGGTTTTTTTTTAAATTGGATACCACGTGGATTGGTGGTGGATGAATCTATAGTGAATCTATAGTAAAGTGGATTTATGGTGGATGAATCTATACTTAAATGGCTTCATCAACCAGCTCGTAGCTGTTTTATCGGTTTTGTTTTTTCGTGTATGAGACAAAAGTAAAGAAGAAATGGGAGACACTGCTAATTCTGGAGCCCACTTTTTCTTGAACATATCAATGAAACAGGGCTGAATTGCCAACCTTTCACCATCTTGTGGATCTAAATGGACGTATGAATTGGTGGCTGTTGGCCGCTGATTTTCTGTGCCGATGCCGTAAAAAAGGCACCAGTCTTGTTTGAGGCTTGGCCACTCCTTGCTGTGCCCAAAATCCTTAGATCCAGAATCGCCCACTTCGTGAGCGAAACGCATAGAGCGAAACACGTCGTGCGAAAAGAAAACCATCAGTTGGTTGGTTTCAGGAAATGCTGGAAACCAATGAAAACCATAGTTCTGCGCAAATAAATGCGGTTTTCCTGTACTTCCAGTTCTGCGGGACAAGAATCATCCAGTTCTGTAACAGCGGCAGACCGATTTCAGATCGTACAGATGCATAAACTTGAATGAAAATCTTCCAAGCCACACAATTAAAAGGCTTGCAGGCCTTTCCTTCCGTTTGGCAACACCAGCCTCTCCAACTGTTGCATTGTGAGGTGTGAACAAGCTGAGCCCCCGAGTTTATGTTTGTTTATAAACCCAGTCAGCTATGGATAGGTGTATGTGTATATATATATATAGATAGATAGATAGATAGATAGATAGACAGACAGAAAGATAGATAGATGGATAGATAGATGGATAGATATGTGATATATATATATATATATCATATATGTAAATTAATATATGTATATCATATATCTATGTAAATACCCTGGATATATATATATATATACATAGAGCATGTGTATATATATATACATATCGTGTATATATATATTATATCACGTATATATATATATATATATTATATCATATATATATAGGATATATAAAGTATAAAACATATACATATATATATCATATACATATATACCATATACATAGATATCGGATACATATATAAATATCATGTATATATATCATCTATATATGTGACATATATATATATGATATATATATATGATATATATATATATCTTGCCTTACCTGCACTTCGACCTGCGAGACAACGCGGTCTGCAAGGAGCTGCCCAAGCACACCACCATCGGCTTGGACGAGGCGGGCCACTTTCGGACGGCAGTCCTTAAAGAATACCCGCCAGCATTGTGCAAAGCCCTTGCAGAAAGCTTTCTGCGCCATCTCACAACATTCCCCTCTGTGTCCGAACAGGGGGACCCGAGGAGCCTGCCTGAGCAATTTTTTCTGCTTTGCCGTCAAATGACGTGCACGACTATGGGAACCCATATCGGAGCAGATTGCGCAGTGCGGTGACCCGGGAGGGCAAAGACCAGAATTCAATGCTAAGTGTCGCAGCGATTGTCCGCTTCTGTGCACACCATGCCCAAAAAAAAAAAATATGTCATATATATCATATATATATATATATCATATACATATATCACATATATATATATATATCATATATTTATATATCATATATATATATATATATATCATATATATATATCTTATATATTTATATATATATATATATCATATATATATATGTATCATATCATACATATCATATATATATCATATTTATATATGTCACATATTTATATCGTATGTATATATCATACATAACATATGATACATATCATGTATATCATATATATATATATCATATTTATATATATATATATGTGTGTATTTCATATATATATAATATGTATATATCAAACATATCATATGATACATATCATATATATCGTGTATATATATATCATATATATATCATCTATATGAGAGAGATCTATTTATCATATGTACATATATATATATATATATATCACACATATATCGTGTATATATATATACCATATATATCATAAACATCCACAAACAATACCCAAAAAACATCAGAATGGGGACTGGCCTTTCTTCAAATCCTCCCAGCTCGTCTCCCAGGTCTCAAAACCTTCCTGGCAGTTGAAGAGCGCCTCGCTGCCGATGACCGCCATATTTACAGCGCATCGAAATCATCAGGTGGTTACAGTAACCCCCCTGAAAAATGGTGATTTACCATAGGAAAATGGTGGTTTAATGGGATTTAATGGGATTTAATGGGATATACCCTCTGGTAATGACTAACATAGCTATTGAAAATGACCATAGAAATAGTGAGTTTTCCCATTAAAAATGGTGATTTTCCATAGCTATGTTAAATTACCAGAGGGTACCACATGAGTTCCTCCCAAAAAAATAGTCATCTGGATGTAGAAATAAAAAAATCTGAAAAGTGATCTGACATCTGCGGCTTTCCATAAATGGGGCTATCCCTAAAAAAATCCGTTTCGAATGGAAAATCCATCTATAAATGGATGATTTGGAGGTACCCCCATTTCAGGAACCCAGCTGACATCCCAGGCGCTTGAGTCGTGCTTGCAGGAGCCGCAGGACATCCCACGTCCGCCGTTTGGCAGCAGAAGTCTTTCTTGGCCCCACTCCATTCCTGCTCGGCGCGTTTCTACAGGATGGTGCCCCCAAGTTATAAGTTGATTTATAAACCCCATTAACTATAGATACATCACCTATAAACCATAGTTATTGGAGTTATGTTCACCAACTTAGCTATGTTGGGGGCACCACCTTGTAGCTTGAATTACAATATTGACTCTATAAAAATCACCTCTTGTTGGTGAAATCTGGAAGTTCATTCCAACTCACTTTGGTTAGACCCCATTGTTGGTGAAATCATCCTGTTTTCACGGTTGAGTTACCTTTTTTGTCGTTGGTTAAGCACTTAAACATCGCTATAACATTGCCGCTTTTTTTGCCCCAGTTTTTCTGCCCACCTCTTTGAGGTTCTCCACTTGGTGTGCACAGTCAAACCTCTTGCAGCCCACCTGGGAGTACCATCATGGTCCATGGCTTGGTCGGTTGGTCAAATCTGGTCATATCAATATCTGTTTGGGTATCTGTTTGGCAAGTCAAACAAATAATGATGACAATGATCCCAACAACAATAAATAAATAAACAAACAAATAAATAAATAACAAGAAGAATAGTCTTAGAATAGTAGTATCTAATCAGAAACAAACAACTTTGACCATCAGACAGCACCTGGGGGATGGATCATCCCACTGATCGTAACAAACCTCGATTTTTCGAGGATTTCCCAGCTAGCCCTGTTGGATTACCGGAAGGTAATCATCCCATCACATTCTGTTGGATTTCTCGCAATTCGCCAGAGGTCCCACTGGCCAGGGGTTACCAGGTCCAAAAATCAAATCCTTCTGCACCTTCTATGGTCATTATAGTCACTATAGTCACTATAGTCACTATAGTCACTATAGTCACTATAGTCACTATAGTCACTATTTCAAGCCAGCCATCTGAAATCATGTGACCCAACTTTTCGCAGGCACAGTGCGACAAGTGCGACATTCCCCTCGTTTCCAGGGGACTGAGAGGTGATCGCAGCACCAGTTCTTTTCCTTCTCCGGCCAGGATTCCCATGAGCCGCCTGATTTTTTTTCGCCATGTGGAAAGATCATCTTGGAGTTGTGGGGTACCAATTTCAATTTTCATCACTATGTCATATAGATATCATCATATGTATATACATATAATAGACAATATTATATATATATATATGTTCTTTGGGGGGGAATATATCATACATACATAAATAATACATACGATGGCCAACATCTATGGTTGCCAGCCGACCATTTATTTTCACCCATACCCATGTGGCCAAAACAGTTTTGATGTTTTTTGTGTGCACATCCACCTTCATGTTTGGGTGTTTGTGATGATTTATTTAACTATCAAAAATGGTGATTTTCCATAGCTATGTTTACTAACCGGAGCCTAGTTTAATCAAAAACTTCTAAGTTCGTACCAGCAGAGATCCCAATGCCTTTGGTGTCGCACTCGAATGTCTCCGCCTGTCACGTCAGTGTTTTGGATCGGGGAGTCTGTTGAATCTCAAGGAAAACTGCAAAGAAAACAGTACTCATCTCCATTGTGCGGACATCTGCAGGTTCTAGCATACAACAAGTATATTACATTATATTACTACATTCAAAAAAAATGATGGCACAGGACATGTTAACTACGCTGTATAGAGGGTCTATGATATCTATCTATACACGTACATATCTACATATGTATATATATATACACACAAGCACATGACATCAACTGGATCCACACAAGGTGTTGTTAATTCCTGCGATGCGAATTACCAATTCCTCCCCGCTCCTCCCCAGCGCAGAACTTCTTCTCATGGTCACAGCACCATTGCTTGTGTTCCGCGGTCCAGTCTGCCTCCTGTATGCTTCGGTCCATCGCAATCAACGTGTAAAAAATGGTGGTATCAATCAACCATCATGTGGCAACGAAACAACAAAAAAGGGCAGGGCACAACATGGCCTAACCAACAATCACTCCCATTCAACAGAACAAAATATTGTTTTTTGCGTTCTTATATAGTCACTTTCGTAGCACCACAACATGAGTGTCTCCAGGTTTAACCCCAGAAAAGAATCTGTACCCAAAAGGGATCACTCACGTTTGCTGATCATCTCCAAAACAGTCCGGCTCCCAACTAAGACTGGTTGCAGTGGGTTTATGGTAATTGCCTCATCTGCTTTTGTCCCAAAATGAGGGACGTCTTTTCCAAAATTGTCCGTTTAAGGTCGAAAATGAGCTTCTAAACCAATGGATTTTGGGACACCCTATCTGCAGACAAACCCACATGCCTCATGAAATAAACACCTGGTAGAGCTTCTGTGCTGACAAATCAAAGACACGGTTGTGGGGCTGCATCTCTGATTCAAGCGAGCTGCATGTGCGTCAAGATGATCAGCATTGCAGTCGAAGCTGACACAACCGACCTTCTTGTTGTCACAGCACCTGAGTCAAAGGCACCGCGGAACATGGACCGTGATGCCAGGGAAGATCTATGCGGGGTCTGGCCATTCCGAAAGATGGATCATAGGAGGGACACTTCACAAAGTGCCACCGCCAGCATTTTTCGCATCGGTGAACATTCAAACACATTCAAACAGAAGAAGTGCAGCTCCAGTTATAAGTAGATTTCACCAGAGTTGGGGATTCTAAGTATAATAACTGTAGTTATATCAATCCATAGTTAATATGTCCAGTTATAGTATCCATATATCCAGTTTATAGTATATCAATATAGTTATATTCTAATAGTTATGATATTATGGTATGTCATATCCATGATTATAATGTCATGGGATATTATGGGATCTTATATCTATAGTATCATAGTTGTATCATGATAGTTATAATATTCTGGTTGGTGGTTTCAACCCCTCTGAAAATATTAGTCAAATGGGAGTATTATCCCCAATATATGGAATATATATATATACATGTTCCAAACCACCACATTTTCCCACATTTTCGGACAATGCGCATGCTCAGAGAGAGGGAGCGATGCACCTCAGTCACTGTAAACAGCCTCAGCACCTTTAGTGGAGGTCGACCTGCATCGAAACGTCCTTTGCAGCAATAGGCAGAGAAGACAGGATCTCGCCCCCTCTAACGCAAGGCCCAGCAAGCTGTCGCATCAGCCAAATGTCCACTGTCTGCAACGCCTTCATGTCCCAAGGGAGCGAAGCAGCAGGAAGGAATGCTTGCACAACCTGCGAGTGCGGCTTGGTCTGCTCTAGGGCAATGTGGAGTCCAGCCTCCTGCCAAAAGTTTTTCAAGAAACGTCTGAACGAGCGAATCCGTTGTCTGAAGGCAAAGCGTTCAGCTTCCAGATATGGCCGCTGCTCAACGTCAACCCATTGCTGTTGCACCGACAATGGGCCTGGGTTGCCCCAGGTCAAGTGAAAATCAATGTAAAGCTGAACAAATGACACCCACACCAAAGAATCATCGTCGGCTGTCACAAGGCGCGTCTGTAACCATTGGGCGGCTCTGTGCGCATGACTGTAGCCAAACAATCTCGCAACCTTAGGCGGTACCTGGCCATCCCAAAGTCCAGCGTGAAAGCTTTTGACAAACACTCTTGTCTCCTTGGGCAGGGCTGCAGGCACTGTGGCAACCGGCATACACTTCACCTGCCGTCGTCCAACTTCCAAGTGCAGCGCATGAACCTGTTGAAACAGCAAATCAGCTCTGTGTGTGGCCTCCACATGGTTTTCCCACTGCTTCCAGAAACACGGTGGCCTGGCCTGGTTGGCCAACCTAGCTGCTTTGTCTGCAAGGCCATTGTGAAAACTCTGCCAAGCCTCTTCCAAGGAGCGGGCGTGAGCTGGATCCTTGTGGGCAGGTACTTTGCGAAGACGAATACGCTCTGTACCCAAAACTGCAACTGAATTTGCAATCCACTGCCACAAATCAGAATGAGGTCTGTTGACATTGATGCGACGATGACCCCAAAAATGATTGAAGCATTTCAGAATGACACTGCGGCAGTCTGACCAAATAACAACTGGTGCACGAAATAGCGCGGCCCAATGCAAAACATACGCCACAGCAAAGAGTTCTGAGCGGTAGGCTGTCTGACACAAACCCGGGAGGAACGAGGCTCCAAAGACGGTCAAACAACCAGGAGTCCAAAGCCGATCACATGCAGGGGCAAGCACAGCAGACCAGGAGGCCAAGCGATACCGTGGTTCGGCAGAGTGGAGGCAAGACCCGTCGGTGAAGACATGATTCCACGTGCCCGGAGAAAGTCCACACATGGGCAAAGGAAGCTCCGAAGGCAGACTGAGCAAAGTGCAAATCCAATCAGCCCAAGTAGGGGGGTGAAGCGCCCACCCACGCAGTGAAAGTGCCGAAGGGATGGAGTCCAACAAGGGCAGAACATCCGGGGCCAACGAAGCGCGCAAGTCAGCATGTTGAGGACACTCCCAATACCGATGCCGCAAGTGGTCAATCTGACCGCACCAGGGACATGCATCATTCTGGTCAGCCCATTTGGATTTGTAGCTCTCAGTGAACAAGGAACCAGCAAGACTGAGACGACAGAGGGCTTGGTCATCACGACTGAGTTTGGCAAGAGCTTTTCACCACCAACCAGTCATTTATAGTTGATTTACCCATTAAACATGGTGGATCTTTCCTTAGTTATATCAGATAATAGTTATAATATTAATATTAATAACATATAATATTATAATATTATAGTTACATATCGATAGTCGATATATATATATATATATATATTTATTACCATAATATATAATATATTAATAACATACTGTAACATACCATAGTTACACTATGGTTAATACAAAACGGTTATCATACTATGGGATATAGCAGATGGGATCTTATATCCATAGTATCATAAGTTATATCATAGTTATATCATGATAGTTATAATACTAATATAACATAACTTTAACTACATGCCTTACCCTCTGGTGAACTAACATAGCAATGGAAAATCACCATTTTTAATGGGAAAATCCATTATAAATGGCCATGTTCAATTGCTATGTTAGTTCACCAGAGGGTATCATATGTTACATCCATATGAATCCAAGGCGCCAGGACTGTTTCTCCTCCGTCCACAGTTCCTTGCTATGACCTGAAGACTGGATACCGAAGGGCCGAAGGGCTGGGACGGCTGCGAAAACCACTCTGGATCTGGCTTTCATGACGATTTCTGGCATAATATGTTTTGAATATTTAGATGTTTGGTTGGTAGTAAAATGGGGATAGAATGGGAATGTAAATGGCATATTTTGGCTAATCTTAACTTTCCCTGAAGATGTCATTGAATCAAAATTCACAAACGTTTTACCAAATTTCATCTTTTTCGGAAGACTTGAAAATCGTCAGATTCATTCCTTCACTGGCCAAAACAAATTTCAGCATCCAAGCAACTCTGCAGGTAGTCGCAGTCGAAGCGATCACAAGCTTGATTGAAATGAGTGCAGCAATAGTCCTGTTTCTCTTTGGACCACAACTCCTCCCAGCCTCGAAGCGTTTGCTGCGAGATCTGAAGATTCAGCCGTCAAAAAATGACAAAACTATTCGAATCGCAAAAAGACAATTGACATCGTCAAAATAAAACATGTTCACATCCAACAAAAAAAAACTACTACCAGATGTTGTCCAGGGTCTTCGAAGAATCATCAAAACACCAAGGTTCTCCCATCAAAAAAACAGCACTTGTTTCATACATCTTGGCGGTTTTGCCACATGTTTTCACCCAGCAGGTGCCCAGTTGTCACGTCCAAGCTGCTCCCTCCGTGCAGCTCGCAGGTGTAGGGCGGCAGAGTGGTCTGCACTTTGCAACCACGCAACTCAGCGACCAATATGGACTGCGGTTTTTTTAACCGACCAACAAAATGGACCATGGGAATGGTTCAGAAACTACTCATTTTCAAATGGTGAAAAGGATGGATTATAACTATATTTATGTATGGATACCCATATGTATTACCCATTATTATATATATATATATATATATCTATATTATCCATATTTTGGGAGATGATGAAAATTATTGGTTTTACCACATTTCTGACGGTTACCAGGCAAAGGATTGGAGTTGTGGCTCGGAGCCCAAGAACGGTTTCTGGTGCTTTAACATCTTCGCTGCAACCCTGACGTTGCGCCGCGTCTGACTTCAGGTGGCTATGAAGATAAAGTTGATGTTATTACCCCAGTCAACATAATTATTGTTCATAGGGGTGGCGAATTTTAATGTGATTATGATCATGGTGATTGTCAGTGTGGAGCAACGTCCGGGTTGGGGCGAACATCTTTTAACAGAAATCTGTGATGCTGTACTGGTTGGTCCATGCAGGTCCATCGATGATACCCACCACAGTGGATATGGGATGCTGTGAGGGCGATAAAAAAAATGGGGGGATACCCGTAAACTGAATGGCATTTTTTTTAGAGAGACAATTTTGTGAAAAACCATGGATGTTACATTGCATCACCGACATTTATGGCGATATACACGCACATCTACATTTACATATATAGAAGTCACATGTATCATGTGCGTAAAAGTATACATTAATGTAAGGTATTTTATACGTGGTATACATTAATGTAATGTATATAAAATGCGGAGCCTCACTGAGGTTCTTTATGCAAATCTATTGCAAATCTTGGTGGGTTCATCCATCATTTCTTCCCCAGGCGCATGAGTTTCGCAGCACCAGGACTTCTTTTCCTGGGAAAAAAACCAGGCGTTGAGCTGGTCACGGTGAAGCCCCAAACTTTGACAGAAAAACGTTTCAGAAAGAAAAGCCCGGACTATCCACGGATATTGAAAATAAACTGCTTCTGATTCTAAGAGAAATTCTATCCAACTCAAATTCCTAGATCACCTGGTTGAAACTCCAAGGTCCGATTTCTGCTCTGCACAGAATTCATGGCCGAAAAAACCCAAGGCTCGTCCGTCCACTTGCTCTGCCAATCTCCGAAATCTTCCGCACAGTCGAAATGATGAGACGAAGCAGAACCTGTGGCTCGTCAGGGTCAGTCTGGATGGACTCAACGTTGAGTCTGAAGTGGTGACTCCACTTTTGATCAATACGCATATTAATCACTATCAAACACTATGAATCATGATTAAAGGCTATCAAACACTATTTGTCATTATTAATCACTATTAATCACTATTAAAGTCACTATTAGTCACTATTATAAATCACTCTTAATCTTAATCACGCATTCCCCGCCATCACGTCCCAACCTGCACATCCTTTCTGCTCCTTGATGCAGCAGTAGGCCCTCTTGGCATAGCTCCAGTGGTCGTCCATCTTCTCCGTCATGTAGTCACCTCAGGTTACGGCACGCTTCACAAAAGCACAACATGTGCCACGTGTTCTTTAAACGTTTCAATATGGAGATTCTTTAACTTATTGGTGCTTAGTAGGGAATGGGGGAATGGGAATTGGTGCTTACTAGTGATTATGGATAATTCCCTCGTTCCCTACGTTTAGCACCAGTAAGTTAAATGTTCCCATGGTTTTTGAATATACCAATGTTCAGTTGGATGATGGATGGGCCATGTGAAGCCGCCAAGAACATCACGAACCTCTGGTTTTGTACCATACTTGCACGGAAGAACATCCAGAACTGGCAACAGTTTGGTAGTTTTGATCCATAGCCAGAGCCAAGTGACAATCATAGTTGCCGCAACCCTTTTGGTAGTTCTCGCAGCACCAACTCTTCTTTCCGGACGGCCAAAACTCATGAGTTTCACCTGACACTCGGGAAATCCCAAGGCCGCCGAGGTGAAAGTCAATGTGAACCCAAAAATCCAAAGATTCCAGGCATGTGCGTAGTAACAAAGCTCAAATAAGAACAATAATACGTAGTAACGATGGTGGCAATCTCAATCATGATGATGACTTGATCAACTAGTGCTCATAATAGTGATACTGGTAATGATGATAATAAGAACAATTATACAAAATTATACATAGCCATAAAATGTCATACACCGCTAAAGTTGGTGTATAGAAACCCCCAAAAAATGGCCTTTGGAAGATACTGGGGATATAACTTATAACCATTATTAATGGTTATATCATGTTAGATATAACCATTATATCATGTTATATCCCCATTCTTCTTGAATATCGCCAGTTTGGGGTTCCAAATTGACATAGCGCCTGTGCAGTGATACTCCTGGCAGCCAACTCCCTGGCGTCCGGAGCGTCGTGCTGTTGACATTGGGTGCATCCCAAAAATCGTAGGTGGGTAATGACTATATATATATACATATACATATATATATATATAATTATATATATAATTATATATATATATGTGTGTGTGGGTTTTCAATGTTTATAATATATACATATACATATGGTATGAGTGATAAATGTCTAAACCATCTACTATCTGGGATGCACATCCAAGAATCCAATGGTTGTCTATGTATGTACACATATATATATATATATGTATATGTACATACGTGTGTATATGTAATACAAACCAGCAATGGGTCTGATATATCAATGGGGATAAGCTAAAACTATCACGAAGAAAAAAATGGCAGTAAATAACCAAGCATGATGGAGAAAAAAATTGGACAAGATACAGATATGGAACAGTGCCAAAAAAGTGATATGTTAGCTGGACAAATATGATACTGTACATAAATATACATATATATATATAGTAACTCCCAAAAAGATTCAGAAAATGTGTAATTTCCTAATGTTTTGGGCTTGGAGTTTACCAATTACTGTTCGATCTTTTTGGTGTCCGCCATCGCCTGATTGGAGCAACACCAGTCTTTCCGCTCGTCCTTCCAACCTCGGCAGAGCTCACCAAACTGTGGGATTTCCCCAGAAAAATGGTCCATATATGTCCATATATAATGGGATGTCATGATGGATGAACAAAAATCTGACTCGAATCTGGTAGAAAAAGATGGCTGTGGCACCTGTGGAATCCCCGAAGTCTGCTGGGGGAGCCGGCAAACCATGACCGATTGCCAGAGGACAAGGGGACGATTGCCATTCCCAAATTGGACACCTCCAAAATCATCGTTGATTTAAGGTCACGACGTTGAAGCGCTGGCATAAATTAGCAATTTTCGCGGCGCCCGCGACAATAAAAAAAACACTCATGCGACAAGAAAAAATGCAATGTTGGACCCACGATCAAAAACCAGCGAGATATCACGTCTTGACACAAATTTTGGAGCTGGAAATGGAGCTGCTGCTCCATTTGTGTCAAGATGTGCCATTCCGTTCCGTTTTTGATCGTGGGTCCAAAATGAGATTTCAACCGCGGGATATTTTTTTTAACAGTTGAATATTTAAATCAACCGGGGGTAGCACATAGTCTTAAATTTTTGAAATGGAGCCAAAACAAAGCCACAAAATCAACCATGATAGTTGAAGAGGCCAAATATGTGGTGTTGATTTCCAAGATAGGGATGTAAGCACTTCGAAAAGAAAAACCACCAACCAGCTGCCAACTACTTCCACTGAACTCCCAAAAAGTAGATTCGGACTCTGAGTCAGGCGAAAATCTTTGTTTAAATGATAACCTGGTTGGAAATTCACCTGACTAGCTACAGAACATCACCGTGTTCAACAGGTAAATCAACCATTTAGCTAGTTAGAGAAAACCCCCCTGGGGATTTCCCAGCTGGCCATGATTGATGACTTGCCAAATGGTCATATTCAAAAAAACAACATTTAACAACTAATTGTTTTGGTTATGGATTGAAGTTAAAAATTCTTGTAAATCCATATAAATATTATAAATCCCATCAAAAATTATCCCATCAATTGTCCCATCAATAGATGATTTATGACGAGTTTACCCATAAAACTGGTGATTTTCCAGTTCGCAAACTGTTACTGCTGATTCCCTGGGCTCTCCAACTGGTCCAGTCATCACCTGACAATTCTGACATGGGATTTCCCACAATTTTTCCTGCAAAAAATCCTCCGTGAAATCATGAAAGCCGCACCTTTGGAGCACTCGAACTTGCAGCCTTTCTGGTACTTCTCACAGCACCAGCCCTTTTTAGAGCCGCCCCAAGATGATGCCTCACCCACCTGTAGGGGGCGAATCCGGCGGGAGGAAGTCATTTTTGGGAAGGAAAAGCTACGAAACACCGGGTGACATCAGAGGAAACATGTATATATATATATATATATATTATGTATATATATATATATGTATGTATGTATATATATATGTGTGTATATATATATATGTGTGTATATATATATATATTATGTATATATATTTTTTAATATGTATACATATATATATATATGTATATCATGAGTACATATATAACCAAATATGTATATTGTATTATTTACTATATGTAGCTATATATATATATATCTCAAGAACTCAGATTAGAAAAACTGACAGCCTTTTAGCCACGCTTCGATTGCCATCTTGCCTTTTTGTTCTCAGGACATCATCCCCACCTCGCAGTTGAAGGGATCACAAGCAACGCCCTTCTTGTAACAGCACCAATGTTTCTTGGCGGTCTCCCATCCTTCGGCTCGAAGCAGCTGGGGTGTGATTTAGGTGTCAATCTTCAACTCAGATCATGTACAGCACCAATGTATAGTCATTTTTTTATATACCACTGTATATAACTCGAAAAATAGAGGAACTAAAGTGACAAAGAAGTACTGTTTCCGCAAATGTCTGTTTTCCTCTGTCCGCTTGTGACGAAGTCTTGTGTTTACCTAGGTCGAGCTCTAGAGCCAGAAC
>Ga0126342_10010502_pt1 | contig 16567 bp, 11 predicted proteins | sample Cyp1metagenome_FD_92528 | JGI IMG/M metagenome (GOLD analysis project Ga0126342, IMG submission 92528) | Coral microbial communities from Lord Howe Island, Old Settlement Bay, Australia - Cyphastrea 1 metagenome | ecosystem: Host-associated > Invertebrates > Cnidaria > Coral ... | reverse complement strand
TGTCTATCTATCTATCTATCTCTCTATCTCTCTATCAATCGTTCTATCTATATTATATTTCTATCTATCTACCGATCGATCTATCTATCTGTCGATCGATCCATGCATCTATCCATCTGTCTATCAATCAATCTATCTATCCATCTGTCTATCTATCTATCTATCGATCTAGTGATCTATCGATCTATCGATCGATCTATCTTTATCTATCTATCGTTATCTATCTATCTGTCTGTCTGTCTGTCTATCTATCTATAGTTTTCTGAGAGTTCGAGTAAAGGTCTTGATCGTCGCTGAGGAACGCCGCCATGGACAACACAAAAGCGGCAAAGTTGCCGGAGATCGCCGCACAGACCGTATACACCAAAGCTTGGAATGTTTCAGGAGACTGCGCGAATGACAGGCTCTGCACCTGCATGTTGCCGCCATGCACTCGAAGCTGGTCGAGAATCGGGCCGCTGTTGGTGCTCCGTTCGCGGATCCCGGACGCCGTGACCGTGTCCACAGGCGTTGTGCGCCCCTCAGTGCCTCAAAGTCACTTGTTGCCTTGGGAGCCATGATGAGGAAGCAGTACCACCACAAAAATGATGAGGAGATCACGTGATTGTACCTTGAGCCAAAATGGCTGCTTAAATCCAAGATAATCAAAGTTTTGGTTAGTTGAAATACATTGTTTTTCCGTGGAATCCTTATTTTGGGTTGGCTCCAATCCCATGGTCTTGCTTAGATCCCCATTGCATTACCAATTTTAGATACAAGTACCCTGCAGTTGTTTAGGCTGGCTAGTATATAGCCATGTATAGCAAAGGACTCAGTAGTACTGAAGTAACCATCCAAGAATTTGCCAGTTTCTATGTCTATGTGTATATAGACATATATATATATATATTATACATATCAATCGGTTACGGGATAAGCCACCATGTTTCTTGGGTCAAACCACCTGCTATAGCCATCATACCCATGCACCCGGTTTACACATCGCATGTTAATAATCAATTCATCTGCATCAAGGGCATGTGAATCTGGACATGCACTGAATAAATATCATAAATATTTCCATATAAATATCTCATCATTATGCATATACTTTAATTTGTATGGGCATGTTAATCCCATCTGAATCAAAATATATCCCCATCATTTAACAATATTCATATCTCTACACCCCCATTCCATTGAAAATCGCAAGAGCTGTCATTCGTGTTGATCGCATATCGCCTGAGTTTCCATAGAAGATGCCAGATTGGTATCTCGCTCCATGTGGAGCGAAACCCTCCACTCACAAGTTTGTTGGTCATCCCAAACCATGTCAAATATGTATATACCTATACCATGATACCATGAGTTCAAACCAACTTAGCTAACAAAATTCAAACGAGATCAAAAAGGAGTTTCAACTACAGTAGTCACCTTTGAAGGGACTACTCATCAATCTCTAAAACTCTACAAAGAGGATCCCGCAAGATATACATTGGTGTATACAACATCTAACGGATATACCCACCATAAATCCTTATCTAGTCAATGGCCATTTCAAGTACCGATTTATTGGAGGTACCTACCATATGTAAGGCCTATTTTTTAGGAATATGTAAGGGCTATGTAAGGGAATATCCCCACAAAATATGGCCAAACATATGGTACGTTTACGCACCTCCATTTTAGGATCCTGAGCCATTCCCATTAACCATGGTTATTTACAATAGTTCTGCAATAAACTATAGATATACCCACCATAAATCCCTATCTAGGATTTGCTTAAGGGGACCATTAAAAAAATAAACAATATTTTTTTTCAGCAGATTCTAGTGGGAACATTACGAAACGGCTTCAGAACATCCAAAAAATGAATAGAAATTTATGGCCAAGAACTATCCCTACAGATGTCAAATCAACTACTTCGGTATAGCTACCAGAAATCCAAGTGGTTCACCTACAAAGTGGTGCCCCCGTTCGATAGCTAAGTTGGTGAACATAACTCCAATAACTATGGTTTCTGATACTTATTACTATACTATACGTTATAAGTTAAGTATAACTATGGTTTCTGATACTCTGATAAATAAGTTAAGTATAGTTATAAGTACCATAAACCATAGTTATTGGATTTATAAACCAACTTATAACTGGGGGGCTCCACATTGTACTTGTTTCAACCAGCTAAGCGACTCCGACCTCCGACCGGCACCAAACATTTCGGCGTCGCACCGTGTGATAACTACCAGAAACGTTGGAAGCCAACGAGAACTCATAGATCTGCGAGCAGCACAGGGGGGCTCAACGGCCCAACATGGTGGACAAAAATGCAGGACTTAACACACAGAAATGGTGAAACATGACATGTGGGACTTCATGTTGAATTTTCGTGGATTTATAGCTAAATTGGTCATAGTCGACTATACAAACTACAATGTGGGGCCATGTGGGGCCCCCGTTCGATAGCGTTCAGTTGGTGAACATAAGTCCAATCTCACTATGGTTTATGGATGTTTATGGTACTTACAACTATAGTATTCATCGGCTTATTATACTCTACAGCTGGGATAAAGAGAAGAACCAGTGCCGTTCACATCGCGACACGGGGCCACGAACCACTTTGTGCCGTTATGGCGCTGCCACGGAGCTGTTGTTCCAGGACCCACGACCAGTAACCGAAAATTTGGGGATGTGATTCCTCCTGGATTCTCAATATTACCCTCTGGTAAACTAACATAACTATGGAAAATCACCACTTTTAATGGGAAAACTCACTATAAATGGCCATTTTCAATAGCTATGTTAGTTTACCAGAGGGTACGTATCCCAAAGCTGATGATGATACCCTTAAAGTGGTTCTTACAAAACGTTGTTCGAAACACTCCAAAATTCTTCTTTAGGATTTTGACTTGCTTTGGTCATTTGACATCAAACTATGACTGGTTGTGGTTGACCTACCCCTCTGAAAAATGATGGAGTGAAAGTCAGTTGGGATGATGACATTCCCAATATGATGGGAAAAGTAATGCAAGTGTTCCAAACAACCAACCAGATAAGGATTTCATGGTGATTTTAGTGGACGTTCCCATTGAACATGGTGATTATTGGTTCATATTCCACCATTAATGGTGATTAAAAGCTCTTTCAATGGATAAAACAAAATCCCAGGTGAAAAACCACTTGATGAAGATGGGCTTCAGCAGCTTCAAACCCCCTGTTGACCTCGACAAAAAACATGTAGAAAGAGGATCTCCGACAACAACAAAACGGACAAAACATATACAATGTGGGCCCCCCAAACGTGATGTGAACGTTGGTTTAAAAACACCAGTAAGTATAGTTATTTGCGTATCATAAACCATAGTGAAATTGGAGTTATGTTCGCCAATATGTATTCATATATGCATACTCTCTGGTAAACTAACATAGCGAACTGGAAAATCACCATGCTATTGATGGGTAAATCAACTATAAATGGACCATCTATACCATAGCTATGAAACAAATTACCAGAGGGTAGTGTTTATATAATCCCTAGATGGGCCATGGATATAACTGGCTAGTTTCTGGGTTTTAGGTCAGTTCATGGCTCATTAGTCACTTACAAATTATAACCAGTCAACTGACTCCATAGCCCATTGGTAACCATTCATGCACCCAAGGATCCCAAGACCGTGCCGTGCGCAATACCATGCGCACAAACCGATCTATTGATATGCCTCAACATAAATAACAACAAGAAAATCTGTTGACCATATCAATGATCGACTATTAGTATGATAGTTGATTAGTATGGTGAACAATATTAGTATTTAGTTGGGTGTTGTCATCTGTTACCATGATAGCAAATGATCTTCTCATGGTCAACAGATTTTTTCATATCAACATGTGTTTACCATGCTAATCTGAGGAATAGCTCTTCGCTCACAACTTGCCTTAAGAATGCAACGAAGGCGGTTGACCTAGTGAACCCATAAATACAGCATGTTGGGCACTGCACGTTCCAAAAGATGTTGCTTTATCTTACCACATCCGTGCCAAAAAAATAGGAATATACTCCATAAACCCATTTTTTTGCCACGTTTTGGATATACAACAAATTATCTTCCATCTCACCTGTTGACAGTTGTATTAGTTATTTCATAGACCCCGGCTCACAGTAATCTTCATTATAGGGTATATAAGATTACTTACAAACCGACATGTCTAAGTGTATGTTTTTTTTTTAATGTCGATATTATTGGTTGTAAATTTCATGAAATAACAAATAAACCAGGTAATTCCCAATTATATTGTTGATGATTAATATGCAGTTTTAACTATACATATATATATATATGTATATATGTATATACATACCCTGTTGTAAACAAACATAGCTACGGAAATCACAATTTGTAACAGCTAAATCAATCATCTATAAATTTGGACTTTCATGGATTTTCCATAGCTACGTTGGTCTACTGGAGAAGAAGTCCCCATTAAATCACAATGTAATGATTAAATCCCATTAAATGAGCATGTTTGGTGGTTAAATCCTATTAAATGGAATCATATTATACTATTGACCACCTATGGTTGTTGGTTTATCTTGCTCCATCGAACCAAACATGAATCCTATTGTTGATGGTTAGAACATATCATATCATATATATATGTATTCATATACAAACAAAGTGTTGCCCCCAAGATAGCTAAGTTGCTTTATAACTCCAATAACTATGGTTTATAGGTGGTATATCTATAGTTAATGTGCTTATAAAGCAACAAACATAACTTGGGGGGCACCACCTTGCACATATATATATATATATAGATACATATACATTGCCCCATGCACCTACCAATAAATTCCTGCAGCGCCTCTGCCTGGACGTTCACCAAGGTGACATTGGCATCCGAAACCACGAGCCTTCGCGGGGTGAACCCCTGGGGTGGTAAGTAACAAACAAATGGCGGAGATTTTCGGAAAACCATAGGAAAAACACAGGAAAACATGGAAAAACATAGGAACATATAGGAAAACCATAGGAAAACCATGGAAATATGGGACATCCCATGAAATCCCGTATGACTGGAAGTTTTTAATGGGAACATGATCTACTCATGGCTGGGATTTTCTGAAAACATATGGCATATTGACCTGCATTTGGGTCACTTTCGGACCAAAAGGAGCGGGATGTGAACTTTGCAGTTACCCTCTAGTAAACTTACATAGCTATGGGAAATCATAATTTTTAATGGGTAAATCAACCAACAAATGGACATGTTCAATAGCTATGTTAAATTTCCAGAGGGTATCACTTAACCAAGAACAACACCATTTCAGTAGTTTTGACCTGTGTATTTGATGTTCAAATACCTTGCAATCTGAAAACCAAACAAGACATACCTGTACAACTACAGTGTATTAGTTCTTTCGGTTGAACACAACAATTGTCACATCCAAACGAAAGTGATTTATCTTGGGTTTGCGGTAATCAATCCTGGTAAAAAACAAATTCAGCTCACATCCATGTCTCAATCATATATTTTCAGATTGTTTTCCCATCAAACATGGTGATGTTCGATTGCCAGGTATGATTACCCAAAGAATATCAATCCTTGAAATCTTGCAAATATTCGTTGAACATATTGTAAAGTAGCATCATTTAAAGACACATATGTTCCTTGAACATGCCATGGAAAAATATTGGATACATTGCACACAACATATTTGTTTGGCTGGTTGACATCCCCATCCCCTTTATGCGTTTGTTTTTTTAATCTGCCATGCAAGGTGTCCAAAGCTGCATTAACCAAGACTAACATACAAGGTGAGGCCACCCCGGTGCGTTGTTTTTTTTTAGCCAGCAGCATGGTGATGTTATGGGACTGAAATGGTGATTTGATACATGTTAATCGGATTTGACCATATGTGTGCTGGAAATAAAAAACCATGCATATTATGGCTATATCTTACCAGAAACCATAGTTATTGTAGTGAGCTAAACCTACTTAGCTATTGTTTTGGGGCCTTACCTTGTATCAATTAAACACACATTTTCCAACGCTTTTAATCATGAACAAAGTGTAAACTCACTTCTCTACAACATTCAACAAAAGTTACATGATAACGACATGTCTTGCTGGTAGACCCCGCTATGAAAGTTCAATCCCGATTTAGAGCCACATGGGTCTATTTAAAAATGAAGTACCCCAATAAATCGTCATCATAATTGGGAACTGATGATAGATCCGGATATTTAGGTGTAATCTATTCTCAAAGAAACCCATACAATGTGGGGCCCCCCAGTTATAAGTTGGTTTATAAACCCCATGAATACTATAGTTAGAAGTACCATAAACCATAGTTATTGGAGTTATAAACCAACTTAGCTATCGAACGGGGGCCCCACATTGTATGAACAGTGTTCAAACGCCCAGCGTCATCCCTTTTGTTTCTCCTGAATGGAACGGATTTCCCAGCTCCATGGATTGTGACAATCCCTTGCTAGAATCCTTGGTTTTGCTCATCAATCCACCATCATTTATCACTGGTTGGTGGTATACCTACCCCTCTAAAAAAGATGAGTTCGTCAGTTGGGGTGATTATTCCCATATATTATGGAAAATAAAAAATGTTCCAAACCAGTAACCAGATCAGTTTTATCCAGTTACATTCCAATAGTTTGATAGCGAACATCCCTCTTAAATTCCACAATCACCAAGCATCACGTATCAATTAAATTTCCATTTGTTTGATAGTTGAATCCCAGAAATCTCCTATAAATGATGATTAAATCGTTTAAACAAAAAAACTATTACCCTCTGGTAATTTGTTACATAGCTATTGAAAATCACCATGTTCAATAGGTAAACAATCTATAAATGGGCCATGGCTTCAATAGCAAACTGTAACAAATTACCAAAGGGTACCCCATTTATAGATGGTTTACCGAACTCAACAGCATGGTGATTTTCCAGTTCGCTATGTTAGTTTACCAGAAGGTAAATAAAAAATTCATCCAACCAAGTTTGCTCAAATGCCTAAGAATTTCCTGAATCAAATCCACTTTAGGATCACCATAAAGTCACCATAAACCTACCCCATGAAATGACCATACAAGTCGTGGGGCCCGTGGCCACGATAAAATCATAGGAAAACCATAGGAAAATGGTGGTGTTATGGGATTTATAGCTGTTCACTTGGTGAACATAACTTCAATAACTACATGGTTTATGATACGCAAATACTGCAACTATAGTCTTTATAGGGTTTATAATGGTTTTCAAAACCAATTGATAACGTTTGGGGGCCCCACATTGTATTTTGTTCCCTCATCCCGACATTTTGGCGCCTCTTTGGCTGTGCGGCAGGTCCCTCACAAATCGGCTCGCAGAGTAAGGACTGAGGACGGAAACCTCTGGGGCGGAGTGGCGAAGCCCACCTGGATTTTGGTGTACCAATTGATGGGCTATCTACATATTGTATATCTTGTCTTGTCTTATCTTATCTTGTCTATATGTCTATATGTCTATATGTCTATCATTCTATCATTCTATCTATATATCTATCTATCTATCAATCTATCTATCTATCGTTCCACTTCATCCAAAAGGACTGGGCACTCTTCTAACCTGTCAACGCTTCCAGCAACACCTGCAGGAAAAACATGAGGAATCTCCAAAACCGGCACATCCCCAACTAAATGTTTTGGAGAACCATCTGAAGCTTGGTCAATACCACTGATGATAACGACAGTGATGTCGGTCATGTTCACCTTGCCCAGCGCACCAATTGGAGCAGCCGTCCACGGTGCAGGTCCAACTGCAGGGAGTGCCAGCCATTGGCTCAACGATGCCAGAGCTAGCAACAGGAACCATGCCAGATTCCATGGTGACATTTTCTGACGCTGGAGCATCTCCAACCGAAGCTCTGACAGTTATAGTTTCTCCCAATCTGCGGGCGAATTCACAGATCAATGCGATCGCCAGCGCAATCAGTTGGGCGTGAGTGAGTTGCACCGATTGACTTGCATCCATGGCACGCTCACGCGAAACGTCAGGGTGGGTCAAAAAAATGACAAATGTTTCCCTGTTGCATTTGAGTGGAATCTTTGGTCCACTTGAATGGATGGCGCGGATATAAATTGATTGCCCAACAGGATAAAAACAAAAAGAAGTTCGAGTTTGTCTCACACAGTTTGGTCACACTGAAACAGAAGACTTCATCTATCTATCTATCGATCTATATATCAATCAATGTGTATGTATATGTACGTATATGTATGTATATGTATGTATATGTATGTATATGCTATATATGAGACTAGTGTTGTGTACATATTTCAACACTTGTATAGTTTACAATGTTGATGGGTAAACTAATGTATCACATATATATATTATTTACTGGATAGAAATTATTTCAAAAATATTGATAAACCCAAATTGTAGTTTATATATGGCTATAGTGGGGGATTGACTCTGGACATTTACTGGAAGAAATGGTAATATCACAACAGAAAACAATGGGTAAATCTATCCTTGGTATGGCCTTTTTTTCGGCTGGTTAAGATGCCTTGGTCGGAATCTTTATCCAGTGGAACCAACAGTGACAAACTCACATGGCCTGTGATGGCTTGTGATGGCTTGTGATGGCTTGTGGGATCAACCTGAACGATTTTTGGCGGGGTATGATCCATCGATCTATCCATCTACCTATCAGTCTATCTGTACCTGTCTATGTATATCCATCTCAGGATTTACAGTGGAAATCCGGTGGAACAATGCTGATAGAGCAAGCAACAAAGGGGACATTCACTTTGCTGGGCCGTGATTAGTCCATAATCTTCACAGCAACTCGGGTTTTGAACACTGCTCATTTGGGTTTGAGGTATCACAATTGAAACATATATCAATACATTATCATCCTATTATCATCCCATTATTCACCATTGTTAACCATTAAATCACCATAGAAATAGTGGTTAAATCACCATAGAAATAGTGGTTAACTCACCGATTCCTGCCTCGAAACCAAAAGACTTTCACATTGGATTGTAACGTCAAGTAGGATCATTGGATCACTTGGATTCCAAGTCTATCAGTATCTGACCAACTATCTGTAGCGACAAATTGGGCTAGTTGCTTGTCTTTTTAGTTCCAAAATGGCCTTAAGATATACAGTACATCATACATAAACATATATATAGTTATATATTATATATATAGTTATAATATATATATAGTTGAAATATATATATATAGTTATAATATATATAGTTATATATAAAATGTATTTATTTAAATATATATAATGTAACTATAAGTATATAATGTATATATAGTTATGTATATATATATATCATCCCTTGTTCTTCACAAACCCACCGAATCAACGGCAGGTTGCAAGGTTTTCATTGCCAAAAACGGGTATCAAAAGGGAAATCCGCCTCGCCCTTTTTCAGCCAGAAAGTGCCTTCAACCTCTCGCCAGAAGTAGACCAAAAAGGTATAGTGCCTTCCCCACGGGATGATCGACGATGTTGCCGGGAAACCCCACATTTCCCATGTTTTCGACCATGGTAAAGGATACTGGTTCGCTAAGAAGATTGAACTAGTATCCATATGCGAAGCATGGTGCTGGAATATGAATCCCAACATTTGCCCTGTAAAAATCACCCAGTTTTATGAGTTTTGTAGGTAAATACATCCAGCACCATGGAGGGATGAACCGCGCTTGGAAAACACCAAGGACTGGGGGTGTGAAAAGAACACAAAGCACAGCTAGCAAACACTGTTGTACTGGTGTGCCCCCTGGACAATCTTCCAATCTTCAAGACTTCAAGTTCGCACATGTTGCTGGAAAACAAACCTGGTTGGTGGTTTTAACCATATTGAAACATATGAGTTCGTCAATGGGAAGGATGATCCCATATATTATGGAAACAAAAATGTTTGAACGCATCCTCATTGCATGAACGCAATGTTCAAACTCACAACTCGCATCCTTGTTGGACAAACACGTCACCTTCAGATACCAATGGAACTCCTGACGCACAACCCTTCGGTCGAACTGCTCAAGATTTCACCTGGTTACAGCGAAAAAAAAAGAGGGCCGACCTTGGGTTCACAAAACATCCGTTTTCTCATGTTTTCTCGGTATTTCGCCAAATCGTTGCAATGTGGGGCCCCCAAGATAGCTAAGTTGGTTTATACGTCCAATAACTATGGTTTATGGTACTAACTATAGTTAATGGGGTTTAAAAATCAATTTATGATTAGGGGGCCCCGCATTGTGGGTCTATACCAATTACCCTCCCGTTTTTTTAAACATGGCAATGGAAACGTAGCTATGGGAAATGGCCCATTTATAGAGGTTTACCTAACTTAAAAATGGGTGGATCTTTCCATGGCTATGTTAGTCATAACCAGATGGTATATAGACTATGGATATATCACCTATATAAACCATATAGTTTTTGTAGGTGTATCACCTATATATCACCTATATATCACCTATAAACCATATAGTTTTTAAAGATGGCAATGGAAAATAGTCCATTTATAGATGATGTTCTTATCAAAAATCTGTTTAGTTCGGTGATTTCCCAGCTAGCCATGTTTGATTGCCGAAGGGTAGCCTCAATCTCATCTTGGCCAATGTGATTCCCATGGTTAGATGATGTAATCACCACAAAGTAAGCCCCCGCCTAGTTATAAGTTAATTTATAACTCTATAACTATAGATATATCTACCATAAGTCCTACTTATTAGAGTTATAAACCTATTTGTTTAGTTAAGTTGTAAACCAACTTAGCTATCGGGTGCCCCACATCGACTCGACCAAAGCAGGAACATATGGGGCTTTCTTAAGTCATGGGGGATCCCCAGTCGTCACTATGGGTTTCAATACTAGTCGTCATGGTCATCCATGACGACTGGATGATTTGGGGGTATCCCCATGACTTAATGGAAACCTCCATATATAGAAAACCCAACATGTGTATTAATGTCGATTACAAGGGAAACCATCTCTTTTCCATATATGGCTATGGGCCAAGATTGGGTACCCAAACTATCGGATGGTTAATACAAAACACAAAATCCCATCCCCCGTTCATAATATAAACACCCCTAAACGAAACCATGGTTTAATACGGTTCATTTCCACATTCCATTGGGACCATTTGGGTGTTTAATATTAGGAGGGGATTACTAAAAAATGTGGTCCCATAGGACCTACCCTCTGGTAATTCAACATAGCGAACTGGAAAATGGACCATAGAAATAGATGATTTAGCTATCAAAGATTGTCATTTTCCAGTTAGCTACGTTGAATAACCATGGTTTAATATGGAATTTCGACATAATTGGGACCAAACTAGGGGGGTGTTTAATACTAGGAGAGGATGACAAAAATCTCTGGTCCCATAGGGCTTCGATTTTGCCTACCCTCCGGTGATCGATGACAGCGATGCCAGCGATGCCAGGTTGCCCGTGGGTCAAAGGGTCACCCCACATGTCTCGAGCGGTCACCTGCGCAACCGTTGGTTCATACAATGTGGGGCCCCCGTTGTCGAGCTCGCGTTCAGAAACGCCTTATAAGTGGCTGAAATCTATGGCTTATGGTAGATATAACGAACTAGTTAATAGGGTGTTTAAACCAACTTATGACTAGGGGGCCCACATTGTAGCTATAGACATTAAATGTTGGGTTTCTCAATGATATATCATATCATAATATATCTATAGTTCAAAGGTTGTCTTAAACCACACATATTCAACATGCCATCAAAAATCATTTCCACTAAATCACCATTTACGTCCCAAAAAAATATCATTTAATATTGTTGATGAACAAAAATTGCATTCCACAACTGGGAGGCCTGCTTTCTGATAAAGGCTGGGCTCATAAATTGCTGCTCAGTCATGGCCCTCAAAATTTTGGCGAATCCAATGGTCTAGAGCAATTTTCAGAAACACCCATAGAATCAATGGCCATGACTCAGGAACCGATTTATTGGAGGTACCTACCATGTATTTTTGGCCTATTTTTGAGGCCTATGTAAGGGAATATCCCACCCAAATATGGTCTTATATGGTACAGTACCTCCATTTTAGGATCCTGGAATTTCCATTGATAGAAATGCGCATGAAAAATGGTCAAGCCATCGAAAAGATTTCTAACTCATCGAACATCATGAAACTAGCCTAGCTACTTGGATTTGCTTATCGGGGGCCAAAGAAAATAAAGCATATTCCAAGATATTCCAAGTAGATTCCCCAATTCATGGATTAATCAATGGGAAAATGCCAAACATCATTGATTCATCAACCTACCCAAGGGGTCAAGTGCAAATGGGGTTCCGTTTTGGACCCACACAATGGGACATTTGGGTTTGACTTAAAACAGATTCTACACTGTACACATTATATCACATTATATTATCATCAGCTTCTCAATTAACATGGTCATTTTGGTGCTATACCATGGTATACCACTTTCAGACACACCCAAAATACCCAACATATCAGATGGTTGATTATATAATGTAATATATTACATGTGTTTTATCCCCAATATATACCATTCACCCATCCTGTTTGTCACTTAGCCATGAATCCACAATACCAATCTTTGCTTGAATTTGCTTAAGGGGTCCCCAAAAAATAAAAACATATTCACTTAATCGATTCCCCAGTCATGGTGGATTTCCTATTGGTAAAATAACAAATCACCTTAAACAAAACCAATCTTTGGAGTCCCCCAGGTTGGCATCGTTGCCTTCAAGGTTGCATAGTCACCCGCATGGCATGGAGAGTTCAGAACTTCGAAGGTCGAGTTGCTGGACGCACCTCGAGTCTCGAGTGACATCGAGTGACATCGAGCGACGAGTCGGACGTTGGATGTTGCTACGACTCAATGTGGGGCCAAACGTTGTAAATTGGTTGATAAACCACCATAGTTATTGGAGTTATAACAGTTATAAGCCAACTTAGCTATCTTGGGTGTATTTGTTCATTATAGTTACTAGTTGGGCTTCACCGTGTTTTCGAAAACTCCCAATCCGATGGGTTTGTTCACAATCCCCAAAAGACGCAAGTAATATCCTATGACCCAATCAACAGGGGTATTTTCAATGGCTCAGCTGGCGAATCTTACAACGTGGGGCTCCCGGTCAATAGCTAAGTCCGTTTGCAATTTATATAGGGTATGTATGTATAGAGCTATGCTGGATGGGGTTTTGAATTGTAAACAAACTTATAACTTCGGGGCCACATGTTGTAATGATATCTATCGAACAATTAGAAATGTCTGTGGATTAAGCTTTGATTTCAGCAACACAAAATGATCAAACGCTGGATCAGTCAAATTCCCTTCATGGGGTGTTTCTTAAATTCTGGAGTACGGCGAAACCATTTCCGTTCCCCCCAAAAAATGACAGTTTTGGAATGAGACTGTTACAAGGTAAAGCCCCCCAGTTATGTAATTGTTGCCTTGTAAACCCATGAATGCTATATAGTTACTATATATAGTTATATCATTATCCCTCGCAAACCAAAATGTTAACCAAGTCATGTGCGTCAACATCTCGCTAGGCCATTTTCACGGGGGCAAGGCTATAAATCCACCATTGGACCATAGATCCATCCGCCACCAGCTGAGTGGTGGATAAATTTCAGTGGCAACCAGATCTGCTGCAGCAATAAACACAACATGGGTTTGTCATAGGGTAACCATGATCTCATGGTTTGTCAAAGAATTTTAAGCCCTTTTCTAAATGGCCAGAATATATGTGTACATCATGCAATCCAATTTTCAGACATCCGGTTTCTACCAAGACACAAAAAAATACCCACAACACATTGTAAAAAGTGCACAATTATGGGGCTAACATGTCAATTCTTATCGGTCAATGGAGGGTCTGGGATACATCGGGAAAATGTCAGACAAGCTGTTTCTTCTCAGAAGTAATGCCCTGCTCTCAACAATCTGGTCTACAAATACTGGACCTGATCTTCAATTCCAGAGCAGTCACCACCTTTCTCTTGATTTCCCCAGGCAACGACCGATCCATCCGCCAGGCTCGCAGCAAATGCTCCGTATGTGGCCTGAATGTGCTGCACGTTCTTGAGCTGATCTTGAACTGCAGAACAATCACCGCCACACTCTGGATCGCCCCAGGCAACCACCGATCCATCTGCCAAGGTCGCAGCAAACGCCCCTTCTGTGGCCTGAATTTGATCCACATTCCTGAGCTGATCTTGAACTGCTGAGCAATCACCACCACGGCCTGGATTGCCCCAGGCAACCACCGATCCATTGGCCAAGATCGCGGCAAATGCGCATTCTGTGGCCTGAATCTGTTGCACATTCCTGAGGTGATCTTGACTTGCAGAGCAGTCCCCGCCATAGCCTCGACTGCCCCAGGCAACCACTGATCCATCGGCCAGGATCGCAGCAAATGCTCCGTATGTGGCCTGAATGTGCTGCACGTTCTTGAGCTGATCTTGAACTGCAGAGCAGTCACCAGCAGACTCAGGATCGCCCCAGGCAACCACCGATCCATCAGCCAAGATCGCCGCAAATGAACCATTTGCTGCAGCCTGAATCTGCTGCACATTCTTGAGATGATGTTGAACTGCTGAGCAATCACCACCTCGGTCTCGATCGCCCCAGGCAACAACCGATCCATCGGCCAAGATTGCAGCAAATGCGAAATTTGTGGCCTGAATTTGCCGTACATTCTTGAGCTGATCTTGAACTGAGGAGCAGTCACCACCTTTATCTTGATGGCCCCAGGCAATGACGGATCCATCGGCCAGGATCGCGGCAAAGGCCTGAAACGTTGAAATGTGGCCCCAATTTGCTGCACATTTCTCAGCTGATCTTGAACTGCAGAGCACTCACCACCTTTGCACGGATCACCCCAAGCAACCACTGATCCATCGGCCAAGATCGCGGCAAATGCACCACCAGGCATGGCCTGAATTTTCTGCACATTCCTGAGCTGATCTTGAACTAGGGAGCTGTCACCGCCCCAAATTGGATTGCCCCAGGTAACAACACATCCATCAGCCAAGATCGCAGCAAATGCGAAATTTGTGGCCTGAATTTGCCTTACATTTTTGAGCTGATCTTGACCTGAGGAGCAGTCAGCACCATAATGTGGATCTCCCCATGCAACTATCTTGTTTCCTCCAGAGCACCGAAGTGCGAAAGCTCGGGCTGATGCACTTATGTTTACTTGTTGCGCCACAGCAATTAGGTAGTCTCCTTCGCGTACCTCTGCAGCTTGCAAAGAGTCCTCTAGGTTGGTCAGGACATGTCCGCCCGCATTGATAAGTTTCAGGAAGCCCTTTCCCAAGGATTTTTGGGCCAGAAGTTTCAAGTCCCCCACTTTGGAGTGTTCAGGGAGTGACAGAGTTTCCCCGGAACCGCTCGGGAGCGATACAGTTACCTGAAGCATTCCGCAACTGGGATCAAAGTAGCATCAATATCGAACATCATCAATACGTGTCATTGGTAATTATGACATATCTGCATTTGAGCCGTAGGCGCCACAGCATACAGTGTGAGACCTCGCAGGACATCTGCAACGTTCAAAGTGACGTTTCGGAAAATGTATGAAAATGTGACCTCAGGAAGAAATCAACAGCCCAAAGCGCCAACAAACCTTTGGGGGTACGAAGCACCATCAATCCTGCAGTGAACCAAGGTGCTTCTCAAAGCCTATCGTGGACCATTGGACCCTTGGAGGTGCTCCCTCCCATTCCACCATCCCAAGTAGCTTCTAGCGGCATCATGTCATGTCATATCCCCATGTCAGAAGAACATCTCCGGAAACACCCCCGAGCTTTCCCCACAAGGTGGAGACCCCCAAGTTATGTTTCTTAGTTTATCATCCCATGAAAACTACTTCGATATATCACCAACAAAAACCATAGTGAACTTGGAGTTATGTGGCCAACTTTGCGTTTTCGTAAACGGGGGCACCACCTTGTAGGGGGATGGGATTCACCAATAACTCTGGTGTATATTAAAGCGGTAAATCATATGTTATGAATCCCAACTGAATATCCACGGATTAAGCTTTCCCCAAAATCCCCCGTTTCCACAACGGAGGTGTTTTGGGCTCCCCCCCGGTGGGCACCGCGCCTATGGCCGGAAGCAGCCACTCCTGGTGACTGGGCACCAGCTCCGCAGGGATCACGGTGAAGTGCATCGGGGCCTTCTGGAACTCCACACCGTCGCCTGCCGCGGTGCCACGGTGATTTTAAGGCTCGAAAGTCATGGCTTAACTATTGAAATATAGTGGTAATATATGTTTTTTTCCAGGCAAGTGACTCCAATAACTATGGTTTATGACACGCAAATACCTATGGAACTGGATGGTTCATACTGTAAGTATCTACAAGGTGGTGCCCCCAAGATAGCTAAGTTGGTTTACAACTCTAATAACTAGGACTTATGGTAGATATACCAGTAGTACCGCACAAGGCGGTGGCGGAAGTTTCAAAAATAGGAAACCTATAGGAGAGATTGGTTGTTGTGAATCAGGGATGGCAGAGCGAATCCACTGATGGACCGAAAGGTGCT
>Ga0126342_10010501_pt1 | contig 16567 bp, 12 predicted proteins | sample Cyp1metagenome_FD_92528 | JGI IMG/M metagenome (GOLD analysis project Ga0126342, IMG submission 92528) | Coral microbial communities from Lord Howe Island, Old Settlement Bay, Australia - Cyphastrea 1 metagenome | ecosystem: Host-associated > Invertebrates > Cnidaria > Coral ... | reverse complement strand
TCTCTTTGCGCAACATGTGGGGTTGAACTCCCCTGATTTCATTTTTGCATTTTGGGGGTCAGTAGCCTGGGTGCCCTTGATTTCATTTTATTTTTCAGGGGTTCAACCCCATTTGGGTGCACCGCAAGGGGATATATTATATTATATTATATTATATTGTATTATGTTATATTATATTGTATTATATTATATTATAGAGGTTGAAACAAGTGCTGCTACATGTGAAAAAGTGGCGAAGTCGCTTGGCCTTCTGAAGCAATGACCTTGCTGCTGGGCCAAGCTTTTCTAGTGGGTGGTGATGAACGGAAGCGTTTCTTGGTTGCATGTTTGCCGCATTCATGCACTACTACTTCTAGTATTGAACAACTTTTGCAACACACTCTCAGTGAGTGGCCGGAAGAAAGTCTAAGGTTGTTCGAACCATGTATTTAGATATGATATAGGTATGTTCGGCTCAGACCTTGTTTGTGCAATTCCAAGTGATTAATGAATTTTCATTAATTAAGGTGTTGTATGACCTTATGATGCCTTTTGTTGTTTGTGAACATTGATGAGATCTAGTTGAGAATTCAAGCAGACGTACTTGTCCAAGCAGCAATCTCCAATCCTCAGCCAAAAGGGAAAATGTTGCAGTAAAGCATCAGTACTAAAATTCAAGACGTTTCATGATCAGTTTGCACCTTTTTTTGATGGGACGCCTCTGTTTTGCATGTGAAGATCTATAGAAACCCCCAAAAGATAGAACAGTAAATTGTCACTGTTTCAGTACAATTATACCTGTCTAATTCTTTTGGGTTGCTAATGTTATCCCCGTTGTAATTTTAAATTATATACATGGGTTTGTTTGAGAAAAGGGTGTCCCATGGTATCCAAAAATTGTCATGTTAATTGCATACACCCATAAGAGTTATATATTACCACTAAAATAGAGTACTCTAGTGGCATGTGACTACACTTAACCTATGTCTATCCTTAAAAGAGGCTTGCAACATATATCCCTATATGGATCCAGACACCTCCTGACAAGCTACTGAACCCCCCAAATCACCCAACAACTTCCTAAGAAGATATGGCTGGATCCATAGTGCCATAGGCTAATTTATATCCGTGATCAATATCTTGTTGGGTATGGGTCAATAGATACATTTTTAGTGGGTTATTCACATCCATAAATCCCAGCTATTTTGGGGTTCACTAGGTACCAGGGTTTTGACCCATCCCCTGGTTCTACAAGTTCTACATATCGAACTTCCATGACGCTCGAGGTCGCGGTCCCGGAAGATCGGCTGCAGAGCTTCCGCGGGGCTCTCCAGGAGAGCTGGAGCAGCGACGCGGCCGATGGAGCCTCGAAACCCATGGCGCGGATGTATCACAGACGACAGGTGGGCCCGGCAGGGCCCGGCAGATGATAAGATAGGGATTCCTTAAAAGTTGGAGATGTCATTGGGGATTTCCTGGGACATATATATATAGATATCTTCAACAATATGATGCAAGATGATCAATGGGTTTGTTTGAAAATAGGTGAAACTGAGGTATATAACCCAATATTGGATCGTTCATCATTGTTTCCCCATTCAAATAGGCACCCTGGGGGTAACATGTTTGGGCTTTGAGCCCGATGTGAAAATGATGACGCGTGATATCGCGTGATACCTTGGTGATGGGATGCAATCCGCACCAGCACCACAATGTCCCAAGGGTTTGCACATCTTTGCACTCAGCGCGCCCACAGAAAAAAGCAGACATAAATTTCCGTTGTTTGTGAAATGTAGTAATGACATATCAAATGATGGTCAGTCAGGGGAATCATTGCGATGTCACCCCCACTATTTCTTCCAGGCTTATGGTCCATGCCTGGTTGAAACCTGAAGAGGTGGGGAAGCTATTCTTCTTTGATACACTCATGGTGGACCCCATGTCTAAGGAATCTGGGCTGCTTAGGAGCAATGTCTCGATCCTGCTGTGTCTGATGATGAGCGTTTTCATCACATAAATTAGTGGACATGTTGTGCGTCAGGGTCCTGGGCTTCCTAGATGGAGAGACAAGGGAAGCCGCGAAGCTTTTTGACAGTTTCATGCATTAGATGAAGGAATTCCCTACTGAGTAGTATCATTATAGCCTATCAAAATCTATCAAAGACCTGATTTTGGGCCGCTTCTGGGCAATATTTTGTAGTGTAAATGCTGATAGGCGTCCAGCACTGCCTCATGTACTTAATTTATTAACTCAATATATTAATATGTATCAATATGTATCAATATGTATCAATATGTATCAATATGGTCGTTGTGTAATCCTGGGTTTGGTAGTCTTGGACGTTGTGAATAGCCAGATCAGTTAGTTGGCCGGAGCCACAGCAACTGGTGTGGCCATTTTTTCTCAGGAATCCTTCCTGGTAGAGCTGGTTTGTTGCAACGATAGCGGGCGTTGCAGGGATGGCTTTGAAAGCCACATCGAAGATGGGGCAGCCTGGATCATGGAACAGAAAGGTTGCGGGAAACCCTTCAATTGGAGGTAAAACATGTAAATACCAGGATTTCATATCAGATTGTCCTTTAAACCAATCCAACTTGAGTAATGTTGGTAATGTGAAATTACGATAAATTACGGCAAGTATTGAGACATCAACGGGATCAAGCACAGACTTGCACACTTATGTTATAAGCAGCAATCAGTTGTTTCTGAGGTCACTTTAGCAGTCTTGCCTTTGTATCATTGCGTGATGAGCGACGCTAAGTAGTTACTCCGTGAAGATAATTCAATGATGTGAAGGAGGGAAGGCTTCATTGAGGTACAAGTGCTGCATTTTCAAAGGGAGACGCACGCATTTTCGCATGACCACTTGAGGCATTGAAGGATCTACGCCCGGGTGACGTGCTGGTGACTCGCCGGTCCCAAGATTTACATCTTATATATTATCCCTATAGCTAGCCTACAGCCATTTCTTAACACTCGTTATACAGTGTATATATATATAGATAGATAGATATTATACAAATATGTAGATCCACGTAATTTGATTCCACCATTTCCTCATTTTTTCACCACGCTGCCAGGAACTCCTGGCAGCCCAAGTGGCTGCGGAGCGTCCCAGGGCCCCATGCCATGTGGCCTTGCGAGTCTTTCGCCTGCGGCGCAGCGAAGCGTGGAGTGAACTCTTTGGAACGGCGGAAGGTGCCTGAAACCAGGTGGATGTAGGTATCCGGTGGGAAACTATGGAAAGCAGTTCCCATAAGGATCCATGTATGGTATATATGCTAACATTGGGGGTATATTGATGGCAAATGTGACCATATATAGCATACATGGATCCTATGGGGTTGGATGTAAGTGGGAAACTATGGGAAACTCTCGGAAAATATATGGATCTATATATGGATCAATATGGGAAAACATGGCGGGGGAACTCAACTTTCGATGGAACATATGGGGGGTTCTAAAGGCATGCGGGATCCCCAAGTCGCCAGGGCTTTTATTTAGTACACTAATTTGGTCTAATGGCTTGGATGATTTGGGGTAACCTCATTTTAGGAAACCTCCAGCTGGAAGTTGGTTTATAAATGTCATTTTAGATAGATAGGTAGATTGGACGGATGGATGGAAGGAGGGATGGATGGATAGTTGTATTCACAATATACCCTCCGGTAAACTAACATAACTATATGGAAAATCACCATTTTCAATGGGTAAATCCACTATAAATGGCCATTCTCAATTAGTTTACCAGAGGGTACTCGTACATGAACTAATTGCTGTAGTCACAACCCGTATGCTTATCCCAGTACCTTTGGAGGCCCCTGGTAAAGGGTGGAGTGAAATGGCCCGGGCTTGGAGTTTTCTAACCGCCGGCAACAGTCGCAGAGGGAATGTCATGTCAAAAACATTTGTTATCCGGTATGTTGGTTGCATCTCGTATTTGTTGGTTAAAGCCTGATTTTTTTGCTGTTTGACATCTCAATATTTGGCTAGTGGCTTCAAGTGTGTTTCAGCTTCAGTTTACATTCATGGGATGGTGTTCTCAACTGACTGTATGGTGGCTCAACCGCCAGCCAGATCCTCAAGTTTTCTCAAATCCCTTTATGCAACTGCTGAAATGTTCAAAGTTCATGATTATCATGCGGTAGATTGTCCATGGTTTCCCTGCGAAAATGATCTACAAGGGGTGGATGTTCCACATCTATGTTAGTTTACTGATTTTACTGGAGGGGAACTGCCTTAATTAGATGATTTTCTCAGTGTCTTGCTGATATTAAGCACCTATCTCGTCAACAATTCCCGGGCTATTGGCGGCTGTATCAAGCCTGAGCCATGGGGATTTCGATCCCGCGGTGGGTTCGTTTAATGGATGATGCAGCCCGATGCGGCAACGATAGTTTGATAGTCATATTATTGTACCATCTGGTAAACAGCCACATAACTATGGAAAGATCCAGCATGTTCAATGGGAAAATCCACTATTTCTATGGCCATGTTCAATAGCTATGTTAAATTACCAGAGGGTATTGCTTCGATTGCGTATGAGCACGTTAGGTTCCACAGCATATGATTTACATATGTTGACGCTAAACCCTTCATCAGATGGAGTTTGCAAGATTGGGAGATTCACTATTGCTCCTGCATGGTGGATAAGGAGGTGCCTGTGAGTGCTGAAGGAACAAATGCCATGAGCTCTCAAAGGCATAGACACCACAGAAGCATGATAGTGTTGCTATAGGATGCTATAGGTATCTTAAACTACCATCCAGCAAACTAACACAGCTATGGAACATGACCCATTTATAGATGAAAAGAAAAACATTAAAATGGCGATTTTTCCATAGAGTACCAAAGGGTATGAGTACCCCTCTTGTGCACCTTTCACCGCAGTCATGTGACAAGCACCACCAGGAAGTGTTGCCAAGCCAGACTGGATGCCAGCAAAGTATGGATTCCACCGGCCGGTCTTCCACGACTCGGTAAATCAGTCTTGGTTCGACCAGATGGATGCGAAACAGCTGCAGAAGCGTGATGAGAAGCGACAACTGATGCGAGATGAGAAGATGAAAGCTCAAGGTTGGCTGCTGACGGTTTGACGGTTCTTGCTGATAGACATGAGTAGAGATGGGAAACATATGTGCCATGATTAAAACCTGGCGCGTTTTCCCGGAAGAGAGGATGGCCATCAATCCATTCATAGGGATTTATAAACCACTATCAGGAATACCGTTATTGCATGGATGACCACGCCACATATATCATGATTTGACCATGGCACATATAGTCGGTGGAGAGAGAGCCAGACCACGGCCAGTTTGACGCACTCTTTTGCGCAGGATTGGAAGCGGTTCCCGAAATAATTTGCACGTTTCTTGGGTGCATGGATGCCATTTCATCGCGACGTTAGTCTTTATGGCAAGCATGGCAGAATGGTGACAGAGAACCAGAGATAAAGACAGATAGGCAGAAGGTTAAAAGGAGAAAAGGTAAGAATCATGCAAAGTTGTTTTGGGCACGGCGGTCTACCGACAACATCCGAAAACAGCCCATACGGATACCCACTTTGACCATTTGAAATTTGTCATTTCAAGTAAAGGATGCGCGATGATACACCGACACCAAAGTGAAGCTGGTGTGACATCAGGCGCATCAAAAAACCTGCAGGATGAATCAACATGAGCAATGCACGCCCAACCCCGGTTGGATGGTGAAAAATGTGTATCGAATCCAGCGATGAGAATAAAAATTGCTGTTTTAACCAGCTGTTTTAATGTTTGGCTTGGAACATTTATTTTTATTTTCCATATATTGGGAATAATCATCCCAACTGACTTTCATATTTTTCAGATGGGTTCAAACCACCAACCAGAAACATGTTTTGATCCAATCCATTAAAACAGAGGTGTCACTTTTTCACCTGCCAAGGCCGGAATGTGAAGCGAAGAAAACCTCTGAGGCCTGCGTCATATCGTCATTTTGTGTCTGAAGGGAAAGTATGGGAAAGCCAAGATAACATGAAATAACATGAAATTAGCGAAATACCTGTGATTCCGAAGCACTGCTGGCTCTTGCCGCTTTGCTTTGGCGAGTCCCTGTTCTGCAGTTGGCATATTTCAGATTATCTAGGTAGGCGCCTTCAGACTTTTGAGCACGACTTCACCAAACAGAGAAATGCACAGCCACTGTTCTCAGGCCGTACTGTTGTCAACTGAAGATACTTTGCAATGGCGTTGGCGGCATTTGCAAGATTTTTGTGCGTTTTTGTGTGACTCCGGTCCCGCATGCTTCCCACTACCACCAGTCCCTAGTTGCAAATTGGCACAGGAATGGTTAAGACTTTGGAGGCTTTCAAAGTTGAAATCCATGCCTCACCCGGGGACATCAACAATGGATTGTAGCTGGATCCCATAGGGTCCAATGAACCACGGACCACCCACTGCTTCCCACAGGCTGCCTCCCATGACCGGTGGATCTCCTCACTACGCCATCCATGTGCAGTGGTGCAGTGTCACTTGCCTCAAGCAGAACGACTCGCGAAGTATTTGGATGGGAAACTCGGCCGACATATGAACTGATGGAACTTGGAATTGCAGCCCACCATGGAACTGATGTCAGAACTGCTTGGCTGTGTACCACCACCACCACCACCACCACCACCATCAGCATCATCATCATCATCATCATCAGCAGCAGCAGCACCATTCCCAATCATGGTCCTCCTTATCATCTTCAGTATCGCCCCGATCGTGCTTCTGCTGTTGTTGTTGTTGTTGTTGGGCGAAACGTGTTCACGCATAGTTTGTTGCCCTTCCCAGTGCTCGTTCCAGTTTACGCGAGGAGAATATTGTCGCCCTGCACAAGAGACAGGCCACGAACTTCTGCTTGCCTTGTCGGGTCAGTTGTGCAGTCTACGCACGCAAAATCCATCAAAATCCACCTGACATGCCTGCCCAGTTGAGCCAGAGATCTCCACTTGCATTGTCACTCCATTGCTTTGAAAGTAACTCATGGGGAAAGTTGCAGTCTGGGCTGTCCATCTCAGAGCAGCAAACCCACAGATGTCCACTGCGCTCCGCTGGGAGGCTGGTGATGTTGTACCAAGAAGCTGGGGAGAGTGAGGAGATCAGTGGACGGTTGAAAGAAGGGCATTTGCATTCCATTGTCCAAAGGATCTACCTGTTGAACACGCGACAAAAGGCCACCAGCCTCAGAAACTTGGTGAAGGGATTGGGTGGAACTGGACAAGTTTCAGAGGCATTGGAGCCAAAAATTGGGATAAAGTTTCAGAGCGCTTTTGGTTGGCTTTGACGTGTCCTTTGTTGCCGGGTGATCCGAAAAACATTGCGATCTAGGAGATTCCTCCAGAGACTACTTGACGCAGATTCTGGGACCCTGCGGGCCACGCCACTTCGCTTCCTGCGAATTTGGCACTCCGAAAACATCGCTGTGGGAGTTTCTCCGAAGGGCTCGCAACTTCATGTCCTTTCCACGTGAGCTGGAAGAGACCTTGAGAACTGGCAGCCAGAATCAGGTGATAGGTGGTAGAGCCAAAATGTATCAAAATCTGGTCTCCTATACCTAAGTGGATCGATTTCGGCCGTTTTAGTGATGAAAGAATCAAGCATGCTATGTTGGGCTGCACTGTATTCAGACAAGCCAACATTTCTATAAATTGTCTCACTTTGATTGCGTGCGCGCTTGATACAAGATGGATATGTGGCTTACTCTAGGATGGACATGGGCCCATCAAATCTTCCATTGGCAGAAAATATTTGGCAGGTGCTCTACCGGCTCTACCGCAGACACTACTCACACAGAGTTGTTTGTTGGGCTCCATTGTTTTCAAACATTCCTGGTATCCTGGGGTGACTGGCCAAACATTCCTGGTATCCTGACACCTCCAAACATTCCTGACACCTCAGTCCGTGTGACCGGCCAATTCCTCAGGAAACCTCTCATTGATGGAACTCCATGGGCTATGGAATTTGGCACAAGGCCAACTGACAACGGCTACAGCGTCAGCTCTGGAGACAAATTTGATGCCTTGATCCTGCCGAAGGATAGGTGTGATACCATCGTCTACGCTGATGGCTTGCTTCCAAGCACTTGATTTAGTTCGCATGGGGTTGTCTTTTCAGTTCAATCTGACATATGGATACATATGGAAGATCATGGAAGTGTAATTCAAACACATCAGGGCTAAACTTCAAGATCTCCAAGTCCAAGTTTATGTTTATTCTATGTGACAATTACACTTGTTTTCGTGTGCATATATATTAATATAGTATTATATTGTAATGTAGAACCATCTAATGCAACTTAAGCCAACTTACCACAATGTATGGTAACCTTATGTTATGCCACTTCAAGCTATGTTATATGTGTGTATGCATGTGTGCATTGCTTGTTTAAAGTAAAACTTCGGTGCAACCGAAGCATCCGGGAACATGGATCCCATAGCTTTCCACTGAGGTTTTGGTGGACGACAGACTCGCCGCGCACCATCATTCCCTCCAGGGACAGCAGGATGGTGCCAAGTGGAGCATATTGGAAGCTGTTGGAAATCATCGATCGCTACAGCCCTCGAGATTCTCGAGATGGAGTTGTTGCCGTCACTTGTCGTTGATTGCTGCCCCAGTTTATTAAAAAACATAAGGGGGTGGTAACGGGTAGTAGCAAATGTCCATAGAAATCCCATTGATCACTATTTTGGGAGCACCTCCCCCAATTAATTAATAGTTAGTCGGGGTTAAATTGTCCGGTTTGACATTATACTGTAGTTGTTGTTCTTATTTTTGACGTGGTTGAGGTTGATGAAGACTTGGACAATGACAAACAATCTCACAAGGGAGGCAACAAAGAGCTGCTGGAATCTTGGCATCACGTCAAGGCAGGTAAGAGGGTGAGCTTCAGGCCTGTGACAGCCTGTGTATCCTTCTCCGAAGTTGGATGCATCCCCTTTAGCAGTTCCTCTCCTTTTGCAGGGGTTGACTCGGACCCTGATTCCATCTTATGAATCATGATCACTGATGAATCATGATGTCCTGGAAGAGCAGTTGCTTTATATAGTCATTTTGATTTGGAAGTGACAAGATGCGTCATGGCAGATGGAGGACATGTCTTTACAGGGCTCATTTTAAGCCATTGACTCTTCCAGATCAGCAGGATAGGCTACCCCAAAATCCTATTCTTTATCATCATGTCATCATTTGTCCAATATATAAAGGGATCATTTTTGGGGCACCCCTATATTCAGGAAAAAAACATATGCGTCTTCAAAGGTTTCAGCCTGGCTCACTTCACTCCCAGCCATGAAGCCTGGCTTATAGCAAAACAGATCCCCAAAAAGAACAACCAAAATCATGAACAAGTACTTCATTGCTTCTATAATTGTTCTATCTTCAAATACTGGTGTATAATGGTGTATATATACCCGTATATATTGTATAATATTGTACGTATAATTCACTTGTCCAGTTTTGTTAGGCCTTACTATGCCTATCTAGTCTAGTCGATTCTGTTCTGTTCTCTTGTTCTATTCTATTCCATTCTATTCTATTTCTATTTTGATTCTAGTTTTCTATTCCATGGAGAATTCTATGCTATGCTAGTCCATTCTATGCTATGCAATTTCCATTCTATTCTATGCTATTCTTTGCTATTCCATTCTATTCCAAACTATCTATCTATCCATCTATCCATCCATCCATCCATCCATTCAAAATTCCAACGTTGTAAAATTTTGGTCCTGGTGGATCTTAAAGCCGTAATTGTTCAGAAAAAGCATGCGTAAAAAAAGTTTGCACACTTTTGCTTTCTTAAGATATACCATTTATCACATCTATCTCAAAACCATCAAAAACCCACGCCAACAGACCCCACCAACCCCAGCCAGCCACGCCTTACCCTCTGGTAATTTAACATAGCCATAGCATGCCATAGCTATTCAAAATGGCTGTAGAAATAGTTGATTTATATACCTATCCAAAATGGAGGATTTTCCAGTTCGCCACGTTCGTTTACCAGAGGGTATATTATTATCCCATCATTATCCCAGGTTCATCCCAATTAAACCATAGTAAACCATAGTAAACCATAGTAAACCCATTAAACCACCATTGATTACCGGTGCCCAGGATCTCTACAGCCAGCGTTCTTTGGCTCTGGATATCGGTGCGTCGCCCGGTGGCTGGTCATACTGCCTGGCCAAGGAGCTGAAGACAAAAAGAGTCATCGCCTGCGACCCTGCGGCCTACATGTGACTGGTGCTGTAAGGGAAGATGGTAGGATTTGATTGGGGAAAAACATATGAATTCTTATGGATTCTTAGGATTCCATGGGGAAACTATGGGGGTTCAACTTGATTCAACTGGGAACATGGTGATTCAAGTGGAAACAATTCGTAGTTGAGGAGAAAATTGTAGTTTTTAAGCGGCAGGATTGAACCAGCTAAAAGTTCGGATTGAACGCCAAAGTCTAGTTGGGATTTCACCGGCAATTGAAAATGTTTTGGAGATGGTGTTGCACTATTTTTTGTATCCCAATATGTTTGCATCAATGTTTCCATTTCTGGTTGCTGGGAAATTGGTTTCGGGCCGTGGGACACAGAAATGTACAAGAATGTAGAAACATTGGAACTTGGTTTCCTGTACAAGATAGGAAACCATTTCCCGAGACCCGGTTTTGTTTGTGATGGTTTCTTGGCCACAAAAGGCTGGTTGATGTTCGGAGGGGGAAATCAAGCAATGTCATGAACCACTGTGCTGGTGAACCAGCAATAATTTCCAGCTCATAAATTCAGGAAGTGTTTGAGAGAGAAGATGTGGATTTTCAGAAGATTTGGCTGAGGTTTTTGAGGGATACACTGGTAGTATTAAGGCTTATTTTTAGGGATGCGAAAATATTGGATCTGAGATGAAACGAAAATAACAAAGTTGGAGACGTGTTGCGGCAACTCAATGGATTTGGAAGCCTTGTTCAGACGTAAGCTCCCCCAGAACTTGAGCGACTGGATGCGACTGGCTTGTGACAGCTTGTGGTTTCAAACTGTTTCAATTCTGTTTATCTATTTCATCATTGTATTTTTATATATATATATGATTATATATATATTATTGTAACAAATTGCACATATTTTTGGAAAGGTTTGACACGTGTGTTGATGTTGGAGCCACCCAGTAGATCAAGTTGAGCCCAGCCCAGGCCCCCAATCCCCCAGCCTGGGCCACGTCCAGTCCGCTTTTCAGGCATCCGGTGGTTCGAAATCTCCAGGTTGAAGCAGTTCGCGAAGAGTTCCTGAAGGATTTCACATCGGAGGAGGTCAAGGAAGATGCGAAACATTTGAAGCACCTGGGATGGCAGTGGCAGGGCAGCAGGGCAGCTGCTTCTGCGCCCCTGGGCCCCTGGCCAGGCATTTGAACGAGACCTCGGAAACCTGGAGGAGTGAAGCCAAGCAATGCGCCTTGGCCATGGGGCGTTCCCGGGATCAGGATGGTTCTGGTGCCCGACAGATTCCATGGATGGAGGGCTTGCAGGCACTTGGAGGGGTATTTTTATTTGTTTATGACTATTTATGACTGTTTATGTTTTCGGAGCTCTGTTGTCGCGGAATACTGCTTGTGACATCTTGTGACCGATTTACCAAGCTCATATTATATCCTTGTCTGAAGATGTCTGAAGTATGTTCAGCACAGGTGTGAACATCGTCAATATGTTGGGTAAGTGAATTGGATGGTTGTTTCATGTGGGTGTGTGATTCCAATTGGTTTGTATCATTTTCAGTGGGGTGGCTCAACCACAAACCGTTCTAGATTTGCAATGATATGTTGGGCATTGTTTGGCACACCACTGGGTCACTTTGCATAGCATCACAATGGGCACAGATGAATCTTGGGATCAGCAGGGTTTGGACACCATAAACGTCCCATTCAGAAAATTCCAAAGAACACACATCACTGCAGAAGTCCACATCAGTTATTTTCATCCAATGCCACACGGCAAAGAATTGACATCCCTGGAACATCCCTGGAACCATTTTCATCCCTGGAATTCATGGAGATTCATGGGGCCGGGGGCTCCAGGAATGGTGTTTCACCACTGGCAGAGAATTCCCCAATGGCTTTCTCCAGCAGTCCTTTCAGATTTTCAGGTGGCCAAATTTGCCACTGGCGAATGCGGGGGCATGACGGCTTGCAGAAGCTGAAAGCGGAAGAGTTGAAGTTGTCCCTTTTTGTATGTGACATGCACCGTGGCTGACGAAGTTGATGGGCCATCTGGATTCAATGGATTTCAATGGGGATATGTCGAAATTGAAGACTTAAGGTACCAGACTCAACGGGTCCTTTGTAGTATTGTTATGTGTTCACTTTCAGACTGGTGTGGTGGACCTAGACTTTGACCCAGACCATGATGACTGCATGGGCTGAGCTCCAAGGAACGATGACCTGGAATCCTCCTGCGAATTGCTCTATCGAGTTTTCAATGAGAAGCTCTACGAGCCACCCTGTGCCTTGGAAAACGTACATATTGTAGTTGGAAGCTAGTGAATTTGCAAACCCACTTGGTTTATTTACAAATCCACTTGGTAAACCAGTTGAAATGGAAGTTGATAAATCATGATAAATCCATGTGTTTCACTTTCCCGTTGACATATCTGCAGTTCCTGGAAATCAAAGATCTTTGGATATTTTGGATCTTGCTGTGAAGGTTTGGCGGTGGTCACCTTCAAGCTGCTTGGATCATCATCAGTTTCCCAATTTGGGGGATATTTGGTGGTATAGCCCATTTTCAGACTCATCTATTTTATTCATTGAGCTTTGTTGGGCTGCTCGCCATGCTCAGGAACACCTGCAAATCAAAGTCTGAGTTCCAAGCAAGGAAGCGCGTGACCTGTCATTTATTCCAGACTGGATCTGCTCACCGGCATGTCCGATACTAGCACACGGCACATGATGTTGACCGTTGCGATACTTGAATACTTCGATATATTTCGATATATACAACAATATACTATAGGCTATATAATGATATATGCTATATGATATATTTATAATATATATATATGTGTGTGTGTGTCTGTGGGATATGGATAGTTATATATATATATTAATATATATATATGTGTGTGTGTAAGGATTCCTGTTCAGGTGTGTTTGTAATTTGATTTGTATAGATGTGATACACTGCACATACAGCATAAATATTCACACATACCATCTAGTAGGTTAGTATATATTAAAGTATATTGAAGAGAGAGGGACCCTACCCTACTTACACACAAATAAACACACATATACATATACATATACATATACATATACATATGCATATACATATATATATATGTACATACATACATACATACTTACACACACATTCATAAACACACATATATATATATATATATATATATGTATATTGTCCATAGGTTATATGTATTGGGTCATATTTTCACCAACTGTCCCGGGAGGCGATGATCCAGAAAATCCTCAAGGATGGAGTCTTGACGCAGCTGCAGGAGCTTCACCTCTTTGCCAACACACGCGCCGCGGCAACGGCGACGACGGCGACATGTAGAGTTGACCCAGGTCACAGGAGGTTTCCTATGGGGGTACCCCGTGTTTCATCCATGGATGACCAGTTTAGTATTGAAAGCCATGGTTAACTTGGGGAGTCCTCGATTTCAGGAAAACCTCCAGATGACTTTCTCGAAGAAGTTGGTTTCTCGAAAAACGGACGTCTTTCGAAGGTTCCCAAAATCTCCGGGATGTGACTCTCATCATTTCCCAATTTTCCCCATGAAAATTGGGGATGAGCTGCCCCCGATGTCGAAGCCACAGGGCCAAATGTGTCAAGGTATGGAGACGACCATCGTGGGCCAAATGCTGTGAACGCCATAGATTTCGGTCACGGGCGCCCCGTGCAGATGGAAAAGGACAGCTGCGACAGCCGGGATGAGTTGAAACAACATGATAGAACCACCCAGAAGAGCATCAGGGTGGGGGAAAGATAAATCTGCGCGGTAGCATCAGAACCAAGGCTATTTGTCGGCAGTTGCTGCCTGCTGTTCATCCCTTTCCATTGTGCCATTGGACTACTCGTATTACTCGTCACCGAAATGGTGATATTCTGTGTGCACTTTCTGCCATTGCAACTCGAGTTTGCCAGATGGTATGATCTGATTTTTCAACTGGTCCTATTTCATCCTATTTCACCTGTACCATCCATTACCATCCGGAAAAAAAAGGTATCATTTGGGCCAAGTTGATGCACCGTTTCTCAGGTTTCTGCATTTCCATGGTTCGGGTCATGTGCTCCAGCAGAAGAGGGAGAACCACACTACCTGTCCAGGTGCGGTTGGGACCGGTTGGGAAATGGAGAGGTGAATTTGATGGAACAAATGCTGGAAGAGGGTGCCTCAATTTGGAATGTTCGGTACAAATATGTGTGACAGAAAGCTTGTTCCTACTCAGTGCTATTGATGTCAAACTCTAAGAGTCAACCCCTTTTCGAGTTTGTACTTCTTCTTGCCGCACTGCAACCCGCAACTCGCCTGCAGGTTCCTCTATCCCTGGCAGTTTGCAGTCCCAAGTCACGTCGTTCAGGACATGACCTGCATCGATGATCAGCTGTGAACGACCTGCATCCATTCCATGCAGTCCATGCTTTCGGCAACCTTGGGTGTTGCTGGTTTTTAGTGAGAGTCTCGCGCTAGATCCTGAATTAGATCCGGATACATCATGTTACTTAATGTCACACTGTGTGATGCAAGGTAATGCAAGAAATCTAAGTGAGACAGTGTCATCCCTTGCCACGATTCGGTCATGAAAGTCTTTTGGCAACGAACCCATCAGTGTGGCTCAAGCCTTTAAGGGCGTAGACGGAGCCACTGATCTCCGTTTGATGAAGCAGTTTTCGTGAGTGCTGTGGCGTCAACAGAAGTTCTTTATCACTGGGACGGAAGAGTTGATGTCCCGCAATGATTTTTGGAAGTGGCTGCCAGTTCTCTACATGTGGGGCACCATTTTGTTTCTCTACCTGACCTATGTCTTTCAGCACTGCATACCACGCATGCAACTGGAAGTTGGGCCCGATCTGGTAAACTCCAGTGTTCGGGCCCGTGGTCAGTGGGAGACGGTCGTGGTGAATTGCATCACTGCCATGTTGGTCCTTTGCTATGCACGTGCAATGTGCACAAGCCCCGGGACAATCCCCAAAGATCGGAACTGGGACTATCAGACTGAGGACTTGTTAAGTTATTTGCCAGCTTTTCCCAGCTTCATCAAAGAGAAGAAGAGGAGTGGAGACAGGCGATACTGCAAGTGGTGCAGCAAATACAAGCCTGACCTCACTCACCATTGCAGAACTTGCAAGCGGTGCATTCTAAAGATGGACCATCACTGCCCATGGATGTACAATTGTGTTGGCTTCTTCAACTACAAGTATTTCTACCTGCTGCTTCTCTATAGCCTGCTCACTCTCCTCTTTATCATCGTTACCATGGCAGAGACCGTTGAAAGAGTGATCGACATCCCTACTCCCTTTCTCACTCGATGCATCCTTTTCTTCGCAGAGACTCTGGCCGTCGTGTTGGCCTTCATAGTCTCGCTGGGTTTCGGTTACCATACTTACCTCCTAACCAATGCCATGAGCAACATCGAGTTCTGGGAACAAAATGATCCAAACTCAGATGTCGAGCACAAGGTAACTCCGGGATTGTACAACCTCGGTTTCTACAGGAACATCAAAGCGTCTTTGGGCGACCAGATCTTGCTGTGGTTCCTTCCCCTGAACCCTCCTTCTGGCGACGGTATCTACTTTTCTTCAAGCGAGGAGGGCTACCAAAATCGTCCTTACGAAGACTTAGAGGTCACTAAGACCATCAGAAAGGACAAAGGGAGTACCAGACGTATGGAGAATGAGATTTGCGGCAAGCTCCACCAAGAAAATGAAATCTGCTAGGATGGGCCAGCCCAAACCGAACCTTCATTTTTTCTTCGGCCATCTTATAGCACAATCATACTGAATCCAACCAACGTTGTTTGGGTACTGAATGTGCTGAATAGTGGCCCACTGATGATGCCAAGCACTTCACATTTGATCCGCAGTTGGCATTTTCGCAACAGCTGAATCCTGCTCCGAACAGGGGCATGAACAAGACATGAGCAGTAAAAAGGACTACAGAAATGCCGTGACCCATAAGTTATTTTGCAGGCATCCACGTATGGTATATTTATACATCCGTGCCTGCTATATGATTCGGAATTATCATACCTATATATATATATAGATATAGATATTATATAATTATATAAATATATATATATATAATTGTGGCTATATAATCCAGGATGCCTGATGTAGTCATAGCTATATACAGATTGACAATTATAGACAAGTAATGATGAAGTAATTTTATCATTATAAAGATGTATCCTATCTCATATATCCTGTCTTGACATTATAATATATATATATGGGTATGGGTCAATACCTATAGATACATTTTTAGTGGGATGAACATCCATTTACCAGCTATTTTGGGGTTCACTAGGTACCAGGGTTTTGACCCATCCCCATATATATATA
>Ga0126342_10010500_pt1 | contig 16569 bp, 17 predicted proteins | sample Cyp1metagenome_FD_92528 | JGI IMG/M metagenome (GOLD analysis project Ga0126342, IMG submission 92528) | Coral microbial communities from Lord Howe Island, Old Settlement Bay, Australia - Cyphastrea 1 metagenome | ecosystem: Host-associated > Invertebrates > Cnidaria > Coral ... | reverse complement strand
CCCTGCGGTGGACAAATGGTTTCGCCTGTGCAATGAATGAAGGTGGACCTTAGAAGATTCCATGTGGATAATCAGGATTGGTCATGTCAGGATGTTCGAACATGTCAAGTTGGAAACTCTCATAATGGGTTAATGATTGAGAATGATGGTTATAGTCGTATGACTAATCCAATGATTGAGAATTGCGATTATCAATGGCTAGATGGACAGCATCAATGGTTGGGATGGTGTAATGTTCTCATGGTTAATCCAATAATTGTCTGGAAAAATATGCAAATGTTGTAAAATATTAAAATATGTAATCTAGTATAATATAATCATAATTAAAATATGTGTCTGGAAAAAAACTGGCCAGCCAGGTGCCTTTGGGCACCTGGCTGGCATATCCTTGATGGGTGCTTTGGATACGTTTCTATCAACCCTGGATGAATCAAAAATTTGTGTGACAGGAGTTATATAAAGTTATATAGACATATCTTATTAACTATATTAGACATGTGTGTTAGGAGTTATATATCCATCTATATGTTAAGATTAATTAACTATATATCTTATTAATTTGTATATGTTTTACCTTGAAGATCAGACGTTTTATGGATCAGATATCACCTTTGGTCCACCATCATCCCCCTAGTGTCATGCGCTCATAGCAAAACACCCAATTTTGCATCCAGAATTTTCGGCTCAAGAATTTTCAGCCATACAATTCCATACTCCATGTACCATCATATACCATCATATACCATCCAGATCTCTCTTGCTACCGCACGTCCAAGTCTTCAAGTGCCTCTCTCCCCACTCCACTTGAATCAACGCCGAGGCGATGAAATAAATCGCCGTAGCAATGGCTACTCCGGTCACGCGGTCACGCAATTTCTTGTCCCCTCGCAAGGAGGAGGGGATTGCTGTACTTTAGAGTTACATGGGATACATGGGTGTATCTGAACATGTGCGGAAAAAACAAAACTAAATGATCAGTTTTCCTATCAAAAATGCCATGTTAAGAGTATGTCAGCATGGTAAAACCCCATTTTCAAACAAACCCACATCCCAAGAGTGCAGTTGTGAAGCATCCGTCAAAAATGAGGGAAAAATATGTGGATCAGCGCTCCCCGCAATTTCAGATACGCGACAACACTGATTCCAAATAGGATAAGTTTGGATTGCGAGATGTTGCGTGGGCGCATTGGATTATATAAATCATCATGTTGCAAGAACGATCAGGTGACAAAAACGAAAACAAAAAAATGATCTTGGAAAAATGAACCGGAAGAAAAACACCTCACCCACCAATGGTTCCACTTCCACAAAATCACAGAGAATCCAAGTCTTGGAACCTGTGAACTGTCCCTCGGTGGGTGCCAAGACGAACGGCTCCAGTGGCTGCGCTTCAGCACTGGACGAAGACGCCGCACCCGCAGGACCCGCAGCACCCGCAGGACCCGCAGGACGCAGCTCGCGCGCGGCCATGGTGGCTTACAGGATCTCTGGCAGATATTTGGTGAGTTCGGTGGATTTGTTGGAGATCGGCCACATGGAAGAAACGGAACACTCCATAAAATTTAAGTGCTTCATGGGCTGCAATGAGTACTAGGTATCCCCTGTGGACCCACCAAAGTTGATGGCCTGGGTATCCATTTGGGGTATCCATTCGATTTTGGGGGTCAAGAGTTTTAAGCCATGGCTACACACGAATCGTGAAGCACAGAAACTTGGTCCAGCTATGTCCAGCTGTTCAGCTTTCCAAAATGTCCATCGGGTGAGCAGAAATGGCAGAAATGGTTCGATCATATCCCATGTTCACATCCCCCAATCATATCCCATTATATAATGTGGCATGAATATCCATTAATCTCCTTTAATATGATGCAATTTGCTGAAGACGGCCCCCATCTTAGGATATCAGAATCTGATCACTTTTCCAAGTTTTTTCCCATTTTTTCAGCTTTCCAGCCAGCCTCCACCCAGCTGGGACCCGGCACTTCTGAGTTGAAGCTGGTGAGATGGGAAACGTGACAGCTGAGCCTGGGGCAGGAAATGCCTGGTGAATCAAACATGATTTCTATCAGAAAAGCCTCCAATTTTGGGGGAAAATGTTGCACTCAAACTGCTGGTCATGTGCAAACCATCCATTTTTGGGCCACTGATTTGGAGCCATACAACCAATGGGGCTGTGAACTGAGTGCGTAGACTCAAGGGATCCGCTGATCACTGCTAGGTGTGGGCACTGCATTTTGCAGCCGATTTGAAAATGGCAGAGCATGACACAAGACACGACAAGATCAATCACTTGTATTCAAATATCCCACCACGGTCATAAATGAGATATCATCTAAAATGTACATGAAAAAATCACATCTGTATCTAAATCGAACTCCTCCCACCACTGGTGGAACCGTAACTTGATTTTGCAGCCCCGGCCGATGCCTCACCAACTGCTGCAACGAGGAGCCACAGGCCAAAAGCACCTGCTCGAGAATCTGGCAGCAACGATATGCCTCGCAGCCGAAAAACTGGGTCAGCGGTGATCTCTTGGGAGAGATCATGGTGTTCACCGGAAATTTCCAGTACTAAGCACTGCGACTCAAAGATTTTGAACATATTTACATGTAATATAATTTTTATATAATCATATAGATATATATATATAATTTATATGTATACAAGTAGATTTTCACAAAAACTATACATCAAAACTGTCTTAAATGATCCGCATTGCCTGCGCAGCCAGTCCACCGGGTACCAGTGCAATGCCACCTACCTCGTCATGGGTGACCACTGGCGATCCTCCATTTTAAGAAACACCCAAATGACCCTCGGGTAAACCAACATGGCTATGATTTTTTTTTCGAAAATCGCCATCGTAAATCACGGTAAATCGACTGTTTCAATGGGCCATGTTCAATAGCTGTGTTAAATTAGCAGAGTGTGATGATTCTTTTTCCATTGAATTTGATGCCAAAGAATCTGGCTGATTGCTGAATTGTTTCCTACATAGAAACACCAAAACGAACGACCGACTTCCAGAAAATCCATGAGCCTCTGAGAATCCAAAAAGTCACTGCCTGGGGCTCCTACATTCAGCTGCTGACCCAATGCCTTGGTTTTCTCGCAAAAATTGGGCCTGAACCAGACCCACCTCCTTGTTGATGGTGTGCTGAAAGCAAACAGAAACTCGGGTTCAACAACAAAAGTGGAATTCTTCGTAGATCCCAACCCATCCGAACCCACTAAAAAAGAGAATACTAGAAATGTGGCACATTTAATGTAGAACAATAATTGTGATAGAACAAATAAAATAGAACATTTAATTAATGTGCCACCGTTTTTTTGTAGAATTTTACTGTTCTATCCTTCTGTTGGTTTCTATACATGCTAGGTTGTCATATCTAACCAACGGAAATTGTAGCCCCAACTGATAGTTAGTTGAGACTTGGCCTTGTGACATGGGTACAAGACGGTGATTGTTTTTTCGGCCACCCGAAATAATAGGACTCTTGATCAAATTTTCTGATGCAGGATGCTCTCTGAACCAGGATATACCACCAGGTTATACATTTCTCGATTGCTATCAACAGAGTTGTTGGTTGATTTTCATAGGAAAATCATCTATAGATCATTTCTAGATCAGTTTCCCATATATTTTCCCTAGATTTTCATAGGAAAATCATCTCTGGATGGGGGAAACCACGCCATCCTCGCACCACGGCACCGGCGCCAAGTGAATTTGTGAACCACTCAGCGAAGCGTGGCTGGCGCCCAAGCGTGGCAAGCCGGGCACCAGCAGATGCTCCACAGGACCCGCCTGGCGATGATCTCGACTGGGGAGGTTTCACCGAGCAACCAACGAAGATGGGAACATCATGGGATATTTTGAGATATAATGGGATATGTATGTAGATAGATAGATAAGATAAGATAAGGTAAGATAAGGTAAGATAAGGTCAGATAAGGTAAGATAGGTAGGATAAGACAAGATCATATCAGATAAGATAAGATAAGATAAAGATAAAGAGAAAGATAAGATAAGATAAGGTAAGATAAGGTAAGGTAAGGTAAGATAGGTAAGATAAGACAAGATAATATCAGATAAGATAAGATTTGATAAGATAAGATTTGATAAGATAAGATAAGATAAGATAGATAAGATTAGATAAGATTAGATTAGATAAGATTAGATTAGATAGATAGATAGGTAGATAGATAGATAGATCGATAGATAGATCGATAGATAGATAGATAGGTAGGTAGATAGATAGATAGATACATATATATATATATACAGTATATATGCACACATATACTGTATATCACCAACTTGATATGATCTTTGGGTTTTGTCTGGAACTGGGGGTGTACGACTGGAGTTGTGGCAAAGTTTAAGAGGGAAAATCAGCTTTTCAACCATCAATTGTTGGGTTCATTTTCAGACAAACCATTTGTTGATGTCTAATATATCTAGGTCAAACTATAAGATATCTTATAATTACTCTTAGACTGTCCCAAATTTTGCTGGTCAAGAATTCTGATCCAAAATGAAGAGATGAATGACCCCTACGATCTGAGATTAAGAAAGTGCCAGCAAACCGAGGTTCACCCAGCGAAAATTGATAAAAAATGGTGAACGTATTGATGTGAACGTTATCAACCATAAACTTGGAACTTAGAATTATTTAGATGTATGTAGGTCCATTTTTTGGGGGGGATAATCATGGGTACAATCCAAGACCATCCCACAGAAAATCTCAGCCTTCTGTCTCACAACCTTCCAGTCTTCAGTCTCCTGCAAAACGGCCAGTTCTTTTTCTATGTCTGGCAGCTACAGTCTAGTTGGATCAGGTCCGTGACATATCCCTCTCACTTGATATATGTATATATATATAATCATACATTACATTACATCACATCACATCACATTACATACATATATGGTCACCCCCCCAGAAACCCCTACATATATATATATATACAATACATCTATATATTTATAATAAATATATATATATATACAGATATTGCAGATACAACATTAACAATAATCACTATGTGTATACATATGAATAAATATATAATGATACATAAATATATATATATATATATATATATTGTTATTATAATATATATATATACATACGCATGTACATGTATGTACATGTATTGTGCATATACATGGATGTACGTATGCTCGATTATTGGACCTACATGGTCAGTCTGGTCAGTGTCCACCTGATTCCTCTTTTTCGCCGCTTTTGCTCGCCTGGAAGTGATCAAACTCGGCTCGCAACTTCTCCAGCCCCTGCCGCTGGCTGCATCCCAAGGTGTCTGTTGAAATCATCCTACTTGGGGGTGCAGATCTATGCATGTTGGGGTATTAATTACTGGTTCCAAAGTTTTCGCAATTAATTAAAATTGATGGATAGCAAGGGTTGTTAAAAGATAGAACCACAAAATTCTTACCCCATGATTTGGGATACGGAGCCCCCTCCACCCCCCAATAAACTAGGTAGATAGGCAGCCGGGAAAAAAAAAATGGCCCCAGTCTTGCGGGTCTTTGCAACATGCAGTGAAAAAGTGTTTGTTGAAGAGCAAGCACCGCACAGTTGACCTGCTTTACATGAAAAACAAGGCTTCCAGTGTGGTTTTGTGTGGTTTCAAAACAAGGCCAGGAACCAAATGCGACCACAGGATTTGGCCTTGGTTTATAGTATGTGGATGTAAACCAGTGGGAATCCGTGAAGATCAGATGAGGAAGCCTATTTGCCGGAGGATGCCTCCGGTGTGCATATCAGAGAATTCCCCGCGATTATAGAACTATCCCATTTGTTGATAATAGCTCTCCGGTGTTGACACGATCTGATAAGGTTCCTATAGTTTTCTTGGATTTTTCTTGGTAAAATCATGCAAAATCCCTAAGCAGATTCCCCAACTTCTGCTCCCTCAAAACGGCAAGGAAGATCCACGCGTACCGACGCATGTCGAAGCGCCATGGCTGCGGCTACAGCCAATCGGTTACCGATTCAAACTCACAGGATCTGCTGCGGTCACAGGATCTGACCCTTTTTCGAGACCAGGAAAGGTAAGAATACAACACGTGAAACATATATCCCATTAAACAATATATATATATATCAGGAAAGATATAATGGGATACAATGTTCCTTGTGAAACGATGGGAATCAGACAGACCCCATCGAATGAGTTTATCTCTGGCTCGGACAGTCGTCCAAACAATCCAGCAGCCATTTTCTCGAGCAAAATGCTGGATCAAGTCGTGGCATATCAACACACCATCTTCAGACTCGGCTTAGACACAACACCACGGTGCCGAAGACGTTGGCTCATTTGTTTCAACCATCAGGGATCCCATGATATTGTTGACCATATTCCATCCGCAAACACCACGAAAAACACTCCAGAAACGATGGCCAAAACCCGATTCGCCGATGGATCAAATATCAACCCCAGGATCAAATATCAACTCTCTTCATTGATTTATTGCGCTTCGCAAAAAAGATGGTTCATTCCAAATCAATGTCGAAAAAAAACAACGGGATCCCCGAATGACTTGCGGGTGTATGAACCGCACACTTGGAGGATCATCATCCTAACCCTCTGGTATTGTCTGGTATCAATAAGCCTGGTAGATAATCACTTCCCCAACTAGGGGTTTACCATCTTTTACCATCATGGTTTACCATCATGGTTTACCATGGTTTACCATGGTTTACCATCTATAACTGGGTGGCAAGCCCAGATGGCATTGCTGCGCTGATGCCATTGCTCCCCTCCGGACTCCGCATTTTGCTGCCAGGGCCACACCCAATAAATCTCCGTCTGCCAGGGGCTCGCTAGGGATCAGCACCGGAAGCTGGGCATCTTTCATCAAATGGCTACGATTTGGTATGTTTTTTTTCATGAAAACAGAGGTCCAAATGGTAAATCAAAAGGTGAAAATCTTCATGATGTTTTGATATGTTTTGATTGTTTTGGCAACTTCTCTTCACTGCCAGCGGTGCCTGTCATTCCATGTGCTGGTGCTCCAGTTTCACTTGGGAGTTCCAAGCAACTCTTATTGAATCAGTCTCTTTTTTTCCGCGGGCAGTTGCTCTAAGTTCTTCACTGCCGAAGTAACTTGAAGTGGCCAAACTCATAAAGCCAGCAGTCATAGCTTGGACCAGGTTCCAAGATTCCAAAGCAAGATTTATTTGAATCATTAAGAGTTGGGTTCAAACAAAATCTAGTTCCTGGCCTTGAACTTTGCCCGTTCACTCCCGCCATTCATGGATCCTCAGATTTCCGACACGGGCACCGCCGAGGGCCGGCTCTGGTCGGAAAAGCCTTACCTCCAATTGCACTGACCTGTAATGTGCATATATATATATATATACATACACTCCGGTAATCATATCCTGGCAATGGAAAATCCATCAACTATCAAAGTTGAGGTGTTCCCACAGCCAAGTTGAATTACCGGAGGATTCGAGGATGTACAAATATTGCATATTATAAATCATGGCTCCAGGTTGGTTTGTTCAGAAAGGCGCTGACAGTGCAATGATTTGTGACACAGGCACCAAGGGCAGGCGCTAACATTTCCCCAAAAACAGCTTTAAACTGAGGAATGGTACCCCATCCTATAGCTTCGCCATAGCCATCAAATTCATGTCAAGTGACTCACTATCCTATTAATGGGAATTTTCATATATATATATATATACACATATGTATATAATGTGTGTTCCCACTAATATATATATATATATGCATATATATATACCTATGTTAATTCACCCATATTTTCCCAGTATTCACGGCCATCTCCATCGGTGTCCCCATACATGGACCATCCGCCAAGATTCACCCGGCGGAGCTTCGTAGCGTTGACCCGCCTGGTCTCCATCCTCGGGACATGATAGATCTGCCTGGAAATATGTCAAAAAAGTACAGTACATATCAATATGTACATATACTGTATATATATGATTCAATATGTACATGTGTATATATATATGTGGTAATGTTGGACCCGTTCGGTAATTCTTTACTTATTCACTTTAGAGACCTTTTTGTTTATCTAAATGTCTGCCTGTCTGCCTGCATTTTATTCATGTATCTCTATTTACACGAACTCAACAGTTGTTCAGGCAACACACAGCCTTCCTGAGGGACGCCAACCCATGCGCCCCATGAACGATGTCTGGTGTCGTGGTATTACATACATTGCTACTGAATAGCTGGATGATTAACAGAAAGTGATGGCGTGATTCTCATCTACCCTATATAGATCTAACTTTGGTCTGTCCACTTGTCAACTGATTGTTTAAATTGATGGTTGGAATTAATCTTAATGACGGAAAAATGGTATCTAAAGAATTTGGAATGGAATCCGAACCCTCAGGCACCCAGCCTGCTCACCATTTAGCAAAAGATTCTGGTTTAAAAAAAAATAAACTCATAGTATGTCCTAGTCTCCGTATACTTTTGAATTCCCAAAGCAGATTGTTTCCCCAGTTCTTTCAACTTCTCACTTCCGCGCCTCCCACAGTCCCTCCAGGTCAGGGTTGTGGAACATGAAGGAATGCCAACAGGCCTCATCTGGTGCTCCAGTGAGTCATCGCTAAGGTAGTACCAGTAACTCCAATAACTAGGGCTTATGGCCAGAGATATCATGAGATATCTATGGTTGATGGATGTTGACTGGTTGGTGGTTGACCTACCCCTCTGAAAAATGATGGAGTTCGTCAGTTGGGATGATGACATTCCCAATATATGGAAAAATAAAAAATGTTCCAAACCACCAAGCAGCTAGGGGCTTATGGCTAGAGATATCATGAGATATATATGCTTGATGGGGGGTATAGTTTATATACCAGCTTACAACTGGCGGGTCACCAACGACCAACAGCAAGGTGGAGTGCGGCTACCTCGATTTGGGCCGAACAGGTTTTGTTTGTCGTGTCCTGTGCATATTCCTTCCATATTGGCTGAAAACGATTCATTCCACGGAACAGGAAACAAACCACCACAAGACACCAAACAATCTAAACGTCTAGGTTACTAGGTTTGTCCGGGCACCCTTTCCGCGCGTGAATCTATCGGTCAGAATTCGTGGAGCTTTCACGTTGCGCCAACACACGTTTAGCTTCCGTGGACACAAAGGTCATCACGGTTGCTTTCGTGGAGTTTGTTGAAAACCAACGCCTGAAAGTTAGTCTAACATAGTCTAACATAGTCTAATTAGTAACTAGTTAATTTTCAGGTTCATACTCTGCGCTCCAGCCACCAACATATGACACGCCTGACATCCCTGACATCCTGGCATCCCTCTCCGTCAAAAAAACGGCGGAAAGAATGTGGCCCAGCTCTGCAATTTGGGTAAACAATGGTAAACAGGAACCTTCTGAAAAACAATTCGATGCGGATAACGTCCTGTATTTTCCTATTCATAACTTTTCTGCACCGAGCCGCGCTGGGTCGTTTGCGGATCCGCGGAGCGAAATCGCGCGATTGAGGGTTTTAAGCGATTTCGGCGAAAGTAAGTCAGTTTCATGTTGATATTACCCTCTGGTAAACTAACATAGCTATGGAAAATCACTATTTTTAATGGGTAAATCCACTATAAATGACCATTTTCAATAGCTATGTTAGTTTACCAGAGGGTAACTCTCTTCATGGAGGTTTGCGAGGCTGCAAAAAGGCAGGTTTTCAATGGTTTTCATGTGCTCGAGGCGACTGAACCAATCCCCCATCATCCAGCACCTCGCAGTATACATCACCGTCTTCCCCTTCGATCATGTGTCTGACCTGACACCGTGCTGCGGTGGGTTTGGTTCGTTGGAACTACCCCAATGATCAGAAAAAACAACAAAAAAGGGTGTGTTTTGATGTTGATTGGTGGTCTGTTACAGTTTCAATGGTCAAGTCATGCGTGCCCTTCGCTGCCAAAGACTTTTCACACAACTCTGCGATGCCCTCGTGGATAGGTACTCTATATAGTTCCAGTTAGGCTTGGGCGGGAAGCTACTGCGAAAGACTTCATCACCTTGGCCGAACATGTAAAGCTTCCTTGGCTTCTCGCTGCAGATCGTCACCGTTGAGACCAGGGACAGACAAACGGCCAAGACAAAGCTGAATGGAAATCCACAAGTTGCAGAAGCATACCAAGCGAACCATCCTCCTTGGAGATCTTGAGCCAATTGAAGATGCCTTTTAAAACTGCCTCTTCCCGAGACACGCCCAAATCCTCTCTTCTCAAGATTTGGGCCTGACTTGCACGAAGCTTCCAGAAGTCGGGATGCCGGCAAGACTCAAACTCGTAGGCAACCTTGTCTTCACATGCAGCTTTCAAATCATGAAGTCCTTGTGAGAATCTTCAATGCGGCACTGCTGTCCAAGGAATCACAGATGCCTCAATCACCAGGAAGGCCTCTTGAACCTTCCAGCGTTCATCCTTCAAATCGGCCAGAGGGTAGCCATCCTCCAGAAAAGCCAAGAACAGCTGAGATTGCGCCATCAGAGATGATCGATTGCAGGCGCACGTTTTCTGGCAAACCACTTGGCTGCGAAGAATCTTCACAGGTCCAAGTGCCAATGGATCCCAATGGGTCCTGGCTGCAAGTGGGGTAGACCTGGCTGCGAAGGATTTGGCACCTGCTGCAAGTGCCAAATCGCTGAGCCAAAGGTGCTTTTCCATATCCTCCATTGAAGCTCGGGATGAAGTCCGTGTCAGACACCGCATCTCCAGCATTTCTTCAGACCAGTAAGCTACAAGTATCATTGAAGCATGACATACTCAATATAAGAATCTAATTGACAATTGTGAAGGAATGGATCATGTTTCAATGTTGTCATGACAACACACATTTGGGGCTTCTGTGGCTCTAACCCAGGTTTTGTGGCATGGATCCAAACCTGCCAATGAGTCCTGAAGCATCCTGAAACCCATTCTGCTCCAAAAATCCCCAAAGCCTTCCAGAAAAATCAGCCAAGGCTGTCCCCGAACTGTTCAGAACCAGAAAGGTTGGCATCCAATGGAAGTCGCTGAAACCAAGAAGACACAGTGGCCAAAGATCTTAAGACACAACAAACCTTTGCAAAAAAAAACTCACGTTCCTCACCTCTTTGCAAATGCACCATCCGTGCGCCCCGACCAAACCATCAGATGGCGCCCCCAAGCAGTCGCCGGCTGAGGTGCATTCCTGGCCACTGTTGCTATTCGTCAGCGGCTTGGATTCACAGCGCTTGGGTTGGAAAAACGGTGGTCTAAACCACAACAAAAAACTACCATCCCCAAGTTGCAAAAACCATCATTTGTAGGCAGATGGGCCTGTGACGTGCCTATAGATTACCCAGAAACAGTCATTTCTGTTCATTCAGTGCCTATTCTTGCTGGGTAAACCTCCATCGTAATCTCAAACTTCCGTGGTTCTGGTGAAATCCTCCAAATGTTCAAAAAAGACCTAGAGAAAACAAGAGTCATATATTGTCATGATAGTGTCATGTGTCATGTGTTTCAGTCTTAACCATCCATTTTTGCTTCGTCCCAACATCTGGGCCCCGCGCCGGATGACCATTCTCTTCGGGCAGCGCTTCGCCGCCTGTGAGAATTCGTATCTCCACTTCTTGCAGAAATGTGTATTAAATGTGACATGAATGTTATATTGCAGATACAATATCTATATATATATATACATATCACATTAGTTTTTAAATATGTGTATACAAATAAATATAGGAAACATATCAAATTGTGTTGTCTTTGATGTGACAATTCTTTGAAGAGATTGCAATGTCGTTGAAGAAATCTGCACGCCGAAGCACCTGCACCGTTCAGATCCTCGCCATCTTTCACGTCCAAGTCCTGTGCCCCAGTTGAGTGTTTCTTAGCTAAAGTGGTATGGTGAGTGGATTACTCTGATTAAACCAACACATAAACCAACACTAAATAGGATAAATACCATTAACCTTGGTGGTATTGGTATGGTATGCTTGAATAATAAACCAACACGCATAACTGCGAACTGGATGCATCCCAGGATCGTAAATGATTAATTATACATACATATATCTACATTATTCTACATCTATGAATAGTAACAGTAAAGCCATGTAAACCCAATAGACAACTGGGGTATAATATGGTATAATGATTATAATGTGGTTGTTAGTTATTACCCGCTTACGCAAAGGAATGCACATCCAAGTACCTAGTAAACACCAAAAAAAAAATGGCGAGCTACACCAACACACATCTCTAAGACATGATGAAGCCAGCAACGAGTGGATGGTTTCAGCACTACATAGTGATCTAATACGATCTGATTTTCGGGCGCCAAGGATTCGCTTCTTGACCCGCATAGTCACATCCTGCCAGCGACATGGCACGGCGATGCCATCCGGTTTCCTCAAGCTCCGCATCTTCTGGTTCAAGAGTCTCCCAGGGGTCCTGCCCGCGACAAGAGATTCAGCAGCAAGAGGGATCTCATTGTCACCTGTCTGATTTTTCTGATTTTTTCTGGTCTGAAAATCGGTGTCCCTATATCTGGCCTTTAGTGGTTTGCTTCAGGACTATCTTTTTGAACAACACCTAGTTTGATATTTAGTGGTAGCCTCGTTCTTTCAGCCTAATCTCTGGGTAGCAAGGAACTGAAGGAACTAGGGAAGTGGGGAAAAAAAACGTTTTGATATGATCTTCTGAATGGCAACTGGCCGTTTCCCGTTGCCGTGAGAGAGGCCATCAGTAAGTGGTAGATCCAATCGATCTTGATATCCTTTGACTTTGGTGTTCCTGACACCTAGATCAAAATCTTGGTGATGCGCTCCAGTGCGCTAAATTTTCGATATGGATCCATTATGGATCCATTCAAATCCACGTCTTGGCTGAAGTTATATCCATGAGGTTGGTTACCCTGACTTTTCATCAAAAATGCCAATGGAAACTCCCCATTTTCGAACAAAAATCATGGCTGGGGATCTTCCAGGTTCTTCCAAAAAGCAGTCCGCTGGAGTCCCAGATGTTTCAAGGATCATCAAGGTGATCTTCAAAAATCTCCCAGCATATCCCAACTAACTTCCCTGGGAATCCTTCCGGAAAAAGAAAAAACATTGAAATCTTTAAGATATCAGGTTTTTTTCCACCTTAAACATAGTTAAACCATGTTGGCCACCACCATGTTTTTCTTCGACCAAAAATCTCTCGGTTCAACTCGCCTTGAGCTCGGCATCTTCTTCCTCCAGGACCTCCCAGCTGTGGGCGGAAAAAAGGGCCCAAACATGTCTGGAACCATCTGGTTGGTGGTTAATGGTGGTTAATGGTGGTTCATAATGGTTCATAATTCATAATGGTTAATTCTGGCTGGTTGGTGGTTGAGCCACCTACCCCTCCGAAAAATGATGGAGTTCGTCAGTTGGGATGATGACATTCCCAACTGAATGGAAAGTCATAAAATTCATGTTCCAAACCACCAACCAGCCATAAAATGGGTGGGTGTTTATTTTGGGATGATCAGGATGATCAGTATGATCAGTATCATCAGTACCTGGGTACCTGTTCTGGCTGGTTTTTCGGCTGAATAACATGTCTGAGCTCAATGGGTCCATGTTTGCTAGTTCACTGAAACTGAAATCTGGTTCACTCCAAGCACGAGCAACCATGATATCATAATCTGAAATGGATATGTGTAATGCCCAATTCCAATCGTTGCATCAGTTTTCCAAATGAGGGTTGACCCCAATTTCATGTTTCGGTAGCTACATTTAAATAAACGGATCTTTAAATATACGAACTGGTATTTTAGACTATGTCCGGGAAGGCTTTCCTTGACCCGCCCGGCCATTTGAATGTACGGAATTCAATTTGTTTACACATACATTCAAATATACAGATGGAACTGGTGTTTCATACTACCTCCGGGGCGTCACGGTCTCGCCTGCCCTCCACATATTTAAATGTTGTTACCGTTCTCCAAACTACGTTTCTGCTGGATCTACTGAAATATTGGTACATATATAATATAATTATAATATGCTATACAGTAAGACAGAAGTTCGGAAAATCCTTCCCCACAGAATTGAATACGATCAACTCTCAGGAAACTTTTTTTTTTGGTCCCACTAACCCAGTGTTGGGAGATGTTGGGAGAAAAAAAATTGTCCCAGTTTTAGGCTTTCAAAGAGAATTTGCCGAACTATACAATTGGTTTTGGTGGGTCAAAACCTCCTATTGCTCGCAGATTTGGTCAAAACCATGTCACCCCTGTCGGAACCTCTTCCTTCGCACCGTTGGTGCCATTCTCTGCTGCAAAGTCGCCCAACTCCTTCCCAGTCAGCAGGGTGTACTTTTGGGGGTCTATACTAGCTGGTTTGATGGAGATTACCAAAAAATCAAAATCTGATATGGGAACCCCTATCAACCAACCAGAAAGGGATAAGATATGATTTTGGTGACTGTTTAACTGCTCTCTGTGAATATCACCCAACCATGGATAATAATGGAAAATACAGTATGTACACATATATATATAATATGTATTAAGTATAGATAGACAAAACATAGTGTCCCATAGGTAGCTAAGTTGGTTTACAAGTGGATTAACTCGGGTTTGTGATCATCATAACTAGTGTTAGACGGCGAAATACAGCAACTGATCACCACCAAACTGATCCGTGTCCTCCTCTTCTGGGGGATTCTCCTGCCGGAGAGGCGGCATGGGGATATCATGGGGATATCATGGTTTTTTTCCGAAAACCATAAACCATCCACAATGATTTGCCATAAATGCGAGGTTCAATGGCTGGATCCTGTGTCACCATGTGTCACCCCCAGTTTTTTTTTTGGGGCATCTGAACATGGGGTAGGCGACCAAACTCCGATTCATAAAGCTAAAGTCCAAAAAAAAATGGTATAGTACAGTAAAGCATATAACTCAAGTATGTACCGTATATTACCGTATAACACGTGTCTTTCTTTGGTTGTTTCATCCCCATTTCATTCATTGGCTGCAGTGGCTGCCCCAGACCCTTCCGGAACCAGGTCCCCAGACCTCTTCAGCTGGCACCTGGTAATCCAGCATGGCAAGCTGGAAACTCCCGGATCCACTTCGCCATGTTTTTTGATTACCAAAGGGTAAACCACACATAATGGGGGATATAATGGGATGCATAAACCAAACAGAACATCATGGGAATATAGTAAGTGTTTTGGGATACCAGCAACCATCAATCCGCCATAATGCCTCTAGCCGCATGGGCATGGGTCCATGCCGGATTCGAATTTAAACCAATAATTTTTGAGGTGTAGAGGTTCATGTGACTAACACACTGTTATTTCCATAGCGTTGCCACTTTTTGGATTGATTGAACATGCATTTGCATATGTTCCCACGCAAACTCATGTGTGCAAACCCTCATCACTTCATCAATGCGTCACATGCTGGTTGTGGGGAAACATGACGTTGAAGGAGTTCTTCATGAATCCAGACCCTCAATCATTATGTCACATGGTGGTTGCAAGCACTGCGAGCAACCATGACAGTAAGAATTGTCGTGACAAATCCACCCCCACTGAAACGGTGTCGGTTTCCAAGCCGTTTCGTTTTGAAAAACATGCCGAAAACTGAAGTCCACCCGCACTCTGCCCGACCTCCTCCTCCTCATCTCGAGTTGCTTCCTGCTCCTCTGCTTCCTCTGGCTCTTCGCCACCTCCGCCACCTCCTGTCGCAGAGGGATCACCAGCAAGCCAGCAAAATGCAATTTTTGCTGCCGGGCCCGCTTCGAGACGTAAAAATAGTGTGGGTGCCTTCCTGCCACGAACCACGGAACCTGTCGATGATTTGCATGGCAGTGCCCTAGTGTAAACAAAATGTGCAATTTTGAGTTGGCTGAAGAAATCCAACAAATTTTGAATGATACGGAAACTCCTGTTCACAAAACCCCTGTCCTGTTTATGACTGCTGCCCCCTCAAGGCCACCAGCCGGTTCGAGCCCGCAGTGTCGGGGTGTAAAATACCAATTTTGTGGGGCTTAGGTCCTACAAGAGCTGTGCAAAAGAAAGGGCCCATCTGCGGTTGCTTCCTTCCCACACCGCTTGCATCCAACATCATCCAACCAAATCAACCGCAGCCTTTGGGTAAAAGGCAAAACACAACCACTTGAAAGATGCCGCTTGCACCAACAAAACGCTGCTCCATCTCGATCCAAAGCATGAACGTGAGGGCCGAACAAGCTAATCTGAAAGACCGACAAATATGAAAAAACACTCTTTTTGGAAACGGAACTGATCTATGGCTGCCATTTGACCACATTGATTGTTGCCCAGTGGATCATCCATTGCCCCTCACCGATCCAGGCCCTGGCCATGATGAGCAGCACCTTCTGGCCCCGGAAGAGGGCCAATCTGTCCATTTTCTCCCATGCGTCGAGCATGGGTTTTCTCCCTGCAAGGCTTCCCTTCGTGGTGCTGGAAGCAACACACATGGGCGACCAACAGCTTTGCTCCGTCATGCTTTTGCTTTGGCATCGGCATGACGAAGTGACCGCGGCTGTGTGCAAGTGCGTGTGCAAGTGCAAGTG